>Ga0192647_101097_pt1 | contig 18023 bp, 19 predicted proteins | sample LauGreFa1BDMLBSN_2_FD_133046 | JGI IMG/M metagenome (GOLD analysis project Ga0192647, IMG submission 133046) | Freshwater lake microbial communities from Lake Michigan, USA - Fa13.BD.MLB.SN - reassembly | ecosystem: Environmental > Aquatic > Freshwater > Lake | place: Lake Michigan, USA...
TTATAACAACGCTACTCCTACCCAGTATGACTCTTACTGGTCGTACACCGGTGCTCTTGGTGCTAACAACAACCCCAACGGCGCTTGGAACGACAACGCTTTAGATCAGGACTTTCAGGCGAGAGGTGGATTCCGTGTTATTGCTATTACTGGAAATGACCCCAAGTTAAATGCCGGTGATACTGCCGTCCGAAACATCACTATTCGCTTCCTCACTCGTGAACCGATTATGATGTCTCCTTTTCTCTGGGCAGACCCTGAGCGTAATAATCAGGGTATGTACGGTGTGCAGACCCTTAACTTCGTGTTCAACTTGGGTTCTGCTAACCGTGCAATTCGTCTTGCTCACGGTCAGGCGGGTACTGCTACTGCTACTGAAGCGGGTGCTTGGTTCTCCACTACCCAACCTGTCGTTTCTGCTATCACTTCTTCTCGTCTGCTTATGCTCTTCCTTACTCGCCAACCTTCTAACTTGGTGTCTGCACGAAATGTTGTGCCTTTTGCCGAGTATCCCCGCTATCTTACCAGCGTTTCTCAGGCATTCGCTGTTGGTGAGACCAAAGAGCAGACCTTTCAGAGTATTCAGTTGAACTCTGTCCCCGATAAATTGATTATCGTTGCTCGGAAGAAACTTGCCGACCAAACTCCCGCTGATTCTGACTCCTTTCTCGTCATCAAGAAAATAAATATTTCATTCAACAATAAAGCGGGTCTTTTGAGCGGTAGTGATACGTGGGATCTGTGGCGTATGTCTGTTGAGTCAGGGAGCAATCAATCCTGGAGTGAGTATATTGGGAGTGCATATCAGGGAAGCCAAGCCCCACCCGCTACTGCTACTGCACTCCCTACTGTGCTTCCTCTCTGCGGTTCTGTTCTTGCACTCGAGTTCGGTAGGCATATAGAACTCGACGACGTTTTTGCCCCCGGCTCAATCGGAGCGTTCCAATTGTTGTTCAAAGTTGAATTGGAGAATCAGACCGGTCTTGCTATTGCTTCTAACGAGTACGAACTTGTGCTGATAACTATGAACAGCGGAGTATTTTGTATCGAAAGAGGCACTTCACAGACGTACACGGCAATTCTTTCTCGTGCCGACGTTCTTGCCGTTTCATCTCGTCCCCAGATGTCTAACTCTGGTCTTGCCCGTATCGTTGGTGGTGCAGTCGAGGACAAGGTTAAGATGTTGGCGAGACCTTTGATGGAGGCAGTCGGTATGGGTCAGTCCGGCGGTGGTCTGTCCGGTGGTGGTGCTTCCGGCGGTGGTCAGTCCGGCGGAAAGATGGCGAAACATTTGGGTATGTAAATCATTTAAAAACAACTTTAGTAAATAATATGAACTGAATAACGGTTCAATAAAACCGGCTTGGCGCAGAGGAAGCGCGTGGGGCTCATAACTCCAAGGTCGTACGATCGAAACGTACAGCCGGTAATTTAGCAATAATAAGCAGAAATATTATCTTTGCTTATTATAGAAAGATGCCTATTAAACTTCCTCGTCCTCCTATTAAACCGGTTGTTGATTTAGCAAAAAGGGTTCTACCGGCATTATGCCCCAACCCTAACGTTTCTATTTCGCCACTCCCCCCCAGAATTACCTTTGGTTGCCGTTGAAAACTGCATTTTTCTCAAAGATTCATCATTTTTGAGAAAAATTAATAAATACCATCTTCACGCCAGTTTGCATTTGGGTAAGGATTCCAAACACCGCTCCGTTTCACGCTTTCAGGTGCAGGTTCAGGGTCATTCATACAAGGTGAACCAAATGAAACGTGTCGAAACCCTAAACGTTCAGCAGTACTTGCTTCCAATTTCTTTTTTAATTCAGCATTCTCCTTTTCTAAAGTTTCAATCTTTTTGTATAAATGTTGAACTTCATAATATGCAACTGTTCCCTCCATTTTAGAATAATAAGAGATTTTAATTTTTTATCAAGTTATCAAGAAATAGTATGATATTCGATTTTACAGTCGAAATGAAAAAAAATTGATTTGGATTTACGATTCATAATCTTATACAAGCAATCAAGCATAGCATTATGTCGAAAAACGGAGAGCGTATCATCACCCAAGACCGCATTCTGCCTGAGTCAGAGTGGAGTGAGGAAGTCAATCAGGCAAAGGCGTTCTTGGAGAAGGAGGGTTTTCAAGTCATTATGTGCGGTTCAATCGATATGGTTGGAGCATTCAATAATCACGTTCATCAGATTCGAGGTCTACTCGCCGAAAAGAAGATACTTCAGGCGGAACTTGCGAAATACAAAGAGGCATACCCCGACCCTGACCCTGAATCTGCAGACGAGTACAGCGAGGAGGAGGAGGAAGAGGACTAAGAGAGCGAGGTCGCTGACTGTACACTTCTCAAGTCGCCTATTATCGTTGCATTACACACGCAGTTATGTTTATAATACCCCTGCTTAGTGGAAAACATCTTTACATACTCGTAGAGATGTGTAAGCAGATTTTTTTCTTCAACAAAACTACTATTGTGGTGTCGCAAAGAGGATAGAGTCGAATTGCTGATACTGAAAGCGTGTAGTGTATCCTTCCAAATCTTATATTTGGCGTTGAGTTCACGCTGTGCTTTCAGATACTCCTCTTCAGTATACAGTTTCTTCTTGGAAATCTCTCGCAACTTGGCGAGTTCAGCGTTGTATTGATCCATAAACACTTTGTGATTTTTATCAATATCTGTATTGAGAATGCTGATATAAGTTGCAACTTTGTTTGCTTTTTCACTCTGCGTCTGCGGAACTCGAATCATCTTGTGAGTAGCAACCGATACGGGTAGTACTGCAGGGGCAACGGGAGGTGGCGGAGATACTGCTCGACCTTTGACGACTGGTGGTGGCGCTGGTTTTGCGACCGGTTTGGAGGACGCTGGTCGAGGAGGTGGTCGGAGGATTTTTTTAACTGCTTTGACTGCTTGTCGTATGCGTCTGCCTCCACGCAGGTCTTCGTCTTCGTTTGCAGAGAGGTCATCAAATCCGAGCGAGTAGTCCTCGGCATCTTCTGCGTTTGCGAAATCCAAATCGGTAGATGCGGATAATGAAACATCATCTATCGGCAAGGCGTATACACAGGACGCAGAAAAAAGTAGCGCTAAAAAACAGATTGCCTTCATTCTATTTGTTTTATATCTTATGCAGAGATTTTATATTTTGGTGCTTTCTGTTTTCCGGTAAATATCTTATAATTCTCATTCGTGATTCTGATAGGGTCGGGGTCTTCGTCCATATCTTTCGGTTTCTCCAACTCCCGAGCGTGTCCTTGACGGACTGAACCAAATATATCGCTAAATGGTATCAAACTTTCATCAACATCAAGGGCATTAGATGCAAGAGCGGGGCGAACGTGAATAGGTGGGTGTACACGTGAAAAGGGGTTAGGCATTCCAATCCTGCGTTTGAAGGGAGTCATTTCTTCAGCGTCGTCATAATCAACATTTCCACCGTACGACTCATACGGCATTAGGTCGTTGATATTGTTATTCAATCCATCATACACACCTCCGGAAAGAACTTGACCACGTTTTAAGAACTCAGCAGGAGCGTTAAACTCCATAATATAAGGCATAGCATTTTCACGTGCCTTCCTTCCCTGCGACATATCAACAACACGTGGGTCGCCTCTTGCGAGTTCTGCAAGGCGTTTGCGTTCTTCGAGTCCACCACGCCCAAACCCAAAGAAGTCCTTTGCTTTATCGGTAAAAGTACGCTGAAGACCGGAGGGTAGATATTCCTGAAAACGATCTGGAACAATACGAGAAGTAGCACGGCGTACATCACTCATAGTCGGCATATTATCCGCAACAGTATTGAACCAACCGCTTACTGCGTCTCCTGCTTGATTTGCCCAACCACTCAAGGTATCCAAAATACCACTACCACGCAAGAACTCCTGATTACCAAGACCGTACAACGTGTTTGCTTGTGCGTTATTTTGTTGACCCCACGCAACCCTAATCTGTTGAATGCGTTGAATCCAAGGAACAAGGTCATCTCGTGAAGCGTCTTCGGCAGATAAATCAAATGAACCGTCGGCTTGTGGTCTACGCATTTCATCTTGAAAATCTTGCGGTAAGGCACGAAAGAGGCGTAATGCATTCGCATCTGTGGGCGGTATAACTGCTCCGTCTAACTCTTCTAATGCCGTATAAGTATCCCAAACGGTCTGCTGTTGCTGTTGATTTAGTGAAGGAACTGGGAGGAGGGGTGCTTGTGCTAATGCTCCCCGAGTGCCTCCTGCGTCTGAGAATGCCTGTTGCTCTGCCGACAATTGTCGTTGTCCTGCTGGTACGATTGCTGGTGGGTTGAGGGGTGCAGGTGCTGGTTGCTGTTGAGGTGAACCAGGTTGTACTTGAGGTGAACCAGGTTGTAGTTGAGGTGAACCGGGTTGTGCAGGTGCGCCCCCTGGTTGCTGTTGCTGTTGCTGTGCCTGTTGCTCTCTAAGTTGTCGAAGATTTTCCCAAGCAACTTCAGCACGAGCAAAAGGAAGTGCCTGTTTAATGAAGTTCTTACTTGGTTGATTTCTTGGGTCAGCACTTGCGAATTGTTGTATATCTTCGTGAAGAGCATTTGCACTTCCTAACCTACGAGAATTAAAAGGTTCTGCTACTCCTTGTGCAGATCTATCTTGATAATATCTCTGCAACAATTGCATAACTTCATCTAATTTTGCTGGTGCTTGGGGAGGGCGTGGGGGCATAGGTACTGGTTGTGCAGGTGCGCCCCCCGGTTGTGCTGGTGCGCCCCCCGGTTGCTGTTGCTGTTGCTGTTGCTGTTGCTGTTGCTGTTGTTGTTGCTGTTGCTGTGCAAGTGCTTCTGCTTCTTGCTGTGCCTGAAGAAGAGGGTCTTGAGCAGGTGCAACCGGAAAAGGATTTCTTGCAAAGATTGTAGATTCGATTCGTTTTGCTTCAGCATATCGTTTAATCTCATCTTTGGTAAGATTGCTATAGATTGCGTTGCTCAGATTCGATTGCATATAGTCGCACGTTGCATACGATAGAGATGCTAATTCTCTGAACTTGGTAAATGCCGTTCTATCCTGATCACCACGCAAACGATTTGGAAATTGATTAAATGCCGAAGAATATAGCGTCGCTGTTTGTTTCAAAAGTTGTATCAAAGGTAAGAGGTACGTATTGTTCACACCGTTTGCAAAATCACTTGATGCCTTCATTTGAGGTGCGTAAAGTTGAATGTAATTTACGAGTTCATTATACGTCGCAATAATATCAGTCATCTTGAAAAAATCTGAACTGATGCTAATAAGACGAGCATCTGTGATTAAGCGTCCGGGTGCATTTCCCAAATTAAGTAATGTCTGAAGTTGACTATACAAATCGGTTTTAAAACCCAACAATTGCGATAATTTGTTCACAAAAGACCCAATCTTGAATGAAACACCAACATCTGCAGGAGACGGAGGCATCTGAGATTGGTCATACAGATTCGCTTGTCTAATTTCATTTTGGTACACTCGTCGATTAAAGTTTCTATCTGCATTATTCAAAGCACGACGCTCGGCTTCTCTGCTATCACCCTGTGATTGATCGCTTGTCTTTTTACTCTGACGAATAGGAGGGTCAGCACCTAACAGTTTCTTCAATCTGTCCATATTTTCTTATATATTACCTAAATATAAAAAAATATTGAGTTTTCGGGATATGTCTAAATTACATCTATTCAAAAAAATCCTTCTCTGCAACTTTTGCGGGTGGTTCAGGAGGAACTACATTTTCATCTTTTTTACGTTCAATAATCGCATTTTGTTCTTCCGCCCTTTTTTTTATTAACTCACTCAAAGCGAGTTCGTCGGACGACGGTTTGGGTACGCTCAGAGGTCGACCGGTTATCCATTTTAGATACTCAGCAATATAATAAAACATATAGGTTCGTGAGATTCGAGAGAATTGCTATAATCTAAATGAAGAAAATAAAAATCTCAAATTAAGCGATTTACCAAAGTTTTAATGAAAAGATAAACAGCAATATCAGCAACAGAAGGAAAAACATAGTAGAACACTCCACTTGCAATTGTCCACAACATTCTTTATACTATTTTCTTATATAATAAAATAAAAGGATTTAAAGCAAAAGAGGCAAAAACGGGGCAACACTTGAAGCAACGTTGCCCAAATCAGACCAGAAGTCCCCGCCTGAAACTCCTGCACCCCTGTACGTTGCCTTTGCATCTTTGAGCGCCTGTTTATAACTCACGCCGTGCTGTTTTGCGTATGCTTTAACGTGTTCAATCCATTTTGAAGCAGGGCGTTTTCCACCACTTGCACCAGCACCGGCTGGAGATGCGTTGACCTGAGGATTAGCGGACGCTAATTCGTCAACAAGGTTTCCTACTGCTTCAATCTGATTCAGAGATTCGCTGTTTCCTGCCTGACCAGCACCCTTGCGTTTCCTACCTCCCGTCTTGTACGGTTGGTTCACGTTGCTACGCTGTCTCAACGCCATCAACTCTGCACTATTTCCACGCACGGTCTTTCCTCCAGAAACCCCAGCGCCCACGGGGCGTTTAAAATCTTTACCTGTCGCCATATCGAATCCAACATATGGTGCGTTTACAGACATATCACCGCCCGACATTCCGGCGTTTGTGATTTTGTTAAAAGGTGGAATACCGTCGTTTGCAATCGCTCCGCCCTTGTAGAGTTGCTGTTTGCCTGAAAGAACTCGAGTATCCTTTGCACGTTGACCGCCCGACATTCCCTCACCCTTCTTGCCTGAGAATGCACCAACAACTTTACCAGCCACATCAGCAACCTTTCCAACCTTCTCAACAAGAGGCATCACTTTATCTAAACCGTCGCTTACTTTATTTACACCACTTTCAAGAAAATCGCCAACTTTGCTGAGTGCGTTGTTAACACCACTAATCATATCATCAATAAATGACCCGCCCGACATTCCAAATCCAGAGATGAAAGGTTCGAGATAAGACATATCAGGTTCTGCCTGACCGCCCGACATACCAAGACCAAGCAGGAGAGGAGCAAAAGATGCAAGAGTCGACCAATCGAAATCTCCTCCGCTCAATCCGCCTCCGCTCAATCCTAATCCGTGTAAGGACTTGAGTTCGTTCAGAATATTCATTCCCACCTGCTGACCCTCATCTGCTTCGGTCATACCTTTACCGTACTTGCTGTACAAGTCCATACCGGTCTTCACGTGGGGAGCAACAGCACCTGCAACATCTCCCACCTTTTTAATTCCGTCTAAAAGGTCATCAAAAAATCCACAACCAAGCAAGGCACGACCAACTGCTTTGGTTTTTTGAACAGACGAACTCTTCTTACCAAGACCTAAAAGCGGTAGAAAAGGTGCGACAGTAGAGGCAATATTACCGAGATCACTTAGGAAGTCCCCGCCTGAAACTCCCATACCGCTAATGTTCTGATTATATCCTCCAGATTGACCAAAACCGTAGAACCCTGAATCACCGTACGGTGTTCCGGTAGGCATAACTGCAGGGTGAAACATTCCGGTTGAGTTCAGGTCAGGATTAAGAATTGGGTGTTCGACATCAGAAACCTCGTCGCCACCGCTCAACCCCATACCACTTCTGTACCCTCCGCTCTGACCCGACCCACACCGACACGCTCCACGACGAGGACACCTACACGCCATTCCTCCGCTCTGACCTGCGCCTAAAAATGGAGCGACCGCTTGAGCAACCTGCCCGACCGGTTTCATAACGGACATAAAACCGTCTGCAAAATCTGACCAAAAATCCCCGCCTACTTCTCTTTGGTAATCGCCTTGACGCATACCGCCTTGAAGTGGACTCTGATACGCTTCATAAGCGTCGTGCTTCAAATTGCGAACATCAAATGCTTTTTGCTTGTTAGCAATAGCAATATTGTAAGGCGTTAAATACGTACTCATCTTTTGTTATAACATATATACAGAAAAAAATAAACCCCAATATTCCTTAATGTATTAATCTTTGGAAACTGAATATTCTTTAAATATGACTCCGCCTCCCGGATTATTGTCTACAGACCACAATCTCACGCTATAATTTTTTCCATCAAGCGTCCAATATACCCTTCTTGCATATTCGCTCTCACAATCAAACTCTGAAATGTTCTCAAAAGTTCCAAGATTTTCAGTTTTCAAGATGTGTTTCACAAGATCCGTGATATTTTCCTCGTATGTTTCCGACTTCGAGATGAACGCCATTTTTGATTTGTTGCTGTGTTCTATTTACTGGGATTAACTCTCTTCAATTTTCCGTTCTTGGAAACTCCTTGGAGAATTGCAATCTCTGCTCGAAGTTTTTGTACCTCTTGAATGCGTTCTTGTTCCATCTTGTCCATACGAGCATCATCTCCTGCAAGTTCCGTCTTGAGATTTTCGACTTCCAACCGGAGTTCAGCGTTCTCCTTCTTCAACCGCTCATTCAAAGCAGACACGCAGAGTAATTCCCCCCCTAATTCCCCCCTTAAATGTTCCTTTTGGTACAAGAGGACGTGTAATTCCCCATTTAAATATTCCTTTTGCTCAAAGAGGGTGTGGCGTTCCTCTTCCAATTCTGCGATTGCTTCAATTTGTTCCTCGCTCTCTTTCTTCAATTCAGCAAGTTCCTTCTTGAGATTTTCGATTTCCTTCTGGTTTTTCTCCTCCGCCTCCATATAACCGTCCGAATGCCCATCTTTATAACCGCTTTTGCGAACTTCTCCCAAGAAACCTTCATTTTCCTCCAACGTTTTTGAAACCAAATCTTCGTATCTTTTTTGAAGTTCAGCGTGAGCGGTCTTCCACTTGAGAAGTTCTTGCCCCCACTTGAATCCTTCACGCTTGGGTTTTTCTTTTTGATTGAGGTATGCGATTGCTGGTGCGCTCATTTTGATTTGTTGCTATATTCTATTTACTGCAATTAACTCTCTTCAATTTTCTATTCGCCGAAAATCAAATGCTAAAAATAGAAAATAAAAAAGAGGTCTTACCCTGCCTCTGTGTGTACTGTGGTGCTTACTTACTCTTCGTCCTCTTCTTCGTCGTCGCTCGACGCAGGGTTCTCTTCAGGTATGCAATCAGGGCAGAGAGTCCTGTTGCCGTAGTCGCTCAAGCACCCAGTCGCAAACTCCAATCCAGCGTCAACGCAATCCTGCTCAGTCCTTCCACACTCCTCGCAACATTCTTCCTCGACTTCTCTGTCCTCGTCCGACTCACGAGCATAACACTCGCTACAGATAATCGCCTCGTCCCTCTCTGAAATCTTACCTTCATTCCCTTCGTAGCAGACCGGCTCGTTGCATCTGTCGCACGGTTTGCCGTCGCAATCGAGAAACTTCATCTGTTCCTCCAGTTCGTAGTTCCTGTATTGTAAGAATGCACAACGAGCCCTGAACCAAGATGCCTCGTCGTATGATTCGGCGTATTTTTGTCCGAAATAATCACTACCGAATGGTTGTTCCTTCCAAATCTGCGACATCGTCTCCTTACCTCCGCTTGTCGTCTTGAACTTGGAGCAGTCGTTGTTCTCCACCGCCTGAATCTGCTCCGCCGTGAGTTGATACGAGTATTGCTTTGCCCAGTTGCTCATTTCTGATTTTTTGCTGTGGTTGATTTGTTGTCCGCAATTCATTTCAATTTTCTATCCGCTGTAATTCACGCTATCATAAATCCATAAATCGAAAATAGATTTCAATTTTTTTTCATTCCTACTGTGAAATCGAAGATCTTGATATTTCTTGAAAAATTGAAATGTTAAAAAAAATTGAAGGACTTACCCTGCCTCCCTGTGTACTTATCTACTTATTTTATGCACTTATTCTAACCATATCATAGTATTAGATAAGTTCATTTTCCAACAGTAGTAAAAGCAATCGAAATTGCAACTGTTTTTCCCTTTTGTTGCTTTCCCGTCAACGACTTTGTCGAATTGAATCCTTTTTCGTGGTATGACGATTTGCATTTTCTCGTCCCCTGCAAACAGTTTTTGAAAGTATTGAGTTGTTAACTTCGAGCAGGGCATAATCAGAATGAACGGTTTTTCAAGTTCTTTCAATCTTGCAAGTACTTCCGGACACTTGGTGAACGGCGGGTTGCTGACGACGATTTCGCCTCTGTTTTCCTGAAAGAAGTCAATATTTTCGTGAATTACCTTGAATCCCAGTTCAGTCAAGTATTGACCACTCTTGCCGTCTCCGTAAAAGCATTCCCAAATTAGTTTGTCTTTGGGAATGAGATGTTTGATGTTCTCCCACGCAGATTTGGGAGTCATATAGTCGTCGTGCTTGGTAAATGTTTCCGTCGTGAAGTTCGCCATTTCGCTTTTCTGTATATATCTAAAGTTTAGATTTTTTCATTTCAATTTTATATTCTGGAAAAATCAATTTTTTATTAATTAATGTTTAAAAATAAAATATTGCATTATTACAAATAATGTTTTATCAGGGCGACATTTTTGAGGTATTACCGAAACTGAAAAAATATAAATTAATTTTCACAAGTCCGCCATATTGGAAGGGATTTAAATATGATACCTTCAATTCATACCATCAGTACTTGGAGTGGACGAAACGCTGGGTCAAAGAAATCAAACAACATTTAGAATCAGATGGATTTTTTATCGTGAATATTGCAAACGATAGTGAGACACCTATAAAGGCGTTTGAGGTTATGCAAATCTGTTGTGAACATTTTCGATTAATTGATACTGCAATTTGGTATTGTTATAATAGGCAACCACATAATTCTATTCGTTCCTTAACAAATCAAACTGAATATTGTTTTATTTTCCGATTAGACAACAGCGATATTATATTTAATAAAGAGGGTATACTCGAAAAATATAAAGAAGTGTTTGATACGAAAAATGTTGGAAATGTGTGGCGTATTCCTTTTCAGGTTAAAGAAAGAGGAGAGAGTAAACTGAAAAAAAGTATTGGAAAATGGGGAAGTAGTGGGTTTCCCGAGTTGTTATGCAATTTAGTTTTGGATTTGACCACAAAGGAAGGCGATAATGTTTTAGATTGCTTTTGTGGAACAAAAACATTATTGAGATGTGGAGAGAAGATGGGAAGAATTGTTGACGGTATTGATTTATTCGATATTTGATTCCTCCTCTTCCTTTTCCCTCATATACTCTTCTCTTCTTTCTCGCTCTATTCTTGCTTCTTCGAGTTCCTCCGGAAAGAGACAGTCGAGGTCATCACGACAACTCAAACATAAACAACCGTACTTCTCAGTTGCCCTTATTTTCTCTTCTTCCTGCGCCCACGTTCCGCACCGTTTGCACCATTCAGGGTCGTCCTGATAGGTGGTCATACACGCTATCCATTCACGCTCTTCATCAAGTTCCTCTCGAAGTGAACGAACATCTATTTCATATGCGTCAATCAAATCCCGCAACCTTCCTTCTACGTTGTCGCCGTATAATTTGTCCTTGAAACCGTGAAGAGAACGGAGACAATTCATAGCAACAAGATAGTTGCCTTCTCCTCCTTCTCCTGCCTGATACTTCTCCACAGATTCCATAAGTGTACTCAGTAGAGTAGTAAACTCCTCTTGGTGTTGCATTATCGTCGTTGTTGCGTGTTCGCTATATATCATTCTATATGATAAAAACAAATCAATTTTTTTTGATTCTTGGACTGAAATGATAAAACTTGGAAAATTAAAATCTCGATATAATGTAAAATGGATATTTCTGAAACTAAAAAAGGAATCGACGAGGAAATCCGCAAGTTTGTAGATGTTCTGAAACTTGCTGGAAATCCGGTTGTGCAATTAGGTACAAGTTCATTTCGAACACAGCAGTATTTTAGCGACTACGATCTTATGAGTCCAATAAGTAATCGAAAACTATCATCTGAAAAAATCTGCTCAGAGTTGAAAAGAATATTGAAATCTTTGGCTGAAATGGACGATATTTGGTTCGTGGAATTGAAAATACAAAACAAGGACGGAAGCAAGGAAAAGTTTTTTCCACCAGACATTTCCCCGCTGGATTGCGACCGTGTCGACAAAGCAATTAAAACAATCGATTACATAAAAATTGACGCTGTTATCTATATTCGTGCAACCAGTAAACTTACAGAGTTGTCGATTATTTATGCATTCCAAGATGTACCTGCCGACGAAATCTTGATCAAGCAAATCAGCGAAGATTACAAGCATTATAGGGACGCTGGAAACATTTACAAATCGCTCAAGAGGTTATTTAGTATATATCGCCTTGAGGGCGACAAGGAGAAAATGGTAAAACTTTCGTCCCTCTTCAATAGCGAAGCAGGTAAACTGTATTCACTATCCAGCAACCTCAAAGCAGTCAAACTAATTTTAGAGGGCGACATATCGGGTAAAAATCTTGGAGAGAAGGTTCGAGTAAATCTTCAAGATGTTTCAAAAACAATCGGCAAACCACTACGCACAGAAAAAGAAATCGATAAAGCGATTAAATCTCTCGATATTGAAATTAACAAACGTGCACGTGCCTTTGTTGCAGAGAATAGAGATGTGTTGCCTTGAGATTTTTTTTATGTTGATTATATTATATAGAACAAATCTGAAATGAATGAGTTTAATCTTGCAAATATTGGAAGACCTCTTGCAAAAATCACAGGTGGAAAATTAGATAAACGCTTAATTAGTGTCGCACCACAAGGCGAGGTAAATACACAAACTGATAAAACATTTTGTAATTTAACTTTACCCGACGACGCAAAGTTTCAAATCGTACCTGATTGGAAAAAAGAACGTGATATTTTATACATTACAGGAGCATCTGGTTCAGGTAAGTCAACGTTTACTGTCGGGTATTTGGAGCAGTACAAGAAAAGGTTTCCAAAAAATCCAATTTATGTTTTCTCTGCATTAAAAGAAGATGAAACTCTTGATAAAGTGAAAGACCTGAAGCGTATCAAGATTGGAGCGAATCTGATAAGCGATCCAATCGATCCACTTGTAGATTTAAAAGATAGTTGTTGTGTATTTGATGATATTGATGTAATCTCTGATAAAAAGCAGAGGGAAGCGGTTTATAAAATATTAAACACTATTTTAGAATGTTGTCGTCATTCAAACACAAGTTGTGTCTGTACTAATCACTTGCCCACCAATAAAGGTGAGACCCGCAGGATTTTAAATGAATCTCACGTTGTGGTGTATTTCCCACATTCCGGTAGTGTGCGTGGAATTAATTACCTTTTGACCGACTACGTGGGATTGTCGAAACAGGAGATTCAGGGTATCAAGCGCTTACCTACTCGTTGGTGTGCAATTTTTAAAAATTATCCTCAAATCATTATGACGGAGCGGAATATGTGGTTTGTCGGTCAAGGTTGCGACGACGACGATTAATTTACATTTCTTCAATAATTTCTATTACTACAGGGTCATCTTTTCGTATTTCTGTAAACTCTTTCTCTCCCAACGGTTTCACCCGCATAATAACATTCTTGTCTTGCTTTGCGTCGTCGTCGCTTCCAAGTGCATCAATATCAGGATCATACGCTATTCCAAGTTCTCGTGCATTTTTCATTTTTTCTTTTACTTTTTGCGTTTCGTACGGGTTAGTGCTGGTATTGGCTGGGTGTTCTGTATCTTGAACGACAATATGCGTCAACCCATTTGTAATTGGCGGTTTTGATACACCTGTCTCATTTTTATAGAGACCGTTGTATTTTTGTATAATATCTGCATCAATAAGTGGCGCTATATCGAATAAGTTTTTGAGGTCGGTTTTTATCAACGCCAACATATCTTTTGGATTTTGTCGCTGGTCTCTCGAAAGAGACAATTCAATCTGTATTTTATTGAATATTTGTGAGAATTGCAAGGAACAGATTCGGTGTCCTTCTGCCCGTTTCTGCAATTGAAAATAAGAATCTATACTTTTAATCACGCTCACAAATATTGACCCTGTACTCAGAATTATAAACATATCGTCATTTTGTATGTTCATACCGGTCAACAATCCAATCACGCTTGAAAGTACAATCACCGGTATATTGATGATGTTGCTTCTAAATTGGTATTTTTCATACGAAAGGTTATGCAATATCGAATATGATTCTGCTTGTTCTGCTTGATTCTTGAGCAGTTTCTCGAGTTCTTTGGAATATGTTATTTCTTGAAGAGGCATTTATATATATGAAATATTTTAATTTCCTCATTCCTCTCTTTTTTGGGAATGTAGGGTATGTAGGGTATGTAGGGTTTGTCCTCGTTTTTTACGGATAAGCGCCCCTTTTTTTTGTATGTGTCCCTTCCACTTTTTTTTAGAAAAAACAGGGTACAACCCTACATACCCTACATACACCATAACCCTTACCATAAAAAATAAGAGAATGGAAGGGAATGAGACGATAAATGGTCTGGCTGTAGGGTATGTAGGGTATGTTTTTCCCTACCCTACATACCCTACATTCCTTCGAAACTTAATGACTTAAGGAATGTCCCGATTTTATTTTCTACTTAAAGAATATAGGAAATGTCCGAACCTCGCAAGGTATACCCCTCGCAACTCGATCCAGCCAAGAGGCATCAATATTACGAGACCTTTTATGCTAAGCAGAAAGAGAAGGGGACTACAATTTGCCCCATATGCTACGGTAAGTATATGTACTTTAACAAAACTCACCACATAAAAGGTCAGCATCATTTACGAGCAGTTGCAGAAAAAAAAAGAGCAGAAGAAATGAAATCTGCAATTAAAAAGTTAGATCAGATATTCACAGAGGAAGAATTAAAGCGTCTACCATTATCGTCGGAAGCCGGTAGTGTTGCTGGTGATTAAAATCTAAAAATTATATTTTAACTTTTAGATTTTCGAAGACAACTATTTATAATTTTGGTTCATACATAAATCCATCATTTAACAATTTGATTTTTTGCAATCCTGCAATTATTTTTGGAATATCCATACTATATTTGATTCCTTTCTCCGTTCGCTTGTTGTCGATTATAATCTCTTCATCATTCTTCTTGAGTATACTTCCAAAACCCGTCTCCGTGAGGATTTCTGATTCTTTTCCGGGTTTGTTTTCAGCATACCATAATTTAAACTGCTCATACAATTCCCTCGAGAAATATTCCTTCTTCAACTCGCCCTTGTATAACAAACTAATCAAGAACTTCAAATGTATCGGTGCATTCATAAACTTAATTTCCCTGTATGCATCAGTATCCGGCACATTCGTTGAAAGTTCAAATGAATCCTTGTATGTTTTGACCTCATACTTCAAGTAGTGGTAGAAGTATTGAATAACCTCATCATCTTCAAGCGCTGAAATGAGGTTTTGGAAATATTCTTGGTTTCCACGCTTTTCAGGATTCACATCAAACACCGCCCAACGACGGTCTCCCTTTGAGATTGGAATAGGATTGCTATTGTTCGTACACATAACATAATTGCAGTAATCATTAACTGTATACTGAGCAACCGACTTTTTGTTCACATTCGTCTTCTTTTTCGTGATTTTGGATTTCAAAGTATCGCTATTCTGATGATTTGCTTTGCCTGACGCTTCTTCGACAAACACCAAAAGTTTACCCTCGAATAAACTATTGAATGAGTTGTATAGTTCAGCATTATCGTCAACAAAGTAAGCATATTTTTCTCCAATCAACCTTGCACACAATCTTTCGAAGAATTGATTCTTTCCTGTTCCACCACCCTCCGACAGCAGACCTGCTTGGTCTCGAAACAGTAAACTAACTTGAGTTTTCATATATGGGTGTTGTATGATAAACGCCAACCATTTAATCAGATATTCTTCGTGTCCACCAGTCAAGTAATGCATATGTTCAATCAGGGGTTGAATCTTTTTATGCATTTCCGCCTTGCTTTCGAATACAATCTTATCTTTGATTTTCTCAACCTCGAATCCATCAAACAAGTTATAGATGCGTTTGGGTGATTCACTAAGATTTGGATTGAAATCGATACGGTCATACACGACACGATTTGGGTCAGCAACATATTTATCAAGAAATGGAACATTCTTATATTCACAAGTTTTCATATCCAATTCCCATATACGCCAATTTGCAAACTTCAATTTCGCTTGTCTTTCGGGCATATATTCGACATACCCGTCTTCGTGTACGGATACGAATGTTGCACCAACTAATGCGTTGTTCTTCTCCCACAATACTTTTTTGTATTCATAACTATCTGGGTCAACCTTCTTCGGCTTCCAATTGTGAGTAATTTCCTTATTTTCAAGTTTCACATCATACCCTACAAACTCTTTAATCATTCTTGCTCCGCCTTCCAACAATTCTTTTGGAAACTCGATTTCGCCTTCCAATTTCTCGACATAACCTCCGTCGTGAATAAACACAGCCATATAGCGTTTGTTGATTGTTAGATACTCACTAAGACACATCAACATACGGCGCTCTTCGGTTTGGAAAATCAAAGACATAAGTGATGCGAGATAATTCTCCTTCTTCTTGATTGGTTTCTTCTCTTTTCCAGTTTTGAGGTCGTGGTACTGCGGGTGTTTATCCCATACAGTTTGCATCAAAAGTGCAACCTCTGCTTTCAATCCCTTCACATAAGTATACCCTTCTGGCGTAATTACGCCTTCGACATCTTTCAGATAGAATCCATAATCTCTTGGTTTGTCGCCATATAATGTTTTCAAAAACTCATTCTTAGCACGGTCTCGATTATCGGGGCAAACCATCTTCAATCGTTCCTCCCTATTTTCACAATAATCACGCAGTTTGGTATGTTCGATATCATACTGTTCACAAAACTTCAACGCAATTTTGTAATGTGCATTCGCAATATCAATATCCCAGTAATTCTTCTTCGCCAACGGATTTCGAATCGTCCAAGTCCAATTCGCCATTCCCAAATTATTCTCGGCGAACAATCTGCCGAGTTTGTACTCCTCACAACCCTCGCCAAACTTATATACAACATTTGTCTCTCCTGCTCCACTTTTTCGCTTGTAGTATGCACTTGTTGTTTTTCTGTCTTGAATGCTGTACGCTTCGTCAGCAATTATGCTCTTAATAACATCTTCGTCAAACTTTTCTCGTCTAACAATCGGGTAGTTGGGTTCGCTAAAGCCAATCAGTCGCTTAAACATCTTCGTTGGAATCGTTGTTATAATATACACAGAGATTATATTTATGTTGTTTTTTCGCATAAATATAATTATTCAATTTTTTCCTAAATCAATTTTCCTAAATCTAAAAATCCGGAAAATAATCTAAAATCAAACATTCAGTTTTTCGATTTGCTTAATTGTTTCTTGAATGAGTAAAATTGCAGTTTGTGGACTGTCGTCAAGTAAACTTTTGATTGCACTTTTGATTATGCAAACTTTGTCTAAATGATCCTTGTATTTTACTAAATCTTCGGGAGTTAGGTTTTCTGCGAACTTGTGCTTGTAATATTTATTCTTTCCAATCTTTCGTACCTTGTCTGGATTGAGTATACGATAGTTTCGCATATATTCGTTATACTTTTCTCTTTTCAAAATCTGTTCATTCTCATCACTTGACGACATATTATCGAGTGGTTTCTTTATATACTATAATATTATTTTTTTATGTAGTTTTTGAACATAATGTTTTCCTAAAGTTCCACAAAAAAAAAGTAATCTACAAAGTTTAGGAATAATCTAATTCGTTAAATCCAAAAAAATCTTATATTCGTTTATTATAAATATAATGTGTACAGTCGCTATTCAGCAAAAATCAGCATTCAACAAAGATTACGAGTTTGGTCGTCAATCTGAAACTACGGTATTGGATACCATCAGAACCTTTTTTAATGATTCAACAATCACACCTTCAACCGACAAGTTCGACCGGTATGACTTCACAGGCGCTGGTTGCAAGTACGAATTGAAAACACGCAGATTAACACGCGATAGGTTTGCAACAACTATGCTTCCACTTGGAAAATTATTGAGCGAGAATCCAGAAAATAATATATTTTTATTTCAATTCACAGACGGATTATATTATATCCGATACGACAAGGAAACATTTAGCACATTTAATGTTGCCCCGTACTGTCGACAAGATAGAGCAGGAT
>Ga0192647_101098_pt1 | contig 18016 bp, 18 predicted proteins | sample LauGreFa1BDMLBSN_2_FD_133046 | JGI IMG/M metagenome (GOLD analysis project Ga0192647, IMG submission 133046) | Freshwater lake microbial communities from Lake Michigan, USA - Fa13.BD.MLB.SN - reassembly | ecosystem: Environmental > Aquatic > Freshwater > Lake | place: Lake Michigan, USA...
TCAATGGTTCTATTAGCGATAATGATGGGATGTCTTGATTGTTCAAGAAGTGGGCCTATAATTCCTCGGCTTGCTCCGCCCGCACCCAGAATTAATATTCTGCTTTCAGCCAAATTTAGATTATGGTTATTGATTAGATCAGTCACTAAACCAATGCCATCAGTATTATCTCCAAGAATAGAACCATCATTTTGTTTAATCAGAGTATTAACGGCTTTTGCTGTTTGAGCGCGTCCTGTTTTAGAGTCAGCATAAGTCCAAGCCAGTTCCTTGAGCGGTACGGTACAATTTAAGCCTTTGCCATCATGTTCAAAAAATGTGGTCACAGCAGATGAAAAATCCTCAGGGCAAACTTCTTGGGCAGTATATTCTATGCTCTGGTTTGTTTGTTCAGCGAAAATCTTGTGAATACGCGGTGATTTACTGTGTTTAATAGGGCTACCAAAAACAGCATAGTGATCAATTAATGTCATGCTTGTAACCACTCGGCAACTGATTTGGCGTAATAGGTTAGGATGCCATCACAACCAGCTCGTTTAAAAGCTAATAAGGATTCTAAAACAACAGGTTTCTCATCCAGCCAACCGTTCAGTGCGGCTGCTTTGATCATAGCGTATTCTCCACTTACTTGGTAAGCAAAAGTGGGTGTGCCGAACTGTTCTTTTACTCTGCGGATGATGTCCAAATAAGGCATGCCGGGTTTAACCATAACCATGTCTGCGCCTTCTTGTAAATCTAACTGAATTTCTCGTAAGGCTTCATCGGAATTAGCTGGATCCATTTGATAACTGTATTTGTTACTTTTGCCCAAATTGCTTGCAGAACCAACGGCATCTCTAAACGGGCCGTAAAAACTGGAAGCATATTTTGCAGAGTAGGCGAGGATTAAGGTGTTGCTGTAGTTATGTGCTTCCAGTGCTGTTCTTATTGCTCCAATTCGACCATCCATCATGTCCGAGGGGGCAACAATATCAGCGCCTGCTTCGGCATGGGATAAAGCCTGTTTAACTAAAACAGCGATGGTTTCGTCATTAATAACGTAACCACCTTGGTTAATTAGCCCATCTTGTCCATGTGTCGTAAATGGATCTAGTGCAACATCGGTAATAATGCCCAATGTAGGGAAAGCTTTTTTCAATGCCCGAACACTCCGCTGAGCTAATCCATCAGGGTTATAGGCTTCAGCGGCATCATCAGATTTTTTGCTCGCAGGAGTTACAGGAAATAATGCTATAGCAGGAATACCCAAATTATGAATTTCTTCCGCTTGGGTAAGTAATAAATCTAAAGATAATCGCTCTACTCCAGGCATTGATGAGATTGCTTCTCTTGTATTGGAGCCTTCAGTCACAAACATAGGACAAATAAGATCATCAACGGACAAATGATTTTCTCTCATTAAGCGTCTGGAAAAATCGTTATAGCGCATTCTTCTCATGCGTGTATCAGGAAAATTGATGTTATTATATGTCATCTTATTCATGCTAAATGGGTTAGAAAAGAAATCACAACCTCAGGTTGAGGTTAATCAAGCTTTAAAGTATTACAGAAATTCATTGTATCAGGGAATAATTTCGCTGATATTCGTAAAATATTGTACCTATATATTGAGTTCTATTTAAGAGGTTTTTATGAACGTTAAGCGCTATACACTGTTTGGTTTTTTTGCGGTATTAATGGCTTTTATATCGGTGACTCAAGTAATGGCTGCCGATTTATTGCCTCCGCAACAAGCCATAGAAAATGCTTCAGCAAAATTACAGCAAAAAATGCAAGATAAATCCTTTATTAAGGATTTTTCAAAAGTTAATCAGTTTGTCAATGAAGCTATTTTGCCAAGTACAGATTTTGATAAAATTTCTTCATTAGTGTTAGGTAAGCTATGGAAGACTGCTACGCCTGAAGAACGTGAGCGTTTTAAGCATGAGTTTCAAACCTTATTGGTAAGAACTTACTCTCGGGCATTTATTGAGTTTAAAGATTGGTCAATTCGTTATTTACCTATTGAGATGGAGCCAGGTGCGACAAAAGTTGTCGTAAAAACAGAGGTAATACAACCTAGTCTTCAACCTGTAGCAGTTGATTACCGGATGTTATTGAGTGATGGTCAATGGAAAGCCTACGATATTATGATTGAAGGTGTCAGTTTGGTGACCAATTACCGTACAACTTTTAGTAGTGAAGTTCAAAATAAAGGATCGTTGAGTGCTGTTATTGATGGTTTGCAAAAACGTAATTCAGAAGCGCTCTTAGCAAAAAATTCATAAATATTGTTTCTTATAATTAACCCGGTTATCAATTGACTGGGTTAGTTGCTGATCTCTCGTCAAATTCTTTTCTATTTTTACTTGTTTTTGAGTAAATATCTTCCAGTCTACAGCCGTTCTAAAACACATTCAGTATCTTAAATGATTGATTATCAGCCATTATATAATCTTCTGCTCGATGCAAAAGCCGATAGTTGGGTGAAATTATTACCCCAGCAAATTAACAGTGCTTTTGAGTTAGCTAAGCATGGTACTTTGTCTCATTGGCAATCTGTTATTGAGGCTATGCCGCCATTAGTAACAACGCATCGATTATTGGATACGGGTGCTGTAGAGATAGGTCAAGCGAGTGACTTGTCGGAAGAAGATAGGTTAAAGCTTGAAAGCCAACTTAAAGAATTACATCCATGGCGAAAAGGGCCTTACGATCTGTTCAATATCCACATTGATACCGAATGGCGATCAGACTGGAAATGGGATCGCCTAAAAAGCCATATTTCACCGCTTAATCATCGACTGGTATTGGATGTGGGGTGTGGTAATGGCTATCATTGCTGGAGAATGCTGGGTGCAGGGGCGAAAATGGTGGTTGGTATAGACCCATTGTTGCTTAATGTTCTTCAATTTCAGGTGATTAGGAGATTATATGGTGAGGCGCCTGTTTATGTTTTGCCATTAGGGATAGAAGACTTACCTTATGGGTTAAAGGTTTTTGATACTGTATTTTCGATGGGTGTGCTATATCACCGTCGTTCACCTATTGATCATCTGATGGAGTTAAGAGATTGTTTAAAAGCTGGCGGTGAACTGGTATTAGAAACTTTGGTTATTGATGGTGGCTTGGGAGAGGTATTATTACCTGAGGAGCGTTATGCTAAAATGCGCAATGTATGGTTTTTACCGAGTTGTGACACATTGATAAGCTGGCTAAAACGATGTGGCTTTCAAAATATACGCTTGGTTGATGTGAGCTCAACTACTGTTGAAGAACAACGCAGTACTGAATGGATGCAGTTTCACTCCCTCAAGGATTTTCTCAGTGCAGAAAATCATCAATTAACCTGTGAAGGTCTTCCAGCACCTAAACGCGCAATTATTGTGGCGAATACGATTTAATTAGTGAGTTACTTACTTGTTTTTAGATAAAATACCCATCTAAGTTGTATTTTTAGAATATTCCACTACCCTTAGCTTTGAGCAGTTCCAGTTATTTTGATTTACGATAACAAGAATTTTTGTCATTCAATTCATTTAGGGGAAAGGTTATGAAAAAGTTATTATGGTTATTCTTATCGTTATTTGCCTTTAATGTATTTGCTTCACCCGTCAATGTTAACACCGCTGATGCGAAAACTATTTCTGATGCATTATCAGGAATTGGTCTAAAAAAAGCGGAAGCAATTGTGAAATATAGGACAGAGAAAGGATTATTCAAAACAGTAGAAGACTTGACTAACGTTAAGGGTATTGGTCAAAAAACTGTCGATAAAAATAAAAAAGATATCTTATTGAGCGATACACCAACTGATGCAACAACTCCATCAGCTGATTCAAAAGCTGTGACAGAATCAAAGCCTGTTACTGAACCAAGTAAAGACGTTAAGCCTAAGTAACGACTGTTTCTAAATAAGCCCGCTCAACAGATGATTGTTAATGTTGTAGCGGATTTATTTGGTTTTTTTGCAAACAAATTCTATCTTAGTAAATAGAAAAGATTATGGCTGTTTGGTTGCGTTAGTTTGTCCTGCAAAGCCCATAGCATGTTGTGTTAGTAATGTTTTTGCAGCAGGAATATGGTCGAGTAGAGTTAAGCCAATATTTCTGGCGGCTGCTAATGCTAGCCATTCATTAGCAAAAATTTTAATCAAGGTATCGGTGAAGCCGATTGTCCAGTCATGATCTTTTTTTCTAGATACAGCATAAGCATTTAAAAAATCTGCTTCACCGATATCTTTATTTTGTTCATGTTGTTTGATTAGCATTTCTGCTAATTGGATAACATCACGTAAACCTAAATTAAAACCTTGTCCAGCAACTGGGTGCAATTGATGCACTGCATTTCCGATAATTACAGCTCTTCCGGCTACCATTTGTTCTGCACGAATGAGTGATAAGGGGAAAGCTCGTCTAGGGGCTGTTAGAGTAAGTTCGCCCAGTTTAAAGCCAAAACACTGCTGCAATTCCACTAGGAAATCTGCTTCTCTACCTAACATAAGCGTATCAGCATCTTCATGTGAACGTGTCCAAATAACGGCACACTCATTTTTGCTGATAGGTAATAACGCTAGAGGACCTGAGGAAGTAAAGCGCTCATAAGCAGTATTGTTATTAGGGATGGTTGATTTTACAGAGGTGATTAATGCTGTTTGACCATAGTCTGTAATTAGTTGATTAATGTTTAGTAATTGCCGAACTGAAGATAAGCCTCCATCGGCACCTACTAATAATTTAGCGGACAAGTTTTGGGACTGATCATTTTGTTTAATGTTTACGCAAATTTCTTGATCGCCTGATATTAAGCCAACAACACGAGCAGGAGCGATAATGTCAATGCCAGCATTAATAACCAGATTGGCGACATAAGTTTCAATATCTCTGGCAGTAATAACATAACCTAATGCATCGATATGTTCTTTTTGAGCAGACAATCGAGTTTTGCCAAAATGACCGCGATCGGAAATGTGTATATGTTGTATTGGCGTCGCAGCGTGCTTAATACCTTGCCAAACACCCAAAGTATCTAACATCATTACTGTGCCTGCCGCTAGAGCAAGTGCCCTGTCACCAGCGGGAGACGCATGTAATTGCGCGCGGGTATTGGCCTCAATAATAGCTATCCGAAATCCTGCGTCTTTTAGTGCCAATGCTAAACAGTTTCCTGCCAAGCCACTACCAACAATTAATAAGTCATACTCTTGTTGCATTAGGCTGCCTGCATTAATGCTTCAATGTCTGCTATCGATTTAGGCACGCCACTGGTCAATATTTCATGGCCTGTAGGGGTAATTAAAACATCGTCTTCAATACGGATGCCTATGCCTCGCCATTTTTCATCGACACTTTTGCAGTCTGGAGGAATATAGAGGCCGGGTTCTACAGTCAATACCATGCCAGCTTCCAATAATCGCCATTTGTCTTTTATCTTATAATCGCCGACATCATGGACATCCATGCCTAGCCAATGTCCAATACGATGCATGTAAAATTGTTTGTATTTTTCATCCTTAATTAGTTTTTTTAACTTTCCTTTGAGTAAACCCAAGTCTAAGAGTCCTTGAGTAAGTACTTCAACGGAAGCGTCATGAGCCGAATTCCAAGGCAAACCAGGCTTGATTTGCTCAAGGGCAGCAGTTTGTGCATCCAAAACCAGTTGGTAGAGTTGTTTTTGAGCTTCATTGAAGCGTCCTGAAATTGGAAAAGTACGTGTAATGTCGGCAGCATAATGATCACATTCAGCTCCAGCATCAATTAACAGTAAATCACCGTTTTTTAATTTTGAGTTATTCTCGGTATAGTGCAACGTACAGGCATTTTTTCCACCAGCAATAATCGATGGATAGGCAACAGATCGTAGGCCATTGTCGATGAAATGATGAATAATTTCTGCTTCTATTTGATACTCATAAAGCCCCGGTTTACAACTTTTCATCGCTTTAATATGGGCAAGCGCTGAAATTTCGGCAGCACGGCGCATGAGTTTAAGTTCTTCGGTGCTTTTAAAGAGGCGCATTTCATGCAAAATAAGCGCTATTGAAACCAATTCACCTGGGGCGATAATGCCGGATCTTGATTGATTGCGAATATGGTTAATCCATTCCAATAAATTATGATCCAGCTCTAAATTAGAGCCCATAGGGTAGAACACTTTAGTTTTGTTTTCCAAAAGCCCCGGTAAAATATCATCCAGATCATCAATTGGGAATGCGTCATCCGCATCATAATGGCTAGTGGCACCCTCTAATCCAGAGTGAGCTCCCTCCCATAGCGCTTTTTTAGCATCAAATTCACGGCAAAATAAAATATATTCCCCTCGCGTGCGACCAGGAACAAAAACAGCCAATGCATCGGGCTCATTGAAGCCAGTTAAATAATAGAAATCACTGTCCTGTCGGAATGGATAATTCACATCCCTGTTACGGGCATGCATTGAAGCACTGGCTATTAAGGCGATATTGCCTTCACCAATACGTTGCATTAATTGCTTACGTCGTTTTTTAAACTCACTTTGCTTCATTGCTTACTCACCATTTTGTGGTAATGCGGACATATTGTTGCTGTCGGATCCTAGTTCATCGCGAAGTAATAAGGCGGCGGATCTTAAATATTCAGTAATTTCCATTAGTGCATGCTCATCTTCTTCCCCGTCGACATTGTCATCCAGCTTGGTAAATTCGGCAATGTCTTTTAATATTTCGAGGGCATTTTTGGGAATATCTGAAGCGACTGACCCTACGCCAAATAGAAATCCTCGGCACCAGTTTTTTACCGCTTCGGCCTGCTCCGCCAATGGAACATTGGCATCTGGGAGAAATAGATCATACTCAAATTCATCATTATTTAATAAATCGCGCGTATCTTCGAAAAATCTGCTTAATGTTTCAATAGTTTCATTTGTCATTGAATTTTTATCAAATGAGAGTTCGGTTAACCAAGTATCACTTGCTGCCTGACTATTTATACATAACATACCTGTTGCCATACCATGAGCCTCAGCAGCTGACAGTTCTGGGTCAATTTCTATAATTATTGTATTGCACGCGTCATAAGCCATTATAATTTCACTATCATTAAAAAAAAATATTACTTATGCTACCATTAACTCGGAAAATATTTGTTCACTTTAATATAGAAGTCAATCATTATGATGGGTGAAATTAACCTTAGCTATCCAAAAATGCCCTTGAAAACCTGATTATTCAAAAATCTTAGTGGTTACTATGACAGAAAATTACCAATCTCAAGCATTAAAAGATCTGGAAAATAAATTAGATCTACTTATCATAAAGTACGATAAGGCGAAAAATGAAAACAGTTATTTAAAAATGGAACAAGAAAGATTAGCTTCAGAAAAAATGGAGTTACTGGAGAAAGCAGCGCTAGCTAAAACCCGACTAGAAACTGTTATTGCCAGGCTGAAAGTATTGGAGAATGCTTCATGAGTAATAAACCCCAAGCAGTATCCGTTACCATAATGGGCAAAGAATACAGAATCAGTTGTGAAGAAGATGAACAAGAGGATCTGATTTATTCGGCTCATCAGCTTAATGTACAAATGTGTAAGATGCGAGACTCTGGCAAGATAACTGGTTCTGATAGAATTGCAGTGATGGCCGCGCTTAATTTGGCACATGAATTACAATTGTTGAAAAATCAGAACACTATGCTTAATCAAATAGATGAGCGTCTAGCTAAATTGAGCCACAAAATAGAAAACGTTTTAGATAATTCTTAAACACGTTAGAATAAGATCTGTATCTCCTGGGGCGCTTGACAGTGTGCTGGGTGTTTCCTGAACCTGTATTAACCCCGGGGACGAAATCTGTTAATGGTGTGCATGCCTGTTTAATACGGGAAGCCTGATTTACCAGTTACGTCTCCACTTGAACCTCCGGTTCAAGGACGAAAGTACATATCGACGCAGATGGGAGATACACTTCGCTTAATAACGCGTTTATAAAGTGGTCGTTGTATCCACTATCAGTTTTTAGTTCCCGCATGAAAAATCCAACTATCACTCAGCAGGATGACGCTATTCAGAATTCCTCAGCTGGTTTTTACGCTTGCATTCAAAGTCTTAGTTTAAGCAATAGCTTTTTTGAGAAATTACTATGTTTTAGTTGACGTTGATTTTTAAGCTAAACAATAAATCATGCACCTTATAAAACAGATATAATTACCAACTAAAATTGCTTGACGCTTTTGTGTAGAAAAGTGATGTTGTTAAGTTGGAAAGACAGGGCTGTTATAAGCAGATAACTGTTTAATCTAAAGAGCGACAAGTTACGTGAATGCGATTATGTATTCATCATGAATTTAATAATAAACAAGGGTAAATAGATGTTTAACGTTTTGACCTACAATAATATATCACCTGTCGGTTTAGATAGGTTTCCAGAAAGTCGTTACAAAGTAGGTCCGGAAATTGAAAATCCTGATGCTATTATGTTGCGTTCTTTCAGTTTGCATGAGCAGTCGATTCCGACATCGCTTAAGGCGGTGGGACGTGCTGGTGCTGGGGTAAACAATATCCCTGTTGAGGAATACACAAAACGTGGCATCCCGGTATTTAATGCCCCCGGTGCTAATTCAAATGCTGTGGCAGAATTAGCTATTGCTGGAATGCTCTTAGCGGCAAGAAACATTGTTCCTGCGCTAAATTTCGTTAATGCTCTGGAAGGTGACGAAAAGAGCATGAGTAACGAAATTGAGAAGAACAAAAAACATTTTGCCGGTTTTGAATTATCCGGCAGAACATTGGGTGTATTGGGCTTGGGAGCGATTGGCGTTAGAGTTGCTAATTCTGCAGCTGCTTTAGGTTTAAATATCGTTGGATTTGATCCTTTTATGTCACTTGAGAATGCTTGGAAGCTGACTTCATCGGCAATACCTGCAACCGGTATTGATGATTTAGTTTCACGTTCGGATATGATTAGTCTCCATATCCCATTGAATGATAAAACCAGAAACCTTTTTAATAAAGATCATATAAAGCATATTAAAAAAGGAGCGACTTTAGTTAACTTTTCTCGTGCCGGCGTGGTGGATGAAGCTGCCGTATTAGAAGCATTAGATTCTGGCGCTTTACATGCCTATGTATGTGATTTCCCGACACCAGCATTGATAAATCATCCTCGAGCAATTGTGTTGCCGCATTTGGGCGCATCTACAGAAGAAGCTGAAGATAATTGTGCAGCCATGGTGGCGGATCAGTTACGTGAGTTTTTGGAGTACGGTTGTATTCGTAATTCCGTTAACTTTCCTGAAGTTGTTGTTGCGCCGAGTAATGAAGGCGTTCGAATCTGTATAGCCAATCAAAATGTTCCCGGTGTAGTCGGGCATATTTCATCTGTATTGGGTGAGGCAGGGCTTAATATATTGGATCTATTGAATAAATCGCGTGGAGATTACGCCTTTACGTTGGTTGATATTCATGCCGAAGCGCCTACAGAAATATTGGAGCAAATAAGATCGATTGATGGGGTTTTGTCGGTACGTGTGATTTAACACATTTAAAAAAGAGTAATCAGCAAATAGGAGCGAGCAGGATTTGATATATTCTCGTTCCTAAGGGTGCTGTTTGGTGCCTGTGTTATTGCAGGCACCTCATTTTTAGTTGCTGCTGGAGAAATTCGAGATTTTAATCTTCTAACTGTTGAATACCATCTAGAAGCCATTTCGGTTGAATACTGTTTTTGGGCTTAATAAAATGCCATATTTCTTTTATTTGTTCGGGTTGAGCGTTTACATCTTCTCGAATGATAACGTCAAAAAAGACAGTAGCTTCGAGTACCGTTCCCACTTCTCTTACTTCTAATAATGCTGCATCAAGTTTTAGTATATCGGTATGGTTTTCAGTGGTTGATGCCTTTATTTGCGCTTGAATCTCAGCAAATACCTTATCGGTTGATAAGCCTCTGATTTCAGATAAATCGCGATCATCCCATGCTTTTTGCAGCATACTAAAAGCCGTCTTAGCACCTGATAAAAAAGCTGATTGGTCAAAACCTTCAGGAATTACAGGCATACTGTTGAAGCCGGTATTTTCTTGTGCACCCGATCCAGTTGCGAATTTATTGTCTTTCTTAAATAAAACATCGGTATTAAAGTCAGCGGGTTGGGTTTGATTAGAATACGAACCACCAAGATCATTTGCAGTGCGACTATAAGCAGTAGCCGGTGTATTACGAGCTTTGGCAGCAAATAATTTATAGAGTAAAAAAGCTATACCGCCAAAAATAAGAATATCCATAAAGTTAAAGTTTTCAAAAGCGCCGCCAAAGAACATTGAACCTAATAAGCCACCTAATGCTAAACCACCAAGCATGCCCATTAGACCGCCACGATTTGCCATACCCTGTCTTGCCGTTTGATTCTGGGCAGTTGCTTGTTGTTGAGAAGGCGAACGGCTTGGAGGGATCGCTGAGCGTTGATAAGGCGCGCTGTAAGAGGAACGCCCCCCAAAAGAGCCACCACCACCGAAACGTTTGGCATTAGCATCAGACATGATGCCTATGCTTAAGGATAAGGCCATTAACAATAGAGCGATAATACGAGTAAGTTTTTTCATAGAAACACCGGGTTAAATAAAATTGTCAGGCTAAATTAAAAATTAGGCTTATAATTAACACCTAAAGTGGCTACCTAAGTTGTTAATTTCACCTATTACTATAGCATTGTTCACATGTTTTCAATACAGCGCAGTTTTTTAGTCATTGTTCTTACAATGTTGCAATGCATTGCGCCTTTGGTTCATGCTCATGCGAGTGAACATATTGCAAAGCAGGGGCTACATTTGCCAGGCTTTGAGCTTTCAGGTAGTGAGCATTTTGCCTCAATAGCACCTGAAATGAAGTCCTTGCAAAACCATGTAAGTATAGATGGCATGATTATCGTCATTGATATTGGGGTTAAGCGCAATCAATACAAGCATTGGATCACTTCTGATAGTAATTATTATCTGCACCAGCAAGATGTTGTATTTAATGTCGGAGCTTCTAAGGTAGATACTAATTACTCTCCGCTCGTAAATCAGATTAATTTCCTTTCATTAAGTTCAGCTCATTCCTCGCGGGCACCGCCTGCTTATTAAGCATTCTTTTGATTTAGAAGGCATAATAGAAAGCATCTTTTAAATCAGTACTGATTTTACATAGCTACCCATAAAGCGGATAACCCCGCATTGAGTGTCCTTTATGTTTTTTTTAAATGGTTTTAGGAAGCATCTGTTCAGTATTATGCTTGGACAACTTGTTTTTGCAGTGGCAATTTTCCAGCTTATGCCCAGACCAGCATTCGCTCAGGGTGATACCTGGGATATGACTAATCCAGCATCTGTTGGTTATCATCGTGATATTCTCGATATTGATAAAACACTGACTATTTCCAAAGTAGTAGATGCCACGATGGATACACATCCCGATGCGGATGTCATTACCGCAATGGAAGAAGAAGCGGCAGCCCTTGAAGCACGGGGTAATAGTTGGACGGCAGGGGCATCACAAATAGCCGTCGGCTACCAGTCGATGTATTCTTTTAGATTAAATTATGCGACAGCTAATCTTATGGTGCCCGTTTGGAATTTTGGGCAACGCGATGCACAACGAGAGTTAGCCAAACAAGTTGAAGCGGGTGCAGAACTGCAAGCAGCAGCAATTAAATTAAGACTTGCAGGCTTGGTAAGGGGTGCATTATGGGATATTGCCTTGGCAAAAAATCGTTATGAACAGGCCAATGATAATCAGGAAACCTATAAAAAATTATTGGCTACGATTAAACGTCGGGTTGAGTTAGGCGATTTACCTAAGTCAGATGAATTACTAGCACAAACTGAATTTTTTCAAAAGCGATCAGTATTTATAAACGCTGAGGCAGAATTAATGCATGCGCGTAAGCGTTATACATCTATCACTCGCATAACCAAAATACCCAGTGCGCATGTGGAAAAATTGGTGGATTTAAAAGAGCTGGAGCAAAGTCATCCGGCACTGACTGCTATTGACAATCGGATTCAGCGTAAACAAGCCGAGATTAAAGCCATTAAAGCTGTAGGTTCTGGGCAAACCAACGTTATTGCAGGCATATTAAGTGATGAGGGTATTGATCAACGGAGCAATCATGCTGAATTTTTCAATGTCGGTGTCATCGTACCTTTTGGTGGTGGTGCCCATAACCAACCACAGATTGCCGCGCTAAATATTGAATTATCACAATTAACTTCTCAGCGTGAACAGCTGTACCGAAGTTTGGCGCAGACTCATCATGAAGCAATGCATAATCTGGAAGTAAATACTATTGAATTAAATAACGCCAGAGAGCATCAAAAAATAGCTGAGGAGCTATTAAGTATGAAGAATATGGCTTTTTCTGTTGGCGAGATTGATTTGTTAGAGCTATTAAAAATCCAGTCTCAAGCCCAACAAGCAACCCTTTACGCGAAAGAACGTGCAGTTATTATGCAGCGAGATATAGCAGCTTATAATCATGCTGTAGGAAATATGCCTTGAAGCAAATTAATTATTTATTACTATCAATTTGTATCGCTAGTTTTGGGCTGTTTACTCCAATAGCAAGTGCTGAAAATACTATTCAATTGTCAAAAGAGCAATTGGATAATCTAGGGATAACATTGGGAAAACTGGAGCCTGTCAAACAAATTCCTTTGTTAAATGCACCGGCAAAAGTCGTGATACCGACAACGCAAGAATATATTGTCAGTGCTTCCCAGGTTGGTTTGGTCAGTAAACTCATTGCTGCAAAAGGTGATCAGGTAAAAAAAGGGAATTTATTAGCGCAACTTAATAGCCCTGATCTGTTGTCTATGCAACGCGCCTATCTTAAAGCGGTTAACGAATTACAGTTAGGTTCGCTGGCCTATCAACGTGATAAAAAATTAGTAGGTGAGGGTGTTATCGCCGATAGGCGATGGCAAGAAACGCAAAGCCAATATAACTTTTTTGTTGCTCAAGTTAATGAACAAAAACAATTGTTGAGCATAGCAGGGATGACAAATAGTGAAATTGATCGATTGACTGCAACACATCAATTAAGTGGTTTGTTAAATGTTTATGCGCCTATTTCAGGTGTTGTGATCGAAAGAATGATCGCCGCCGGAGAACGTGTGCAGATGCAGGCACCGTTATACCGTATAGCGAATTTGAATGAACTTTGGCTGGAGATCAATGTACCGCCCGAACGTGCTTCTAATCTTAATTTGGGTGATCAGGTTAAGGTTGAAGATGCCCCCGTCAGTGCAGAAATTATTTTAATTGGCCAAAGTATTAATCCTGAGAATCAGACATTATTGGTGCGAGCAATTATCAGTGGGAATCAGTCATACATCCGTGCTGGGCAAACCATTAGTACTCAGATTATTCAAAAGATTGATCGTGCCTTTAAAGTACCTAATTCTGCTGTTGCCCAGAACGATGGTGAAGCTTTTATTTTTATCCATATTCAAGACGGTTTTAAAATCAGTCCAATTAAAATCATAGGTAAACAGGACGAAGATGCCATTATTAGTGGCGACTTGAACGGTGACGAAGAGCTTGCAATTAAAGGTTCGGTAGCACTTAAGGCTAAGTGGATTGGATTAGGCGGTGCTGAATAATGGCTTATTTGATTCGCTTTGCGCTGAGTCAAAGGCTATTGATGATGATAGCGGTATTACTATTATCGGGGGGTGGTTATTATGCTTTTAAGAATATCCCCATTGATGCTTTTCCGGAAGTTTCACCAACGCAAGTAAAGATTATTGTCAAAGCGCCCGGTATGACCCCTGAGGAAGTTGAGGCTAGAATAACCGCGCCGATAGAAATTGAGTTGTTGGGTATTCCTCACCAAACCATGTTACGTTCAATTGCTAAATATGCGTTAACCGATATTACCGTTGACTTTGAAGAAGGAACAGACATTTTTTGGGCAAGGCAGCAAATAGCTGAGCGTCTAAATACCTTGTGGGGTAATTTGCCGGCCGGAGTTCAAGGCGGTATTGCTCCCATGACGACGCCTTTAGGTGAAATGTTTATGTTTACCATCGAAGGAGGCGATTTAAGTTTAATGGAACGGCGTGATTTATTGGATTGGGTTATTCGTCCAGCATTGCGCACCGTTTCAGGTGTTGCCGATGTCAATTCTTTAGGCGGTATGGTTAGAAGTTTCGAAGTAATCCCTGATAATTCCCGCTTATCTGCCAGAGGAATTAGCATGGATAAACTTATCCTAGCACTGGAAAAAAATAATCGAAATGATGGCGCAGGTCGCTTGACTGAAGGTGAAGAGGCTTTGATTGTTAGGGCTGAAGGTCGAATCAAAACGTTAGATGATGTCCGTAAAATAGTCGTTGATACTAACAATGATATCCCTATTATGGTGGGCGATATTGCAGAAGTTGAAATTGGTGCTTTAACGCGTTACGGTGCCGTCAGTAAAAATGGTGAAGGTGAGGCCGTTACTGGTTTAGTGCTCAGTTTACGAGGTGCTAATGCCAGACAAACGATTGTTGGCATTGAAAAGAAACTGGCGGAAATTAGCTTAGGCTTTCCAAAAGGTGTTGAAGCCAAAGTTTTCTATAATCGAGGTAATCTAGTCGATAAAGCCGTTGATACCGTATTACATGCTTTGCTTGAAGCGATAGCGTTAGTGGTCGTGTTATTGATTTTGTTTTTGGGTAATTTACGGGCCGCATTGGTGGTGGCATTAGCTTTGCCGTTAGCGGCTTTATTTACCTTTATCTTAATGAACTATATGGGCATGTCAGCAAACCTAATGAGCTTAGGTGGTTTGGCCATTGCCATTGGAATGCTGGTTGATGCGGCGGTTGTGGTGGTTGAAAATCTCATCACACATTTGGCACATGTCGAAAAGGCTAAACGGCTACCCCGTTTGCATGTCATTTACCGAGCAACCGCTGAAGTGGCAGGGCCTGTTACCTCAGGTATTTTAATTATTATCATTGTTTTCTTACCGTTATTAACGCTACAGGGGTTAGAGGGTAAATTATTTACGCCAGTGGCACTAACCATTGTTTTTGCCCTCAGTGGCTCTCTTGTCTTGTCGCTTACCGTTATTCCGGTTATTGCATCCTATTTGCTGAAAAAAGTGTCTCATGAAGAGCCATGGTTACCAAGGCAATTACAAATCCTTTATCAGCCGGCATTGTTATGGTGTCTAGAAAATAGTAAAAAAGTTTTTATAGGCGCAGGTATCTTATTAGTGCTGACCTTATTAGTATTTACTCAAATTGGTAGTACTTTTATGCCCACCATGGATGAAGGCGATATTATTGTCCAGTTAGAAAAGTTACCTTCTATTACGCTTGAGGAATCAGTCGCGTTAGATGGTCAAGTCCAAAAAAACCTACTTAAACATATTCCTGAGATAGCAACGATTGTGTCTCGAGTAGGTGCCGATGAGCTGGGTCTTGATCCAATGGGCTTAAATGAGACCGATACTTTTTTGGTACTTAAGCCTAAAGATGAATGGCGAATGGATAGTAAAGATGAATTAATTGAAGCGATTCGAAAAGTTATGGCAGAAACGCCCGGCATCGCTTTTGGCTTTACTCAGCCCATTGAGATGCGGGTTTCAGAAATGCTTACTGGTACCCGCGGCGATGTGGCCGTTAAATTATTTGGTACAGATATTGGCGTTTTAAATGAAAAGGCCGATGAAATAGCCAACGTTTTAAAAGATATAACAGGTTCTAGTGATGTGTTTGCAAAACAAAATGACGGTATGCAGTTTTTATCGGTAACCATAGATAAATTAGCTGCAGGGCGTTTTGGTTTGGACAGTGATAGTATAGAAACCTTGTTGCGCGCTCAGATCGAGGGTTTAAATTTAGGTATTGTGCAAGAAGGTATTAAGCGCACTCCTTTAATTATTAGGGGTGACAGTAATGCAGCCAATTTTGATAATTTGCAAGTCACTTTGCCCAGTGGTGCTCATATTCCGGTAACAGCCATTGCTGATATTAAAAAAGTTGAAGGCGTGGTTTCTGTTGGAAGAGAACGTGGACAACGTTTTGTCGTAGTGCGGAGTAATGTACAGGATCGTGATTTGGTAGGTTTTGTTGACGAGGCCCGCAAAGCCGTTGCTGAAAAAGTTAAATTACCCATAGGCTATACAGTAGAGTTTGGCGGTCAGTTTGAGAATCAACAACGAGCCTCAGCAACCTTGTCCTTGGTGGTGCCTATTGCTTTAGGCTTGATTTTTTTACTGCTATTTTCAACCTTTGGCTCTGTTCGTCAGGCAGTATTGGTTTTGTCAAACATTCCGCTGGCTATGGTTGGTGGTGTTTTTGCTTTGTGGCTCTCTGGCGAATATTTATCGGTACCTGCTTCCGTTGGTTTTATTGCTTTATTGGGTATTGCGGTACTGAATGGCGTGGTAATGGTCAGTTATTTTAATCAGCTTAAAGCAACCGGTATGGAGTTGATTAAAGTAGTTACACTGGGTTCATCTCGGCGATTAAGGCCCGTATTAATGACGGCCAGTATTGCCGCTTTTGGTTTGATACCTTTATTGTTTGCAACAGGCCCAGGTTCTGAAATACAAAGGCCTTTAGCCATAGTAGTGATCGGTGGTTTGGTATCGTCAACTTTCTTAACCTTATTTTTGTTGCCAATTTTATTTAAATTATTTGGTGTACCCAAGGAGCGCGAGCAATGAATGGCACAGAATATTTAGTGACACTCAATATTCCGCCCAGCCTTGAAGAAATGATGGTCGACAGTCTGTTATTGCTGGAATCAGAGCACGGTTTTAGCAGTTTTTCGGTTAATGGCCATCATCATGTTAACAAAGGCTTGTCGTTGGCGGAACAAGTGACAGGTTGCCAGAAATGTATGCGATTTCAGTTGTATATGTCGGCAGATAAATTACCGTATTTGTTGGAGCAGTTACACCAAGATTTTTCCGGCTCAGGTATTCAATACTGGGTTACACCCGTGATTGAATATGGCATTATTTAGATAATAGTTGAGCAAAAGATATCTGCATTGGAGCATTGCAAGACAATAATACAGCTAAGTATGTTAACAATACCTCTCATTGTTAGTCGTTGTTATTTTTTAATAAACGCATTAATCCAGTTGTTTCAACATTTGAATAGTTTAGCTATACAGACAGTTAGGCTGTTTTCTTAGTCACGGTTTTAAGGCGTCTGCACTTATTATGTTTTTAACGGTTTGAGATAAACACATTTTGCATTGAAATAGCTTGTGTTAGTATTCACCTGCTAAATTGTGCAAAATGTTCTACTTTAAAAATCAATAAACGTAATAATCAACTAGGAATCTAAATGAAAGATAAAAAAAATTCTCTGATCATCGGGTTGGCTACCATGGTGGTCTCTGCATTATTGGTTGGATGTGCTGGCTCTGAAAATAAAGAAGTGCCAGAAGCTTCAGTTGCTTCTCCTGCGCCAGCGGTTGCACCTGCACCAGCGCCAGTTGCTGCAACTGATCCCAATGATTTACCTGATGAAATAGAGGGTGAGGTACTTGTTATTCCTGCTAAAGTAAAAGCGATTAACAAAAAAACTAGGGAATTAACACTCGTATCGCCTGATGGAAAATTGGCTAAAATAAAATGTGGACCTGATGTTCGTGATTTTGAACAAATTCGCGTGGGTGATGAAGTTAAAACAACCTTACTTGAAAGTGTTGAGGTTTTAGTTACTGAAGCTGCACAACCAACAGGGGAGCAAGTAACAGAAGTTAATAGAGCACCGGTGGGTAGTAAGCCGAGTTTCGAAGTGATTGATGCCGTCGAGATTAATGCGCTGATTTTGGCTATTGATTACAAAACACGCGAGATGACATTGAAAGAGCCTGATGGCAGAGTTTTAAAAATGAAAGCCGGACCTGATGTAGAGCATCTTGATAAAATTAAAGTGGGCGACTCTGTCGTTACTCGTTTTACAGAAGCACTTTCTATTGAAGTTAGCAAAGCTAAAGCTGGATCTAAAGCCAAAGCTAAAGCCAAGAAAAAATAATTTTTTATCAGTCAATAACCATTGTTTCTTAATT
>Ga0192647_101103_pt1 | contig 17978 bp, 22 predicted proteins | sample LauGreFa1BDMLBSN_2_FD_133046 | JGI IMG/M metagenome (GOLD analysis project Ga0192647, IMG submission 133046) | Freshwater lake microbial communities from Lake Michigan, USA - Fa13.BD.MLB.SN - reassembly | ecosystem: Environmental > Aquatic > Freshwater > Lake | place: Lake Michigan, USA...
TTGAGCGCTGAAGAAGTTCACAGCCAATTGGCCAAAGCCGCGGACCAAGACAAAGACTTCGCGCGTTGGTTGCAACAAAATGTGGCGCCACACCGCGATCCGCATTTGCGGGTTGTCACCTTGTCTTTCAAACGTTTGGGTCAAGCACCTGGTGACGCCACCGCTGACCAATTGGACGCCGCCGCCGAATTGGCTGAGCGGTTTTCAGCGGCTGAAGCGCGTGTCAGCCATGACCAAAATCTGGTGTTGCCATGGGTCAGCGCTGAACAATTGCCAGCGTTGTACCGGGCAGCCAAAGCGCTGGGCCTGGCCAAACCCAATATCCGCATGCTCACTGACATGATTGCTTGCCCCGGCGGCGACTATTGCGCCTTGGCCAATGCACGTTCATTGCCCGTGGCCGCCGCCATCACAGAACGCTACCAAGACATGGACGAGTTGTTTGACTTGGGTGAAATTGATTTGCACATCAGCGGCTGTATCAACTCTTGTGGTCATCACCACAGTGGTCACATCGGTATTTTGGGCGTCGACAAGGATGGCAAAGAGTGGTACCAAGTCACGCTTGGCGGGTCGGATGGCTCTGCTTTGAGCGGGGCACCGAAAGCTGGCAAGGTGGTGGGGCCGTCGTTCTCGTCGGCCGAAGTGGTCGATGTGATCGATGCCGTGTTGCAGGTTTACGCTGAACAACGCAACGACGGCGAAACTTTCATCGACGCATTCCAACGCATTGGCATGGAGCCCTTCAAATTGGCAGCGAACGCTGCACGTCACCCCAGCGATGACGAAGCCCTGACCACGGTTGATTGAAAGCAGCACATGCAATTGATTTCACACACTGAACACACCACTTTGGCCTCCCCCGACTTGCTGTCCTTGGCCAACGATGCCGATCCGATGCAGCAGTCATTGCATGGCGTCAATACCATCGAATTGCATTTCCCCAAATTCACCGATGGCCGCGCGTTCAGCCAAGCACTGATGCTGCGTCGTCGTTGCGGTTTCCAAGGCGACATTCGTGCCACAGGTGATGTGTTGGTTGACCAGCTCAGCCAAATGCAACGCTGTGGCTTCAGCAGCGCAGTTTTGCGTGCTGACCAAGACTTGGCCAAAGGCAGACAATTGCTGTCTCATTTCACCGCCTTCTACCAAGGCGATCTGGTCCAACCTCAACCGGTGTTTGCACGATGAAACCTGTCCCCAAAGCCACCGAACTGTTGGCCAAACCCAGTCCCGATTTTGCGGACAAGCTGTCCGCCACTCAGGCATGGCTGACTCGCGCCGCTGACCAATGGCAGCCACTGAAACAAGCGTCCAGCTTGGGGGCGGAGGATGTGGTCATCACCCACCTCATCAACCGCTTGCAACTCGATATTCCCGTGTTTGTGCTCGAAACCGGCGCATTGCACCATGAAACCTTGGCTTTGCTTGAACGACTCCAAGCCCATTCGCGCGCTGCGGTTCAGGTCTACCACCCGCAGCCAGAATCTGTGATCGCCTTTGTCAAACACCCCGGTCAATCGGCCATCTACGACAGCATGGCGCATCGAAAAGCCTGTTGCGGTATTCGAAAACTCGAACCGCTGGGTCGCGCGTTGCAAGGACAAAAGGCGTGGGTCACCGGTTTGCGTCGCGAGCAATCTCAAGCCCGTGCGGATGTGTCGGCACAAGAGGCTGATGTGACCAACGGCGTGCCCATCGTCAAATTCAACCCGTTGGTGGAATGGACCTGGGGTGATGTGTGGCACTACATCGCCTCCAACCAAGTGGACTACAACCCTTTGCACGATCACTTTTATCCCAGCATCGGTTGTGCACCTTGCACCCGCGCCATCAGCCTGGGAGAAGATTTCCGCGCCGGCCGCTGGTGGTGGGAAGACGAAGCGGCCAAAGAATGCGGCCTTCATGTCAAAACAAGCAGTTGATAAGAGATGCAACCTATGAATGCCCGAAACGACCACGAATTGCACTTGCTCAGCAATGCCCACTTGGATGCACTGGAAGAAGAAACCATCTTCATTCTGCGCGAAGTGGCTGCAGCGTTTGAACGCCCCACTTTGCTGTTCTCCGGCGGCAAAGATTCCTTGGTGATGCTCAAGTGCGCTGAAAAAGCCTTTGGCATCGGCCGCATCCCTTACCCCTTGCTGATGATTGACACAGGTCACAACTTTCCTGAGGTGACCGATTTTCGCGACCTGCGCGCCAAAGAACTGGGTGCGGAATTGATTGTTCGCAGTGTCGAAGACTCTATGCAGCGTGGCACGGTTCGATTGGCCCACCCCGATGAGTCCCGCAACGTGCATCAGTCAGTCACCTTGCTGGAAGCCATTGACGAATTTCGGTTTGACGCCCTCATTGGTGGCGCGCGTCGTGATGAAGAAAAAGCCCGTGCCAAAGAACGCATCTTCAGCCACCGCGACAGCTTTGGCCAATGGCAACCCAAATCACAACGGCCAGAGCTTTGGCATTTATTCAACACGCGACTGCACCCGGGCGAGCATTTCAGGGTGTTTCCCATTTCCAATTGGACCGAGCTCGACGTCTGGCAGTACATTGCACGCGAACACATTGCCCTGCCATCGCTTTACTACTCGCACACCCGCGATGTGATTGAGCGCAAAGGCTTGTTGGTTCCCGTCACCCACATGACCCCGCCCCGCGATGGTGAAGTGGTGCAACAACGGCAAGTGCGTTTCCGTACCGTGGGTGACATCACGTGCACCTGTCCGGTTGAAAGCACGGCCACCTCACCCGACGACATCGTGATCGAAACCTTGGCTGCCGATGTCAGTGAACGCGGCGCCACCCGAATGGACGATCAAACCTCCGACGCTTCAATGGAAAAGCGCAAGAAAGAAGGCTATTTCTGATGAACACGCATACCGCAACTCGCCCTGCCCTCAAATTCATCACTTGCGGATCAGTGGACGACGGCAAGTCCACATTGATTGGTCGCTTGTTGGTTGACTCTAAATCGGTGTTGCAAGATCACTTGGCGGGCGTGCAACGCCAAGGCGAAACCGATTTGGCCTTGCTGACCGATGGTTTGTCTGCTGAACGCGAACAAGGCATCACCATCGATGTGGCTTACCGTTACTTCAGCACCGAATCAAGAAAATTCATCATCGGAGACTCTCCCGGCCACGAACAATACACCCGCAACATGGTCACTGCCGCGTCCAGTGCAGACGCTGCGGTGGTGCTGGTGGACGCCACCAAGTTGGACTGGTCAACAGATGGTTTCAATTTACTGCCACAAACCCGTCGGCACAGCTTGTTGCTCAAACTGTTGCGCGTTCCTTCGATCGTGTTTGCCATCAACAAGTTGGATGCTGTGACCGATGCCAGTGCCGCGTTTGTGAACATCGCAGGCGCATTGCAAGCATTTGCAGATGAAGCCGGCTTGGACATCACTGCCATCGTGCCAGTGTCAGCGCTCAAAGGTTGGAATGTGGTCAACCCACAGCCGGACTGGTGCAACTATTCAGGCCCCAGTTTGCTTCAATTGCTCGAAAGCCTGCCGGTCACTGCTTTTGAAGAAGAAGCGCCCTTGGCGTTTGCCGTTCAATGGGTGGAGAAATTCCATGACAGCGCAGACACCTCTCAAGGCCGGCGCGTGTATTGGGGTCGTGTCGGAGCAGGCGTGGCCCGTGTCGGCGACAGTGTGCGCGTGTTTCCCAGCGGCCAGACCGCCGTCATCAAGCAAGTGCTCAGCAGTGTTCGTGAACCCATCGACATCTCCGCCGGTCACAGCGCGGGCCTGGTGCTTGACCGCGAGGTCGACATTTCTCGCGGTGACTGGGTCTTGGCCCAAGCGCATGTGGCACCCTCTCAAACCACATTGAATGTCACCCTGGCTTGGCTCGACGATGAACCCTTGGTGGCGGGGCGTGTCTATTGGGCGCTGCACGGCCACCGCTGGGTCAAAGCCAAAGTGACCCGCATCGTGCACCGATTGGATGTCAACACCTTGGAGGAGCTTGACGCCACCGAACTGCCTGCCAACGCCATCGGTCATGTGCAACTGAGTCTGCAGCAACCCCTGGTGACCATGCCCTTTGAGACATCGCGCAGCTTGGGTTCATTGGTGTTGGTTGACACAGCCAGCCACAAAACATCCGCAGCGGTCATGGTCCGGGCATGACCTGCTTCCTGCCCTAAAATGCCAGTTTTCCGAGGCCATTTCGCCCGATTGATCAACATTTGAATCACCATGACCCACGTTGTTACCGAAGCCTGTATCCGTTGCAAATACACCGATTGCGTTGACGTTTGTCCCGTGGATTGTTTCCGCGAAGGCCCCAATTTTTTGACCATCGATCCAGACGAATGCATCGATTGCGCTGTCTGCATTCCTGAGTGCCCGGTCAATGCCATTTACGCGGAAGAAGATGTGCCCGCAGACCAACAGCACATGGTTGCCTTGAATGTGGAACTTGCCCGCATCGGCTGGCCCAGCATCACCAAACGCAAAACGCCCTTGGCCGACGCCGACGACTGGAAAGACAAAACGGGCAAGCTCTCTGAGCTGGTCCGCTGAAAGTCAAGGGCTCTGCCGGCGTGACATGAGCTCAAATTCCTCCCCTCTTCAAACCGACGCGCTGGTCATTGGCGCAGGCCCTGTCGGTTTGTTTCAAGTCTTTGAACTGGGCCTGCAAGAAATCCATGCACACGTGGTGGATGTGTTGCCCGAAGCAGGCGGCCAATGCATGGCCTTGTACGCCGACAAACCCATTTACGACATTCCCGGCTTGCCCGCCAGCACGGGTCGCGACTTGACTCAGCGGCTGCTGCAACAAGTGTCACCGTTCAAACCGGCATTCCATTTTCAGCAGCAAGTCGCTTCACTGCAGTCACAAGCCGATGGGCGCTGGTTGATTTCAACCAACCAAGGCACGGTTTTTTTGGCAAAAACAGTGTTTATCGCTGCAGGCGTTGGTGCCTTTGTGCCTAAGACATTGCCTTTGCCGCAGCTTCAAGCGTTTGAAGGCTCACAACTTTTTCACACTTTGGCTTCCGCAACATCGGTCACGGGCCAACACTTGGTGGTTTTCGGTGGAGATGACGACGCGGTGCAATCTGCACTCAGCGCCTTGGCGCAGTCTCCTGCCAGCGTGACCTTGGTGCATCGGCGCGGCACGCTGGACGCCGAGCCTGATGTCTTGCAAGCGTTTGAAGAAGCGGTGGCAGCGCAGCAAATCTCATTCATCACTGCACAAATTTCACAAGCTCAGGTGACACAACAACGGCTCAGCGGTTTGCAGATCGAAAAAATCGATGGCAGTACCGACACACTGCCGTGCGACCAATTGTGGGTCATGCTAGGTTTGTCTCCCCAACTGGGCCCCTTGGCCAACTGGGGATTGGCCATGTCGCGCAAGCAGTTGACAGTCAATACTGAAGACTTCAGCACCCATGCAGCCGGCATTTACGCGGTGGGGGATATCAACACTTACCCTGGTAAGCGCAAGTTGATCGTCAGTGGTTTTCATGAAGCCACCTTGGCCGCTTTCGGCGCCGCGGCCTATTTGCGCCCCGGGCAAAAAGTTGCGCTCGAGTACACCACGGCGTCACCCAGGTTGCACCGTTTGCTGGGCGTTTGAGCAACCCGCACAATGGTCAGTGCATAATTCCATCACTTGTTTCGACAAGTCCGCTAGGGGTGCTGACCAATGGGTCGGCTGAGAAAGTCCCTTTGAACCTGATTGAGGTAATCCTCGCGCAGGGAAGCACGGCCAAAGTAGCATCCCGTTGAAGTTGCTCTGGCCTCGCCGAACTGCCATTCTTTGTTTGGAAAACAAATGGCACACACACAACACAATGAATCTTTGACTCCCGTCACTCACGCAGACCGCGTGTTCAATGGGTATTCGCATGCGTCCCTCTGGTTCAGCCTGGGTGTAGGACTGCTGGTCATGCAAGTGGGGTCCTATTTGGTTCCACGGCTCGGCACGCAAGAAGCCCTGTGGGTCATTCTGTTGGGTTCTTTGCTTGGCGCAGGCTTGCTGGGCTGGGTCGCCAAAGTGGGATGCGACACAGGTTTGTCCAGTGCCGGTTTGATGCACCAGGTGTTTGGCAGCCGTTTTGCGCGGGTGCCGGTGCTGCTCAACATGGTGCAGTTGGTCGGATGGACCACCTTTGAATTGGTGATCATGCGCGATGGCACGCTGGCCATGACGCAAGCCAGCCATTGGTCTGCACCTTATGTCGCCACCTTGCTCTGGGGTGGCGTGTTGGTGTTGCTGATGACGGGTTCCATGCTGGGTTTGGTCAGGAACTTTCTCAGCAAATTTGGTTTGCCACTGGTGGTGTTGTCGCTGGTGTGGTTGAGTTGGCAATTCATCGGCATGTTGCAAGCCCAAGGTTGGGAGGCTTTCTGGCACAAACCCGGTAACGAAGAAAAAAGTTACATGATCAGCATGGAGTTGGTGATTGCCATGCCTGTGTCGTGGTTGCCTTTGATTGCGGACTACGCGCGTTTTGGCAAGAACAGCCGCTCGGCCATGACTGGCAGTTGGCTGGGGTATGCCATTGCCAACATCTGGTGCTATGCACTGGGTGTGATGGTGGTGAGCGTGTCTGCACCAGATGCGAATTTGGTCAACACCTTGCTGCTGGCACAAGGTGGTTTGCTGGCCTTGGGTCTCATCTTGCTGGATGAAATCGACAATGCGTATGGCGATGTGTATTCCGCTTCGGTCAACAGCCACAGCATCTGGTCAGGCTTCACGGTCAAGCAATGGGGTATCTTGATTGCGCTGGTTTGCACCGCCTTGGCCATGGTGTTGCCGATGCACAGTCTGGAGCCTTTTTTACTGATGCTGAGTTCGGTGTTTGTGCCCTTGTTTGGCGTCATTTTGGGACGCATGGGTTGGGGTCAGGTGAGCGCGACTTCTGTGCGCACCGACACCAAAGCGGTGTTGTCTTGGCTGGCTGGCATCGCGGTGTACCAACTCTGCATGCAATACACACCCTTCCTGGGTTATGCCATGCCCAGTTTGTTGACCACCTTGTTACTGGGTTGGTTAACCCGTCCTGTCAACGCAAAGGCTTCACTTGCATAACCACAGGCGCAAACCCATGGTTCAACGGTCCGTGCCCATGCCCGGTTTGGATGTGGGCGCCTTGGGCAATCGCTTCGCGGATGAATCCCCTCGCGGCCGCCACCGCCGACAACAGGTCGTGGCCCAAGGCCAATTGGGCGGCGATGGCAGACGACAAACTGCAGCCGGTGCCATGGACATTGCGACTGTGGATGCGTGTCGACTCGAAATGGGACGCCGCCTGTCCATTGACTTGCAACACATCCACCAACCTGTCACCCGGCAAATGCCCGCCTTTGAGCAAGACTGCTTTGGCGCCCATGTCAATCAATGCCTGTGTAGCAGGTTGCAAACTGTTGACATCATTCAAAGGCCGACCAAGCAACCAACTGGCTTCATCCAAATTGGGCGTGATCAAACTCACTTTGGGAAACAATTCACGCACCAACACAGACACGGTTTCTTCCGCGATCAAACGGTCACCGCTGGTGGCCACCATCACCGGGTCCAACACCACATGCTTCAAGTGGTAATGGTCAATCGCCCACGCCACCACCTCAACCACGTCGGGCGAGTGCAACATGCCAATCTTGACCGCGTCCACACCGATGTCGTCCAGCAACGATTGCAATTGTGTTTTCAAAAACGCCGCGGGTACACCATGGATCGCTTGCACACCCAAGGTGTTTTGCGCGGTCAAAGCGGTCACGGCGGTCATGCCGTAGCAACCCAAAGCAGAGAACGTTTTCAAATCGGCTTGAATGCCTGCGCCACCGCCGCTGTCAGAACCTGCAATGCTGAGCACACGGGGGTATTGGTGAGTGAGAGTGATGTCATTCATGGTTTGCATTATCAGCAAACTTACACGCGGTCCGCTTTGCTCATGACAAATCACCATGGCTAAAGCCTTGCATTGCATCGTCTGGGGCGCGGGCTTGATGGGGCGCCTGTTGTCGCATTCGCTTGCCCAAGCGGGTCATCGCGTGCAGGTGCATGATGCTGGCGACCCCGAAGGCCAAGGCTCTGCCGCGCGCATTGCAGCCTCGATGTTGGCGCCCTTGGCCGAATCAGCAATCACCGAATGGCCGGTCGTGCAAATGGGTCAATACAGCTTGGGACGTTGGCCTGAATTGATTGAATCTTTGCCTGCGCCAGTGTTTTTTCAACAAACAGGCAGTTTGCTGTTGTGGCACCGTCAAGACGCACCGCAAGCCAAATCATTGGTCGACAAATTGTTCGTCAACAGCCAGCAATTGCCAGACGACTGTCAACCTGTGTCCATCAGCACCGAACAACTGCAGACATTGGAACCCGAACTGAGCGGCAAATTCCAACAAGGTTTGTGGCTGCCGCGTGAAGGTCAATTGGACAACCGCCAGCTACTCGACGCCTTGTTGCAATCCATGGAACAACTGGGCGTGGCCATCCATTGGCGTTCGCCGTTGAACTTGGAAGAGATTGAGCGCCTGTCCGACAGCGGAGTGGACTGGGTGTTTGACTGCCGAGGCACAGGCGCGAAATCGGAATGGCCGGCCGTCAGAGGCGTGCGCGGCGAAGTGATTCGTTTGCATGCGCCTGAAGTGCACATACAACGGCCAGTTCGCTTGATGCATCCACGTTACCCTTTGTACATTGCACCCAAGCCCCATGGCGTGTACGTCATCGGTGCCACTGAAATTGAAAGCGATGACAGCTCACCGGCCAGTGTGCGTTCTGCGTTGGAGTTACTCAGCGCGGCCTACAGTTTGCATTCTGGATTTGCCGAGGCACGGATTTTGGAAATCAACACCCAACGCAGACCCGCACTCAACCACAATTTGCCAGGCATTCGTCAACCCTCTGCGCGCATGGTGCAAATCAACGGTTTGTACCGCCATGGTTTTTTGGTGGCACCTGCCGTGCTTGACGCAGTGATGGGTTTGGTCAACGGTGAGCTTGCGTTGGCCAATCGCTTTCAACTGTTGCAGGATGTTTGACATGGCAACCCAACATATTCAAGTGTGGATCAACCAAATCAGCACCGTTCTGGTCAGCCCGGCCTGCCTGTCAGACGCGATTGCGGCAGCGAATGTCAAACCGCCGTTTGCTGCGGCCGTCAACATGCAGTTTGTTCCCAAAAAAAACCATGCCGTCCATCTACTCAAAGACGGTGACAAGATTGAATTGATAGTCCCTGTCACAGGAGGATAGTTTGAGCACAGCCACCGATCCGCTGGTTTTGTACGGCGAAGTTTTTCAAAGCAGATTGTTGTTGGGGACATCGCGCTACCCTTCACCGCAAGTATTGGCGGATGCAGTCAAAGCCTCACAACCCGCCATGTTGACCGCTTCCCTTCGACGGCAAACCGCGCATGCCGACACCTCGCCAGCTTTTTGGCAGTTACTCAAAAACATGAACGTACCGGTGCTGCCCAACACCGCGGGTTGTCACAGTGTTCAAGAAGTGATCACCACCGCAGAAATGGCACGTGAAGTGTTTGAAACCGACTGGCTGAAATTGGAATTGATCGGTGACGATTACAGCTTGCAGCCCGACACGTTGAATCTGCCCTTGGCTGCCGACCACCTGGTCAAAGCGGGTTTCAAAGTACTGCCCTATTGCACCGAAGATTTGGTGCTGTGCCAAAAACTGGTCGATGTCGGTTGTCAAGCTGTCATGCCGTGGGCTGCCCCAATTGGAACGGGGCAAGGACCGGTCAACCCGTATGCCATGAAATTGCTGCGCGAACGGCTGTCAGTGCCTTTGATCGTGGACGCCGGTTTGGGTGTCCCCTCGCATGCGTGTCAAGTCATGGAGTGGGGCTATGACGCGGTGTTGCTCAACACCGCAGTGGCATTGGCGCATGACCCCGTCGCCATGTCGCAGGCCTTCGCGCAAGCCGTTGCCGCAGGCAGGCAAGCATTTTTGGGCGGTGCGATGCAAGCTCAAACATCTGCGCAAGCAAGCACCCCGTTGATTGGCACTCCTTTTTGGCACCAAGCATGACCACATTCTCAAACGACACTCGCCAACTGGCCACGGCACTGACCGAACGGTTCCAACATTTGTTCGCAGGTGAATCCGTGTCTTGGGAAGAATTGGCAAATAACGCGCCTGCGCATTTGGCCAACACCCCTTTCGAAGCCGTCTGGTACGCAGCCCGGTTGCTGGGGTTTGTGGTGCATGACGCGGACTGCATTGCAAGCGCATGGCAAGCGCAGTCAAAGCGCTTGGGTCAATTCGACGCCACACGTTGGCCCTGCGACCCGCAAGATTTTTCTTTGCCCCAAGCAGACGGTCCCCACGCATTTGCAAGTTGTCCCCGGTCATTGGGCTTGTACGCCGTGCTGCCGGACGCCGCATGGGTGGCTCGCATGGTGGATTTGGGTGTGCCAACGGTTCAATTGCGTTTCAAATCGGAAGATAAACAAGCCATTCAACACCAAGTGCAAGCGGCTGTGAAAGCAGTACGCGGCAGCGATACGCTGTTGTTCATCAACGACCATTGGCAAGAAGCCATTGACGCTGGCGCCTACGGTGTGCACTTGGGACAAGAAGACATGGTGCAGGCCCCACTGGACGCCATCCGCCAAGCAGGGCTTCGCTTAGGTTTGAGCTCGCATGGTTATGCCGAAATGCTGCAAGCCTGCGCCGCGCAACCCAGCTATTTGGCGCTCGGCGCCGTGTTTCCCACCACACTCAAACGCATGGCCACCGCACCACAGGGGCTGGGGCGATTGGCGCAATACGCTCAGCTGATGCGTGGACGGTCGTTGGTGGCCATCGGTGGGATTGATCTTGAACGCTTGCCAGCGGTGCTGCAAACCGGCGTGGGTTCTGCCGCCTGTGTGCGTGCCATCACGGCAGCTGAGAATGTTGCGCAAGCCGTTGCGCAATGGCAGGCATGTTTGAAGCAGCACCTTCGACCATAGCCATTTCACCAAGGCGAATGCGGGATGAACTCCAACCGCGCCATCGTTCACTCGACCAAAGGCAGGGTGCGCGGTCCGATCAATCGCCATATCGCCGCTCGGCGAGGTCATGCGCAGGTCAACGCATACCTAGGTCAGGCACGCACCTCCAATGCCACCTCTGCCACGCCTTGTACCCGTCCTGTGATGCGATCGCCCGCCACCACAGGCCCAACCCCTTCAGGTGTGCCGGTGTAAATGAGATCCCCTGGTTGCAGGTGATAGAAAAGAGACAGATCTGCAATGATCTCGCGGACATTCCAAATCAATTTGTTCACGTCAGAAGACTGCTTGGTGACACCATTGACCTCTAAGGCGATCGCTCCGTTGTCAATGATATGTTCTGGCATTGGCACAATTTCACTGCACACCGATCCGTTCTCGATGTCTTTGCCCAAGTCCCAAGGTCGCCCCTTGTCGCGCGCGACCAATTGCAAATCACGCCGGGTCATGTCCAGCCCAGCGGCATAGCCATAAATCAGTTCATGCGCGTGGTCTGGGCTGACGCGAAACCCTGCTTTGCCAATGGCCACCACCATCTCCATTTCAAAATGGTAGTTTTGGGTCTCTGAGGGGTAAGGCACCTTTGCCCCACTTTGCACCAGTGTCTGCGCAGCCTTGGTGAAGTAAAAAGGACGCTCAGTGGCTTTGTCGACAGGTTTGCCCATTTCTTGCGCGTGTGCATGGTAATTGCGTCCCACAAAATACAAACGTTGCACGGGAAAGCGCGCGCTGATGCCTTTGATAGGCAAAGAAAAGACGGCGGGAGGCGGGAACACATAAACAGACATGGGAAATTCCTATCAAATAAACAATCGGTTCAACCGCGGTTCTCGTACACACCGAGTTTTCGATGCAGCGGCGACTCGTCAGCCAAAAACAAAAAAGCAGGCGCATGTGGGTTCATGTTGACCAGCGTCACTGCTTCGTAACCGGGCGCACAACATGTGTCGGCTTCCACCAAATGGAATTGACTGTCCACGATCTGCGCTTGCACTTGACCCTCAATCACGTGAAACACTTGGGCGGGAGAACGGGCTGGCAATCGCAGCGACTGACCAGGTCGCAACATCAACGCATAAAACCCCAAAATATTTTCAGCGTCGCTGCCCGTCTCCGGGTTGGTGTAGGTGACTTGCACTTGCTCGACAGAAGGATCATCCGCGGCCAATGTTTCCAATGCGGCTTTGGCATCGGTCCATGCATAACGCAACATCGGGTATGCCTTTTTGCTGCGCTCAAACACTTTGGTGGGCACCACGCCACCTCGGGCATATTGCATGTCTCCGCGACCAGCCACCACGGTTTGACGGTCGCCATTCACATGGTAGGACGCCTCCATGTAATACACCAAGGGCAGGTCCAACACATCCAACCAAATGACAGGTGCTGTTCCGTCATGTCCGTGCTCATGCCACAAACCGGTGGGCGTCAAAATCAAGTCACCTCGGTGCATGGGACATTTTTCACCATCCACCGTCGTGTAAGCGCCCTCGCCTTCAACAATCATGCGAACCGCGTTAGGCGTGTGACGGTGGCTGGGTGCCCACTCGCCAGGCAGGAGCAATTGCATGCCCAAATACATGGCTGCACTCGCTTGCATTTTGTCCAGTCCATGGCCCGGGTTGGCCAATACCAATACACGTCGTTCAGCTTTTTCAATCGGGGTCAATTCGCCAGCTTTCAAAAGCAAAGGTTTGATCGATTGGTACGGCCAATGGATCGGGCGTGTTTGTCGCGAGGGAATGTGAGGCGGCAACACCCCACGCAAACTTGGCCACAACGGCACCAAGTTCAAATCACGCAAATCTTGAACATAGTCCGCTGGCAAGTCTTCAATTCGACCGAGTTCGTGCGTCATGTTTTCACCCAAATGCGTTGGTTTTCAATGCGTACCGCATAGGTGCGGATGTCTTGCGTCAACGGGGCGCACAGTGCTTTGCCCGTGCACACATCAAATCGCCCTTGGTGCAAAGGGCATTCAATTTCTCGCCCCTCCAAAAAACCGTCGCTCATGCGCGCAGCGCCATGGGTGCACAGGTTGTCAGTGGCATAGACCTCACCCTCTACCTCGTACAGCGCAATCTCTTTGCCGTTCACCGTCACCGCGGTGACGTCACCTTCTGGCACCGCGTCAACGGCCAGAACATCGATCCATGTATCAGTCATCGTTTGTTCCTCAAATGGGGTAGATGATGGAGTTGGCAATCATTTCGCTGTCGTACACACACAGACGCGACACAAACTTCAAACCCACATCGGTTCTGACGATGTGATCGCGGTAAAAACCCACAGACAAGATGGTTGAATCGCCATCAAATTTGGTGCGAATCACCGTGTAATTGGCTTCGGCATGGATGCGGTTACCGTTGTCTTCCACCGATAACAAACGGGGTGTACCCACGATATGGCGTTGGTAGTATGGGTCGTGGTAGAGGGTTTCTTTCACACCATATACCCGGTCTTGAATCATGGCACGGCTCTCCAAGGCAAGCAAGCACAAAGGCATGTCTTGCTCAAAGTTCTCGCGCGGCTGCAAACGGTAGGTGCCATCCTCCACAAAAAAATCAGGCCATTTCTCCCATTCAGCTGAGTCACACACCATGCCGTAATCACTGTAGAGGTTCAGCAGTTCAAAGTAAGTTTTGAAATCAATCATCGTCACTCCCCCATCACCTGACGCCAGTATTTGTACATGCCACGGATCAATGTCTCAGTGACCATGTGGTCAGTGTCCTCAACCTCGTGGCCGCCCATTTCAACCACGGTGCGATGAGATGGTTTTTGTTCAAAGCCTTGTTGAGACCATTCAATCACCTCGCCATCGTCGGCAGACACAAAACCTGCAGGGCCAAACAAATTGGCCTGAATCAAACGTCGCTGTTCCATGTCTGGTGTGTCGTCTTCAAACCCAAAATGCGTCCAGACAAAATCAAACGAGCCGTGGCCATTGGGTTGAATGTGGCGTGTTGACACGCTGTTGACCTGTTGCTGAACGATGAGGCTGGGGAAAATGGTGGTCATCACCGCGGTCGGACCGGCCCACCAATCTTCGGGCACGATGTCCAACAAACGCATGTCGTTGAGCGTCATGGTTTCTTTGAAGCTGTCCACGCCACTCACAACCTCTGTGTTTTTACCGCCTTGGCCTCGGGTAGAAATCATGGCGGCATGGCGAAAATGCGCATCCATTTTCAATTCAGATTTATTGTCAGCCCGCCATAAACCGAACGTAGAAAACCATGTGTGCAACAAGCCAGGGTGGTAGGGGTCTTTGATGTTCTCTTGCATCAATTTCCAGTTGCCTGGAATGCGTTGACGACGGTAGCCCAAGACCTTGAGTTTGCGTCCGTTGAACGTGCGGTCAAAGTAGCTGAGTATGGTTGGCCCTAAAAATGCTTCCAAGGGCTCGATGTCGTGGTCAAAGGATGCAAACACCACACCACCACGGGTAGCCACCTTAAGCTTGGTCAGACCATGGTCTTCTGTTTTGAAATCTTTAGGCATGCCGCCGTGGGTTTTGCCGTCTTGCTTGACACCTCGTCGAAAAGGAACGCCCTGCAAGTCACCTTTGAGGCTGTAATTCCACTGGTGGTAAGGACAGAGGAAATCTTTGGCATTGCCATGGCGTTCGCGACAAAAACGCATGCCACGGTGCGCGCAGACGTTTTCTATCACGTTGATGCCACCATCGGGGTCACGCACCATGATGACCGAGCGCTCACCCACCACCGTTCTTCTGAAGTCACCGGGATGGGGGATCTCCGCCTCCAAGCCCACATAGCACCAGTGCCCGTTGTAGAAAAACTTGTCCAATTCTTTTTTGTACAAATCTTCTCGGGTATATGCCCAAAACGGAATTCGGCTGGTGCCCTCACCTTCCCACTTTGGATTTGGGGGGAACACGCTGGCTGTTGTCATGGCAAATCTCCTCGTTTCACATTCAAGTACCAGACGGGTAAAACGCATCTGCATGGATTTTTTCGATGGGCATACCCCGTTGTTGAACCACGGCGTTCAACGCCTCCACCATGGCCGGTGCGCCACAGAAATATCCCATGACGTCTTGCAGAGAAGAGAAATCTTCACAGATCGCGTCGGTTACCAAGCCAGTTCGCTGGCCCGGCTTGACCGGCCCGGTTGCCACCACCACATGTAATTTCAATGCACCATGGTCATGCGCCAAACGTTGAAGTCGCTCTGCTTCAAACACGTCTTCTTGACTGCGTACACCGAAATACAAATGCACTGGATTGGTCATGTTTGCCGCGATGGCACCACGCACGATCGAGATGATGGGCGCAATGCCGGTTCCGCCGCCGACACACAACATGGGTCCGGTGTGCTTTTGTCGCAAATAGGCAGTGCCCAGCGGGCCGCTGATGCGAACTGCATCGCCGACAGCCAAGCTTGAGAACACATGCGCCGTCACTCGACCGCCCGGTACTTGCCGGATCTGAAATTCCATCTCGTCATCCTCTGGCAAGCCAGCCCAAGAATAAGGCCGGATGTGATCTGGCGTGAATTGCAAGGTGGCGTATTGGCCGGGAGAAAACGCCATGGGCTTGGCTGGTTTGACCCGCAAACGGCGAATGTCATGGGTCAGCGGCTCGATAGACACCACCGTTCCTTTGATGATTTTTGCCGGATGCACCACCGCCTCATCCATGTCGGGAATAGAGATGGTGCAACTGTCAGTCAATACCGACTGGCAAGCCAACACGTATGGATCTGGGTCTGAATTCGGACGACCCGTTTGCGGGCCGCTGTGACGCACTGAACCTTGGGTGACCTTGCAACGGCAAGTACCGCATCGACCCGACATGCAACTGTAGGAGATAGGCACAGCATGGTGGCGCAACACATCCAACAGGTTTTGTCCTGTTTCAATGGGTAAGCGCAAATTGTGGGGCGTGACCAGCAGTTCCATGTGAATGACGTGTCCTTGTTGCAAAGCATTGTCAGCAACGAAGCCGTATAAGTAAATATGTCAATTCATATAGACTATATTCATCTTGTGAATAGTATGGAATGTCATGGACCTCAGGCAAATCGACCTCAATCTGCTGGTGGTATTCAACCAGTTGCTGGTGGACCGCAGCGTGTCGCTGACCGCCGACAAGCTTGGTTTGTCACAACCAGCGGTCAGTAACGCGTTGAAGCGGTTGAGAGACTTGTTGAAAGATGATTTGTTTGTCCGGACCTCACGCGGCATGGAGCCCACACCTTACGCCATGCATTTGATCGAACCAGTGGGGTACGCGCTGGGTATGCTGCAATCCGCACTCAGCCAAAGAGACAGTTTCGACCCCGCCACCAGCGAGCGCACATTCACCCTGGCCATCACAGACATTGGCGAGATTTATTTCATGCCCACGCTGATGGAAACCCTGTCTCGCGTGGCTCCTCACATCAAAATCAGCACCTTGCGGCACCAGGAAGGACATTTGAGCGACGACATGGCCTCGGGCAATGTCGATTTGGCCATTGGTTTGTTGCCCAGCTTGACCACCGGTTTTTTTCAACGGCGCTTGTTCAAACAACGCTATGTCTGCATGTTTCGCCAAGGACACCCGCAAGCGAACAACCCCATCACCTTGGCGCAATACAAATCACTGCCACATGTCGGAATCGTGTCCGCCAACACAGGGCACGGCGAACTAGAGGACTGGCTGATAAAGAAAGGCATAGAACGACATGTCCAATTGCAGGTGCCGCATTTCGTGGCGGTGGGCCATATCTTGCACAGCTCTGATTTGATTGCGACGGTTCCAGAGCGCTTTGCCCAAAAATGCGAAAAGCCCTTTCAGCTGGAAACATCTCCACTGCCGTTCAAATTGCCTGACATCGCCATTCATTTGTTTTGGCATGCCAAATACAACCGCGAACCTGCCAACATGTGGCTGCGACAACAAATGGTTTCTTTGTTCAGCGAATAAAGGCTGTTTGACCGGGCAAACCGTCAGGCGCAGCCAAGAGAAAGATCACTTCTTTTTGATTCTGATGGCAAACGACAACCAGCCGAACATCAAGCCAATGATGACCGAGACCAAGCTGTGGGCGGAAGCAGAAATCGCCGAACTGGCAGGCAATATCAAATGCACTGCCAGCGCAATACTGGCGACCATGCCAAAAAAACCAGCGAATTTAGAGATGGCATCTTTGGCATCATGAGGGGCAGGAAAAAACATATCCGGATCCTTTCAGCTTGAAGAATGAAAAACTTCACTTGACATGTTGCTAAGAGCTTTGCTGTCTCAACAAACCAAGTAACCTTAAAACATTGGCTTGGACGAAATACCTAGGGTTTTTACTTAATATCTTTATTTTAAAAATTTATTAGGTTAAGTTGCAAAATCCGCATCACCCTGAGAAGCTTTTGAATCAGCCATTCACAACTCCCCTGCTGAACTAACGTCAGCCCGAAATGAAAGTCACTCGCGAGCCATTTCACAACGTTCTGCTTGAAGCTGAATTGATGTGAGTTTCGCAACACCTGCCCTGCTTCAAAATTGAAAATCATGAAAAAAGCAATTGGCTATTTTCTCCTTGTCCTGTCTTTCATCACGTGGGGGGCAATGGCAACGCTTCCATTTTTGGATTTGTCCATCGCGATGGCGACGGCATTGACGACTGGACTTTTGATCACGGGAGAGTTGGCATTTTTTTTAAGCATGTTTTTACTTGGTAAAGATTTTTGGATGAAGGTCAAAAATGTTTGGGGGAAGTTGAATGTGTTTCGAAAGAATACATAGTGGGATTTTTTTCAATACTCACACCCTCGGTTGAATCCTTGCGCGTCCGAGCCTTGCAAAAGCCACCAAGAAAAAAGATGCCGCTTTTCGCACCGAAAACTGAACAAATTCAAGGCTCCATAAATTATTTGTTACAATGTTTCATCAACGAAATATGCGGGAGTCAACCCATACAGGTGACACCCCTCAAGCACGTTTCTTGCTAGAAAAAACCGAATACATTCCTCGA
>Ga0192647_101109_pt1 | contig 17949 bp, 14 predicted proteins | sample LauGreFa1BDMLBSN_2_FD_133046 | JGI IMG/M metagenome (GOLD analysis project Ga0192647, IMG submission 133046) | Freshwater lake microbial communities from Lake Michigan, USA - Fa13.BD.MLB.SN - reassembly | ecosystem: Environmental > Aquatic > Freshwater > Lake | place: Lake Michigan, USA...
CCAGACCGGCGATACCGGCATTGATGTGCACCACCGTGCCGCCAGCGAAGTCCAGTGCACCTTTGGCCCACAGGAAACCTGCGGCATTGGTGACTTTCTCCAGCGAAGCTGCGTCAGTAATCGCATCCGGGCCGTCCCAGTACCAGACCATGTGTGCCATCGGCAGGTAAGAGAAGGTGAACCAGAGGATGACGAACAGCAGCACTGCCGAGAACTTCATGCGTTCGGCAAATGCGCCGACGATCAGCGCCGGGGTAATGGCGGCAAACGTGGCCTGGAAGGCGAAGAACACCAGCTCGGGTATGACAACCCCTTTGCTGAAGGTCGCGCCGACCGAATCCGGCGTGACACCGGCAAGGAACAGTTTGTCAAAACCGCCAAAGAACGAGCCGCCGGCAGTGAACGCTACGCTGTAGCCGTAAATGGCCCACAGCACCACGCACATTGCGAAGACGACATAGACCTGCATCAGAACGGACAGGGCGTTTTTGGCGCGAACCATACCGGCATAGAACAGTGCCAATCCGGGAATGGTCATCAGGATCACCAGTACGGTGGCCATGATCATCCATGCCGTATCACCCTTGTTCGGGGTGGGTGCCGGCGCGGCGGCTGCTGCGTCTGCCGGGGCTGCGGCGGCAGGCGCAGCAGCGGCTGCCGCAGCGGGAGCTGCAGCAGGAGCGGCGGCGGCCGGTGCTTCAGCCGGCTTGTCCTGCGCACTGACCGGTGCGCCGGCAAAGCCGAGGACGCCGAACAGGGCAAGAGCTGCAATCAGTTTTTTCATGTCATTCTCCAATCAAAGGGCATCAGCGCCGGTTTCACCGGTGCGGATGCGGATCACCTGTTCGAGGTCGGTGACGAAAATCTTGCCGTCGCCGATCTTGCCGGTGTTCGCGGATTTTTCGATGGCTTCGATGACCTGCTCGAGCAGCTCGGTCTTGATGGCTGCTTCGACCTTGATCTTCGGCAGGAAGTCGACCACGTATTCCGCGCCGCGATAGAGCTCGGTGTGCCCCTTTTGCCGTCCGAAGCCCTTGACCTCGGTGACGGTGATGCCGGTCACGCCGATGGCGGACAAGGCTTCCCTCACTTCGTCGAGCTTGAACGGCTTGATGATTGCCGTAACGAGTTTCATGTTGTGTCCCCGGTTGGTTGGGACCGGCGTTGCCGCCGGTCCGCGATGCCCATTAACTTAGAATGTTTTTGCAACAAAGACGGTGAACGTGTCCTTGCCGATCATCTTGGTGTTGGAACCGTTGGTGTAGAACGACTCTTGTGCCGAAGTCATGTCAGTGCCGGTCCAGAAGCCGCCGATGGTGAAGCTTTGCGGCAGCGTGTAGGTCGCACCGACTTTCCAGTCCTTATAGGATGCGCAGGCGTCGTTACCGGTACCGCCAGTACAGGTCAAACCACCATTACCGGTGAATTTTTGAATGCCGTAGTGAGCGATCAGGTTGAATGAATCGGTGACCGGGAAGTTCGCGGTCAGGTCGAGGTAGGTGGTGCCTTTGCTGTCTTTGACGCCGAAGGTCTCGTCACCGAGGCTGTAGGAATACTTTGCGCTCAGCCATTTCCAGGTCAGTGCGCCATACAGTTCCAGCGTGTCGGCCTTGTCGATGCCAGCCGGGAACGCAGTGGTAGCGTTTTTGGTGCCCGGGTAGTAATACTGCAGCAGGCCCACGTCAAAACCTAAGTCGCCAGTGATGGTGCCCTTGTAACCGCCGTAGAAATCCATCTCCAGGCTGCTGCTGGTGTAGCCGGTGGCAGCGGGCGAATCGGTCAGCCAGCTGATGTTCGACATCCAGGTGCCAGCGTAGAAGCCGCTGGAGTGGCTGTAGTCAAAACCACCTTGCAGAGCTGCATCACCGTTGGTCTGGGTCAGGCCACGGAAAATGTACTGGCTGTACACGCCAACGTTGCCGGTCAGCGTATGTTCGGGGGTCGGTGCCGGAGCAGCGGCCTGAGCAAAAGCGAGAGCGGGGGCGAAAGCACCGGCAACGAGGCCGGCAATGATGGTCTTCTTAAACATGGTTTTCCCTTTTTTCAATGTTCAGTGTTGGCACATGTGCAATAAAACTGCAGCCTACTCTGAGCAGGTACCATGCCAGCAATAAAAAATATATAAAACAAATACTTATCAATTGCCGCCTGTACAGGGCAGGCCTTGCCGCACTATTAAGGTGCACCAAAGAGGTGCGCCGCACCAAAAACTAGCGCTGTGGCCCCGGAGTGGGTCGCAAGCCCGGAACCGAGGGCGCGCGCGGGAATTGCTACACTGCTCGCAACAGGGAGGCTCCATGAATCAGAAGTTGATCGATGACATTAATGAAAAGCTGAAAGCGGTCATGGCGCAAAGCCCCGCCGCTGATCTGGACCGCAATCTGCGGGCGATGCTCGGTGCCGCTTTTGCCCGGCTGGATCTGGTCAGCCGTGAGGAGTTCGACATCCAGCGTGAAGTACTAGTCCGCACCCGCGCCCGGCTTGCCGAACTCGAAAAGCAGGTTGCTGCACTGGAATCCGCTGCGACTGCACCGGAGCGGCGCTAGTTTCTTGAGTCCGGCGTCAGCCGGCGGCCGGGTGCTGACGTTATGTTCAGCATTACGACCATGCCCATGATGCCGTGTCCCTTGCCGTCCTCTACAGCCGCGCGCTTGCCGGCCTTGATGCTCCGCTGGTCACCGTGGAAGCGCATCTCGGTAACGGCCTGCCGGGCTTTACCATCGTCGGGCTGCCCGAAGCCGAAGTCAAAGAAGCCAAGGACCGCGTTCGTGCCGCACTGCTGAATGCGCGGTTTGAGTTTCCTGCACGTCGCATCACTGTCAATCTGGCGCCTGCCGATCTGCCCAAGGAATCGGGACGTTTCGATTTGCCGATTGCGCTGGGCATTCTGGTGGCTTCCGGACAGATTCCCGGCGATCGTCTGCAGAGTTTTGAATTTGCCGGTGAACTGGCGCTGGCCGGTGAGTTGCGTCCCGTACGCGGTGCACTGGCGATGGCACTGGCTGTTGCCCGTGACGGTCGCGGGTTTGTACTGCCGCAGGCCAATGCACCCGAAGCGGCGCTGGCGCAGGGTGCCACGGTTTATGCGGCCCCCGGACTGCTGGATGTCTGCGCGCATCTGGCCGGTCACACACCGCTGGCTTGTGCGATACCGGTATCGGTTGCAGCAGCGCTGCCTTACGCCGATCTGATCGATATCAAAGGCCAGGCGCAGGCGCGTCGCGCACTGGAGATTGCCGCTGCCGGCGCGCACAGTCTGCTGATGGTCGGTCCGCCGGGCACCGGCAAGACCATGCTGGCGCAACGATTGCCGGGCATCCTGCCTCCGATGACCGAAACAGAGGCTCTTGAATCGGCGGCGGTGCAGTCGATCGGCACGCGCGGGTTTGATGCTGCACGCTGGAAGCAGCGGCCGTACCGTTCGCCGCACCATACGGCTTCCGCAGTTGCCCTGGTCGGCGGCGGCAGCAATCCGCGGCCCGGCGAAATTTCACTGGCCATGCATGGGGTGCTGTTTCTCGATGAGCTGCCCGAATTCGAACGCAAGGTGCTGGAGGTACTGCGCGAACCGCTGGAGTCGGGGCGCATCACGATTTCGCGCGCTGCCAACCAGGCCGATTTCCCGGCGCGCTTCCAACTGGTTGCCGCGATGAACCCCTGCCCCTGCGGCTATCTCGGTCACTACAACGCACGCTGTCGCTGTACGCCCGATCAGGTGGCCCGTTATCGCAGCCGGATCTCGGGGCCGCTGCTGGATCGCATCGATCTGCAGATTGACATGCCGGCGCTGCCGGAAGCGGATCTGCTGAAACCGTCTGCCGGTGAGGCTTCGCACACCGTACGCGAGCGTGTTCTTGCTGCCCGTGAGCGAGCGCAATGCCGGCAGCAACAGGCCAATGCACTGCTCTCGCCGCCGCAGGTCGACCGCTATTGCACCCCGGACGCGCGGGGAACGGTACTGCTCCGGCAAGCCATCACCCGTCTCGGCCTTTCGGCGCGGGCTTATCACCGGATTTTGCGGGTGGCGCGAACGATTGCCGATCTGGACAGCGCCGAAAAGGTTCTGTCCGGGCATGTCGCCGAAGCCATTCAATATCGCCGCTTCGAGCGCGCAGCCTGAACATACGTACACCCGCCTGCGCAGGCGGATACATTTCTGCAGGGATCAGGGCGCCGGCGTGGCGCTATCCGGCTCCAGGGCAGCCAGAAGATTCCTGCGGTTGATCGGCTTGACCAGGATGGCATCGAAGCCGGCTTGCAGGATGCTGTTGCGCGTCTCATCCAGTGCGTGCGCGGTGTAGGCAACAACCCGCAGGTGTTTGAGATTCGCGGAGGATTTGATGATTCTGCAGACCTCGTTTCCGGACATCACCGGCATGCTGATGTCGAGCAGAACGCAATCGAATGGTGACTCACGCAGGGCGTCGAGGGCTGCTTGACCACTGTCTGCTTCCACGCAATGCCATCCGGAGTCGCGCAGCAGCATGCCGGGAAGGCGGCGATTGACCGGGTGGTCATCAACGACCAGTACGCGACGTTTATTCATATGTCAGCGGCAGGGTGAAGTGGAAGGTGCTGCCCAGATCAGGTTTGGATTCGAACCAGATCTCCCCGCCCATGAACTCAACCAGAGCCTTGGAAAGTGCCAGCCCCAGACCGCTGCCTTCCTGCTGGCGGGTAATGAAATTGTCCAATTGATGGAAGCGGTCGAAAATCTGGTTTTGCTGCTCCAGGGGAATACCGATGCCGGAGTCGGTGATGCTGAACTGGATTTTGTTTCCCGTCGCCGATTTACTGATCCGCAGGTGGACAAAACCGTAATCGGTGAATTTGATGGCATTTTGGACCAGATTGTTGAGCACTTGCGAGACCTTGGTCACGTCCATGACGAGAACCTTCGGTAAATACTCATCCACTTTCAGATGAATTTCAATGCCCTTCTTTTTTGCGTTTCCGGAATGCAGGACAACCACTTTCTCCAGCACTTCGCCGAGATTCGCCGAGCTTGCGTTGAGCGTCATCCGTCCCGCTTCAATCTTCGCCAGGTCCAGTGTGGTATTCACCAGTGCGAGAAGGTGTTCTCCGGACTCATGAATGGTTTTTGCCGTTTCGCGGTCCTCCGGGTCTTTGGCATGGTCTTTCAGATATTCCGAGTAGCCCAGGATTCCGGTGAGCGGCGTCCTCAATTCGTGGGAGATGCGCGAAATGAATTCCGATTTGATGCGCGTGGCCTCCCGCGCCTCCCGCGCGCTGTTCTCCATGGCGATGTTGACCCGCTCCTGGGCCTTGAGAGTGCGGTGCAATGCGACGGTGGCCAGCAGCAGCAGAACCGTCATGGCCGCCCCGAAGCCGTTCATTAACGTCGAATGTTGCTTGAATTCCGTCAAAACGGATTCTTCGCTGATCCCGACAACAACGATCAGCGGGTAATCCTTCAGTCGCCGGTAGGCATAAATCCGCGAGACGCTGTCGACGGAACTGGTCCCCACGTAAGTGCCTGCTGAGGACACCGCGATATTTTCAAACAGGGCTGACTCTTTGATGTCCTGGCCGATTTCACTCGAGTTGTCAGTGCGGCGCGCGCGGATGATGCCGTCGTTTCCGACCAGTGCCGTGACCGAGCCTGCGCCAAGGTTGACCGTTTTGTAAAATTCCGTGAAGTAGCCCGGATCGAGGCTGGTGACGACAATGCCGCCAAAGCTGCCGTCGGGTTTGTTGATGCGGCGTGTGAACTGCAGCGACCACTTGCCGCTGGAGCGTCCCAGCACCGGTTTCGAGATGAACAGGTTTGCAGTGTCCTCTGCGACATGAACCGAAAAGTGTTCACGATCCTTGATATTGGATGCCGGGCGTTTGGGGATGATCTGCTGGGTTTGCCCGGTTTCATCGGCCGTGGCGATCAGATTGAAAAAATTGTCCAGAAAAACGCCATCGCGGGCATATTGTGAAAGATCGAAATGCCTGGGGTCACGTTCAAATTCGCCTTTGACAAAAACCGTGGTCTGGTCGAGGACCCTGACCGTTCTTGCGGTGTGTTCCTCCAGCAGTTTGGCGTGGATCCCAGCCTGCCTGGCGGCGGTTTCCAGCGAATCTTTTTTCTCGAAATTCAGATAGGTAGCAATGCCGACCCAGACCGTTGCAATGAGAATGGCGGCACTTACCCAGATGATGGGCAGGCGGCGCTTTTTGGTGAACGGTGAAGCGGGGGCTGCGCCGGGGTCAACCGGCACCTTGTCAGGGGAGGTCATGGCGTCGGTCAGCGGCTGCGCACGGGCGGCTGCGATGCTTCATTTTGTTGTGGCAGCCATTGCCGCCTCAGCCCGCAGGATCTGAAAATTTCCGCGTCATTCTGCCGGCAGGCATTGTCTGCCGGCGATGCTTGGAGAATCTTGAGGGTCATCATACTAATGGCTGATCAATCGAATTTCGGGGCTGATTACCGCAGGAGTCCATCACAAAGTCATGAATACAAAAAAGAATCCATACCGTTCATTGCTTTCAATTCTGGCAGGGTAAGCTTGTAAATGAAAATAAAGCCTTCATTGGTGACGGATAGTTCATTAATTGTCATGGACAGTATTGAATTGCTTAATATAAATTAATGTTAAGGTGCTGCCAGTTCTGGACAATACCAAAACAAATGTCCATGTAGCCCAAAATGAATAACTTTTTGAAAACAGAGCTATTTGTCCAGCCTTCCCGGCGCTGGCTCAGTTTCCTGGCCCTGATTGGTTTGATGAGCGTATTGCCCGCGGTATTGGCCCTGGCAAATACACCCGCAAAGGATGCGGCAGGCTCGTTGTCGATACAGCTGCAGGTAGCAGCGAGACAGCATGTCGAGCACCATAAAATCAACGGTTTGTGGCATTACATCGATCACGCGCAATTACGCCCGGCCAGACTGAAGCCGGATTTTTCCAGCCCGCAGATCTACCGCATCAGCGACTTTTATGCGCTGCGATACGTGTTTAAAGATGCCAAGGATGACAAACCTCGCCCGATCGTGTTTTACATGGCGCCCCGACGGGTGGGTGAATTCGTAGTCATTCAAGTAGACACCGGCGAAGACCTCCCGCTTCAGAATCTTGTCCGTGACAAGATTGCCCAACCAGTGAAGTTCGACGTGTTTTCGTTCGATCGTTAATGTCCGCTGGCGTATCCACTGTTAGCCGGCATCTGCTGGCTAAACTGCTGTTGACCATCGTCGTTGTCTACCTGGTCATTGGCGTGGCAGCCGTTTACTGGCTGAATGCCCTCGACCGGCAAAGGCACTCCGCCGAATCCTTTAACCGGATCAGCCAGCTCATCTCTTCAACTGTCTCCGCGCTGGAGAACCTGCCGGTGAGTGGCGCTGACTCTGCAACCGGCCGTGCGCTTGTGACCGACATCCTCGAGGTATTCTCGATCGAGCCGGACATCCTTTGTGTCGAAGTGGCTGATCAGAACAATGCACTGGTGATCGCCAATTGGCCGGATCACCGACGCTGCGAGGATAAAAAAAAGGTGACGAGGGTCACCGTGACGCTGGACAACCCGAGCCCGTGGCAGCTGAACGTGGTGATAGGGGCCGACAATCTCGAGGCGGAACTGCTTTGGGAAACCAAGTTCCGCATCATTCTGTTGCTGGGCTCGCTGCTGGCAGTGTCCGCGATACTGTTTGCCAGCTTCCACTACTGGGTGAACCGGCCGCTCAAACTCATCCTGGATGCGATAGAAGTCGAGCGGGAGGATGGAGTGCACCAAACGCTTGATTACAACTCCACGGATGAACTGGGGCAATTGGCGCAGGCGATGAACATGCTGATGTCCACCCTGGAGCAGCGCGATATCTCCCTGACTGAATACAAGCAGGCGCTGTCCGCGTCGTATCAAAAGCTGGAGGTCAGGGCAGAGCAACTGGCGCGGAGTGAGTCCCTGTTTGTTGCGGCATTCGACAGCGCGCCCGTCGGCGTGGCCTTGCGTTCGACCGACCCCGAAAACCCCCGGTTCATGCGGGTCAATGAGCAGTTCTGCAAAATGCTCGGTTATACCGCCGAAGAGTTGACGAGCCTGAACGTGTGGGACATCACGCCCAAGAACGAACTGGCGGAGGCGCGCCAGTACATCAGCTTCCTCGAGAGCGGCTCCATCGGCCCCTACACACGGGAAAAACGCTACTATCGCAAGGATGGCTCAGAGCTTTGGGCCAGCATATCGGTGGCGCCGGTGCTTAACGAGGACAGGAAGGTCCTCCATTTTGTGGCCATCATCATCGATATTTCTGCGGAGAAGATGGCGCGGGCCGAGCGCGATTCCATGCGTCGCCTGATGCAGGACCTGCTGGACTTCATGCCTGCCGAAGTTGCCGTTATCGACAACAACCGGCGCTTTCAGATCCGCAACAACAGCCATCGCAAGAATCACCCGCGAATCAACGATCTGGAGCAGGCGCCGATGACCGCTTCCGACAGCATGACACTGTTGTCGGGACAGCCCATGCAGCGGGAGGAGATGGATGAGGGCCCTGAGGGCCTCAGATATGCGCTGGCCCAGCGTTTCCCGCTGCGCAACCAGGCAGGTGAATTGTACGGACACGGCCTGATTCGCACCGACATCACCGAACTCAAGCAAGCCGAGCTGCAGTTGCGCCAGACCGAGGCCTGGTATCGGGAGATTTTTGAACTGGCGCCGGAAGGCATGCTCATCATCGACGATCACGGCTTGATCCATCTGGCCAACGATGGCGTGAAGGATCTGCTGGGATACCGGGACGATGAAATGCAGGGCAAGACGGTGGCTGATCTGGTGCCCGAGCATTTTCGCGAGGAGCAGGCCCGGCATTTCAAGGCCTTCCTCAATTCCCCGCCGGATTTTCTGCTCAAGCGTGAAGTCATGGCGCTGAAGAGTGACGGAGGAATGTTTCCGGTCGAGATCAAGCTCAGGCGACTCCCCAAGCTGCCTGACCGTCTGCAGTTCGTCAGCGTCGCGGTGCGCAGTCTGGTCGCCCAGCGCGAAATGCAGAAAGTCACTCGCGAGGCGCGCAAGCTGGCTGAGCAGGCGGCGCGCGCGAAGTCGGATTTCCTGGCCAATATGAGCCACGAGATCCGCACGCCGCTGAACGCCATCATCGGCATGTCCCGGCTGGCTCTGGATCAGTCCTCGAACAGCCGGCAGCGCGATCAGCTTTCCAAGGTTCTGGTTTCAGCACGGCATCTGCTCGGCGTTGTCGGCGACATCCTGGACGTTTCGAAAATCGAGGCGGGCAAACTGGTGCTGGAGCAGATCGAGTTTGCCCTCGACAAGGTTCTTGCGGACTCTGCCACCATGGTTGCCCAGCAGTGTTCGGCGAAGGGTCTGGAACTGATACTCAACGTCGATCCCGCGATTCCGAGGCGGGTGATCGGTGATCCGCTGCGCCTGTCCCAGGTCATCGCCAATTACACAAACAATGCGCTCAAATTCACCGAGCACGGGGAAATCGAGATCCGCGCCGAACTGCTGCGCAAGGAGGATGCCGAGGTCCTGATCAAGCTCTCTGTCCGTGATACCGGCATTGGCATGACGCACGAACAGATCTCCCGGTTGTTCCAGAGTTTCCAGCAGGCCGACCCCTCCATTTCCAGGCGTTACGGCGGGACCGGATTGGGGCTTGCGATTTGCAAGCGCTTGTCAGCCATGATGGGCGGCGAGGTCGGCGTCGACAGCGAGATCGGCCTTGGCTCGGCATTCTGGTTCACGGCGAAACTGAATGTGCCGGAACAATTGTCAGCCCCGGTGCACAAGGCCAATCCGGAGGGTCGCAGAGTGCTGGTCGTCGACGACAACCCGACCGTCAGGCGGGTTCTGCTGCAGATGCTCCGGGGCTTCGGCTTGATTGTCGAAGAAGCGCGGTCGGGCATCGAGGCCATCGAGCGCTGTCTGGAGTCGCACCAGCAGGGCTGCCCCTATGATGTCGCCTTCGTCGATCTGATGATGGCGGGTATCGACGGCATTGAAGTCATCAAAAGGCTGCACGCGCAAGTGCCGTCTCAGCCCAGGCTGGTTGCGGTTTCCGGTTTCATGAGCGGGCCCCTGCAAAGGCAGGCGGAACTGGCGGGTGCGCAAAGGGTACTGCAAAAGCCGCTGCATCCCTCGGTGCTCCTGGAAATGGTCACCGAACTGGTCGGGGACAACGGCGACCCGGCGGATTCCATCCGTTTTGTTTCCAGAGCCAAGCCCAAGCATCTGAACGGCATCAGCATCCTGCTGGTCGAGGATAACGTGCTGAATCAGGAGGTGGCTGCCGCTTTTCTGGAGGATTGGGGCTGCAGTGTCAGTCTGGCGGGTGACGGCGCGCAGGCTCTGCACCTTGTCCAGGAAAACAGCTATGATCTGGTGCTGATGGACATGCAGATGCCGCTGATGGACGGGCTGGAAGCGACGCGTGCGATCCGCGCCGTCGAGCGGCTGGCCCATCTGCCGATTGTTGCAATGACCGCCAATGCCATGCCGCGCGACCGTGAACGCTGCCTCGAAGCGGGCATGAATGAACATATTTCCAAACCGATTGACCCGGAGCGGTTGCTGAAAGTCATTCTGCAAATGGTGTCGCGCGCACCACTCCCCGAAGATGTGCCCCAGGCCATGCCCTTGCCCAAGCCCCGTATCGAAATCGAGGGTATCGACACCGATTCCGGCATGAATCGTGTCCTGCACAATGCCGATCTGTATCAGTCGATGCTCAGGCGCTTTGTCGAACACGCCGCCGAATTCGCGGTGGAATCGGAAAAAGCGTGTCACCAACAGGACTGGCCGGTTCTGGAGCGGCTGGCGCATACCCTGAAAAGCACGGCGTTACTGATCGGCTCAGGCGAGGTCAGTCACGTGGCGGTCAGCCTGGAGACCGCCATACACGAACAAGCCGGTGCCGACCAAATCGGAGAACTGACGCTGTCAGCCCGTTATGCCGTCGACAAGGCCGCTGCGGCCATCCGTTCCTGGCTCGATCAGCATCGTGTCGGCGCCGTCGAAATTGAACCGCATGGCGGCGGCGGCGCACAACTTGTCCAGGAATTGCGTGAATACCTGCTGCACGATGACGCACGGACCCTGCGGCTTTGCCGTGACAACGGCGCAGCGCTCGCCGCCGTTCTCGGGGCGCGGTTTGAAGCGGTCAAGACTGCTGTCGAACGTTTTGATTTTGTCAGGGCTCTGGACCTGCTGGACGAGCAGCAGGCGGACCTTGTTGATGTTTTGAATGACAAGAATGAAGAAAGACCCAAGGCTGAATCATGATTGAAAATCTTATCCACACAAACCCGGGCGCCACGCTGATCCTTGTTGTTGATGACAGTCCGGATTCGCTGGAACTGATCAGCAGCGAGTTGATGAAATACTATGAAGTGCATGTGGCGACCGATGGTGTGCGCTGTCTCGAGCTCGCGCGTCGTGTGCGGCGGCCGGATCTGATCCTGCTCGATGTGATGATGCCCGGCATGGACGGCTACGAGGTCTGCCGCAGGCTGAAGGCGAATCCGGATACCGCAGACATTCCGGTACTGTTTCTCAGCGGCAGGACCGCGGCGGAGGACGAGCGTATCGGTCTGGAGATCGGTGCGGAGGACTATCTGGCCAAGCCGGTCAACCCGGCGGTCATGCTGGCCCGCGTACGGGCGCACCTGCGGCTGAAGGCGGCGGCAGACTATCTGCGTGACCAGAATTCGTTTCTGGAACGTGAGGTCGCAAGGCGGGTGCGCGAACTCTCGGCAGTCCAGGACATCACGATTTACGCCATGGCGACGCTGGCTGAAACCCGGGATAACGAAACCGGGAACCACATTCGCCGCACCCAGAACTATGTCATTACGCTGGCCACCAAGCTGGCCGAGAACCCGAAGTACGCCGCGCAACTGCCGCGTCAGGACATTGAACTACTCTACAAATCCGCGCCGCTGCACGACATCGGCAAGATCGGCATTCCCGATCGTATCCTGCTCAAGCCCGGAAGGCTGACGCCGGAGGAATTCGAGATCATGAAAACCCATGCGGCCATCGGCAAGGACTCCATCAAGGCCGCCGAGCAGCTGGTGGGAATGCCGGATTCCTTTTTGCGCTTTGCCAAGGAAATCGCCGGTTGTCATCATGAAAAATGGGACGGCAGCGGTTATCCCGAAGGTCTTGCCGGAGAGGCGATTCCCCTGTCGGCACGTTTGATGGCACTCGCCGATGTCTATGATGCGCTGATCAGCAAAAGGGTCTACAAGGAAGCCTTCAGCCATGAAGTGGCCCGCAACATCATCGTCCAGGGCAGCGGCACGCATTTTGATCCGGCGGTGATCGATGCTTTTATTGCTTTGGAGCAGGATTTCATCGATATCGCCCGGCGCTTTTCCGACAACGATTCCGAACTGACGGCAACCCTGCCGGCGCCGGCGGCATAGTCGATCGGCGCTCGCGGCATCCCCCTATAATGGCGTCAGCAATAACGGCGGGGAACCCATGGCAATGACTGGTAGCAGCGAGACTAAAGGCGCTGAACGCGCCCTGGTTCTGGTGGTTGAAGACGATCCGTTGATCCGCAAATTGATCGGCATCCAGCTGACCGGATTACCGGTCGATGTCGTCGTGGCCGCCAGCGGCGCGGCGGCGCTGGCCGCTTGTGCCAGCCGGGTGCCGGCTTTGGTGCTGGCTGACATGGGACTACCTGATATGAACGGCGCGGGGCTTTGCGCCGAAATACGTCAGCGTTATCCGGGCACGCCGGTTTGCATCGTTTCCGGATCATCCGGTGCTACGGATCGCCAGCTGGCGGCGGATGCCGGGTGTTCCGGCTATCTCGTCAAACCCTTTGCAGCGAAAGAACTCCAGGCGCTGGTCACCCGGTTGCTGGCCTCTTTCGAGAGCTGAGAGCCAAAATCCCGGTAGCCGGTGCTGCTATTTCAATTTGGTGATTTCCACGATGGGATGCAATTCATAGCCCATATTCCGGCGGGTCATGATCAGTTTTTCCGGTGCCCCGGCAGTGGAAAGTTTTCTGCGGATTCTTGTCATATGGACGTCGAGCGCGCGGGTGCTCGGGTCCCAGCCCGTTCCGAACAATTCGCGGGACAGCGCATCGCGGGACAGCGTTTTGCCCGGCGACTGCAGCAAGCGGGCGATGATCTGCATTTCCAGTTCAGTAAAATCGGATTCCCCGGCCGCTCCCTTGGCAGTGCGGGTGCGAAAGTCGACATGAACGTCGCCGATCCTGTAACCCTTGATTACATTTTTCTCTGGTGTCGGTGATGGATGACGACGCAATACGCTTTGGATCCGTGCAGTCAGCTCGTCAAAAGCGAGCGGTTTGCGCTGATAGTCATCCGCCCCGGCGTTCAGTCCTTCTGCAACCGTCGACGATTCGCAATAACCGGAAATGATGATGATCGGGAGGGTGGAAATCGTACGCACCCGGCGAATCAAATCAATTCCGTTTTCGTCACCCAGCCCGATGTCGACGAGTAGCAGATGGAGCCGCTTGGCATGAACCAGTTCCATGACCTGGGGACTCTGTGTGCAGGGCAGGGGTCTCAGGCCCGCGCTGAGCAGATGGCGGCAGACGGTTTCAAGTACACGGGGGTCATCGTCGATGACGCCGATGTTGAAAGAGGGTTCGCTGGAAAGACCGTGGTGTGCGCCAAGCTGCGCGGGATTCTGGCTTGCGTCTTGTGAATACATGGCCAACTCTTATACTTGCAAATATGAAAAAAACGAAATAAAATGCATCAATGTTAAAAAATATTAAGACTTTTCAAGCCATCCGGCAAGCTTTTTCGGAATGGCAGCAATCACCCGGCACCAGCGACGCCTGACACTGACCACAGACCAATGACCATGAATTCCCCCGATCCATCCGCACTGGCGCAGTTTGCCCGGCATCGTACTTTGATGGCACAGGTTGCCGCAACGGTCAGCCATGACCTGGGCAACATCATGACCCTGCTGCAGGCGGGGGCGTCTTTGCCGGGGTCGGCCGGGCAGACCCTGATGCAGGACGGACTCGCCCGTCTGGGGATTCTCAGCGATGTGATTGCCGCGCTGGACCGCGGCATGATGCCGACTCAGACAAAAACCCTCTTGCCGACGGCGGTTTCTGACGCGGCAGCGGTGATTCGCGGTGCTTTTGACCTCGATCTGCAAATGGATGACGCGCCGACCGGTGACAGCCTGGAGTGCACCATACCCCGTCCGCAGCTGACCGCCGCGGTGTATGCCGCAATCGACGCGGCCGCGCGGGCCGCGCGGGCCCTTTATCCGGTCCGCCTGTCGTGGATCGATGAGGCGCGATTTGCCGGTGTTCGCATTGAAGTGCCGGCGATGATCCGCATGCGCGGTTTTGAAAGGGTCGAATTCCCGGCCAGGCATTGCCGTTTCGGACTCGAACAGGCGCTGACATTGACTCACCGCTTCGGCGGATACGGACTGTACAGTTGCACCGAACAGTCCAGCTTTATCGAATTGCGCTGGCGCAAAGCCGGCACCCCGGTGGCAGCGCCTTCCGGGCCGGTCATCTGGTTGGGCTCGACACAGCAGGATGTGCTGGCACTGGTGCCGGCAGTCAGCGGCTGGCCGCGATACCGGCAACTCCGCAGCCTGCTCGAAGAGGAGCAGGGTATACCGCGCGCGGTGGTCGGTTTGGTATCGCCGGACTGGAATGACCGGTCCATGCTGGAAAGCCTGCGCTGGTTGAGGGCATCGGGCTGCATGGTATTGCCGCTGGTCTGCGACGGGGAAGCGGCGGCCTTTATCACCGAGGAATTCGGTGTTGATTGCCCGATGATCCGCTGGCCGGCCGGGATGGACCAACTGAACGAGTGGGCGCAGCGCCTGCAACAGTAATCAATGCCCCGTTTTCGGGCATAACAGTTAAACTATAGTGAAACTTAATCATGAATGTCATAAATGCCTCAGTTTCTTTCAAACATCTGATGAACGAAACACCGCTACTCGATAACCGCCTGCTGATTCTTGAAGATGACAAGGCTATTGCGGAATTGCTGCTCCATCAGGCAGAAGACCGGGGCCTGATCGGCTTCACCGCGGCCAACAAAGAGCAGTTTCGTGGAACCTATCTGCGTCTGAAGCCTTCCATGCTGATCCTCGATATCTTGCTCGGCGACGAAGACGTCATCCCGGTGATTGACTTCCTCGGCAGCGAGGGCTGCAAATGCCCGGTATTTTTTCTGACCGGCTATAACAACGAGCTGCTGCAACAGGTTTCCGAAAAGGCACGCTCCAGCGGATTGATGGTCGTCGGCGCTTTCGAGAAAAAAGGCGAGGGCATTGCGCGGCTGATGCAGAAAATCGAAAAATACGTTCTGCGCTAACTGAAAGTCGCATGCCCAGTCCAGCACGTCCCCGTCCTCAAACCCGCAACGAAACGATTCTGCTGCCGGTACTCGGACTGACCGGCCTTTTGCTCGGCGGCGTCATGCTGGGTCTCCCGGGCTCTCCACTTCCGGCGGTGGCGCTGATCGCCGGCGGGGCGTTTGCCATCGGATGGTGGATGGCGCGACGGGGCTGGTCTGCAGCACTTGTCAAAATCATTGATCAAACCCTGCGCATCGGCGAAGGGGCGCAGATACCGTTGCCGGTGGAAGGTACTCCCGGCCCGCTGAAACCGCTGATCATGGCGGTCAACAGCCTGTCCTCACGGCTGCAGCACATCTTTGCCACCGAAAGCGAACGCGCCGAAAAATTCAGGCAGGAGGCACTGACCGATCCCCTGTCCCGGCTGGCCAACCGCCGCGGCTTCCTGCTCGCCTATACCAACCAGTTTGAACATCACCGTGAAGTGAATGGCGGGATGATGATCATGCTGGTGGTTGATCATCTCGCCGATTTCAACGGGCTGGAAGGCTTTGCGGCGGGTGATGCACTGATTCTGGCGATCACCGAAAAAATCCAGGCCAGCCTGCCTGCAAAAGCCATCACCGGGCGTCTGGGAGGCGGTACCTTCATCGCCGTTGTGCCCTCCACCTCGGCGGCACAATCCGCGACGCTGGCCGCAGAACTGGTTGACGGTGTGCGCGCCATGCTCGCGAGGCGATATCCGGCCATGCTTGGTTGCCATGCCGGGGCCGTCCTGTTTGACGGGCAAGCACCTGCTGCGGCAGCGCTGCTCAGCGATGCTGATCTCGCGCTGACCATGGCGCGGGCGCACCGGCAGCCGGTCGAGGTGGTGATGCACCGCAATGTCTCTGCGGCGCCGATGGGCGCAGGTGCCTGGCGCAGCGCACTGCAGGAAGCGCTTTCAGGACAAAGTATCCGGCTGGCGATGCAGCCGGTGATCGATCTCCGGGACGGAAGCTGGCTGCAGGCAGAACTGTATACCCGACTGCCCCTGCCCGATGGTGCCGAGTCGGCGGCGCGGCAGTTCATGCCAATGGCCGCCCGTCACCAGCTGGTGGCTGCTTTTGACCGCCATGTTCTCGAATGGCTGGCCGCGCATGTCGACGCCATGTCGTCCATTCCGGCCGGCGCAAGAATCGTGGTCAATCTGGGTGGTCAGTCACTGGACAAGCCCGACCTTCGCCGTGTCCTGGAAGTCCTGCTGCTGCGTCCCGAGTATCGCGGGCGGCTGGCCTTCGAGTTCGCCGAGAGCGTGCTGTCCTCTCACGCCACAGAACTGCGCGGACTCATCCCCCTGTTTCCCGCCAGCGGCGCCCAATGGGGCATCGACCATTTCGGCATCGAGCCGCAGTGGCTGGAACATCTGGTTGAGTGGCGTCCGGATTACATCAAGCTCGCCGGCAATTATCTGAACAACCTGCGTGAACAGGAATCCGGCCGGTTCTGCATTTCCGCGGTGGTACGTACCGCGGACACCTTGGGTGTCGCCGTCTATGCGTCGATGGTCGAAGACCCCAAACTGCTGCCCATTCTCGCCGACTGCGGCGTGCGCGGTGCCCAGGGTTTTGCCTTGCGCGCGCCGGAACCACTCCCCGCCGCCTAGCGCGCGCTCCCGGGCGACCGGGACTCCTTTCTTTTCTTTATAGGCATTCCGGGTGCCGGATGTTCCGGTATCTGAAGGATCTGCCCTGCAGGTGACTCCAGCGCCGCAAGCCTGAAAACCGTCGAGCCTTGCCTTTTGCCGCGCTTCCGATAGCAGGGCAGAACCCCTCGGCGCTGTAACCGCCACTTTCTTTCGGCCCGGCGATCAGAGCCCCTTCTTGTCGTGGTGTTCTTTACCCCCAAACAGTCTGTGCAGACTGGGTATTTACCGGGGCATGACCCAAATTTGCCCCAGCCAGACCAGCGGCTGGTTCAGCGGCGCGAACCTGATAGCGGGTTATGGCGGTCAATCAAAGCGGACCACACCGCTTCAGCATAAACAAAAATACTATAAAAATTAATAACTTAAGTATTTATATTCCAATATGAAGAAATAAACCCGCACACCGGGTACGGTAGTTGCATTGTCAAAATCATCGAAATCATTGTAATTACTTTTAAAGCAGTAATTATCGAAATTGAGTCGGGCCTGATCTGCGTAGTTAATGGATATTTGCTGCACAAATTGTGTAAACCAGTCCTAGCGTCCAGAAAAAATTATCGTTTTTATTAATATTGCGAATATTGTTGCATGCGATACTGTCGTGATGTAATATGAAAAAAATGATAAAAAGTAAATAAATTATCTGTTCATTTTGATTGATTTAGTTTGTCTTTGAAAAACCTGATTCCAAAAAGGGGATTAAATGTTTAGCCGCAAACAGCGTTCTTTGATTCAGCGCACGATGGAAGTCCAGCGTGAACTGACCCGCGAAGGTCTTGACCGTCGCCGCCTGATGAAGCTCGGTGTACTGAGCTCAGCCACCGGTATGTTGCTGCCCATAGAAGGCCTGAGCCTGCGTGCCGCCTTCGCCAATTCCTGCCCGATTCCCGGCAAGGACATCATCAGCCCGCGCACCACCCCGTTCAAGGACCAGTTCCGTCGCCTCACTGAGTTGACGC
>Ga0192647_101110_pt1 | contig 17944 bp, 21 predicted proteins | sample LauGreFa1BDMLBSN_2_FD_133046 | JGI IMG/M metagenome (GOLD analysis project Ga0192647, IMG submission 133046) | Freshwater lake microbial communities from Lake Michigan, USA - Fa13.BD.MLB.SN - reassembly | ecosystem: Environmental > Aquatic > Freshwater > Lake | place: Lake Michigan, USA...
TAGGAGAAATCATCATGTGGAGAATTTGGCGCTTGTACGACCCTTTGCGGGCCATGGTGGTCCAGGGTATTTTTCTGTTCGGTTTGGCAGCAATGATCCATCTCATTTTGCTCAGCACGAACAAGTTCAATTGGCTCGATGGCGCGAAAAAGCCTGCGGCTGCATCGGCGCAAAACTCGCCCATGCCTGCGGCTGTTCCTGCCGAAAAGTCCTGAACTTTTTCAGCACCGGCAGGTGCTGCTTGAAACACAGCACCTGCGTTTTTCCAGTTTTTTTGTGACATCACTTGCGGCAGGAGGGCTAACACATGGCCATGCTCAGCTTTGAAAAAAAATACCGAGTGCGGGGCGGGACCCTGGTCGCTGGTGATTTGTTTGACTTTTGGTTAGGCCCGTTTTATGTGGGCTTTTTTGGTGTCACCACCATCTTTTTTGCGTTTTTGGGTACGACCATGATTTTGTGGGGTGCGTCACAAGGCCCGACTTGGAATCTGTGGCAAATCAGTATTGCGCCTCCGAATTTGTCCTATGGCCTGCGCTTTGCGCCGCTGATGGAAGGCGGCCTGTGGCAACTCATCACCATTTGTGCGCTCGGGGCTTTTGTGTCTTGGGCGTTGCGCGAAGTTGAAATTTGTCGAAAGCTTGGCATGGGCTATCACGTGCCTGCGGCTTTCAGCATGGCGATCTTGGCCTACTTCACTTTGCAAATTGTTCGCCCGTTGCTGATGGGCGCTTGGGGACATGCGTTTCCTTATGGTATTTACAGCCACTTGGACTGGGTGTCTAACGTGGGTTACCAATACCTGCACTTTCACTACAACCCTGCCCACATGCTGGCCGTGAGTTTCTTTTTTGCCACCACGTTTGCGTTGTCGCTGCATGGTGCGCTGATTTTGTCTGCGACCAATCCTGGCAAAGGACAGGTCGTCAAAACCCCTGAACACGAAGACACGTTTTTCCGCGACACCATTGGCTATTCCATCGGCACCTTAGGCATCCACCGTTTGGGGGTGTTTTTGGCGATGGCAGCGGTGGCTTTCAGTGCCTTGTGCATTGTCATCAGCGGTCCGTTTTGGAGTCGCGGCTGGCCTGAGTGGTGGGGCTGGTGGCTGAATCTGCCCATCTGGTCTCAGTGGCCTTGACGCTTGACAGGAGCAACATAAATGGCTGACTACTACAACCTATTCACCACGGTGCAAGCCAAGGGGCCAGTGCACCACGGGGTCGAACTCGGTCCAGGCAACAGCCCGCGCTTTGGCCACCCGGCTATTTTTTGGTTATTGGGCAAGATTGGTAATGCGCAACTTGGCCCAATTTACCTTGGCGGTTTCGGTGTGCTGTCGCTGGTCTGCGGCATGCTGGCATTCAACATCATTGGCCTGAACATGCTGGCCTCTGTCAATTGGGATCCCGTGCAATTCGTGCGTCAGTTGTTTTGGTTGGCGCTGGAGCCACCACCGCCCGAATATGGTCTGTCCATGCCACCGCTGAACCAAGGTGGATGGTTTTTGATTGTGGGTTTGTTGTTGTCTATCTCGGTGCTGGCTTGGTGGGTGCGCATGTACCGCCGCGCCATTGCGCTGGGCATGGGCACCCATGTGGCCTGGGCATTTGCCGCTGCGCTGTGGTTGTTTTTTGTGTTGGGATTGTTCCGGCCGGTATTGATGGGTTCATGGGGTGAGGCCGTGCCTTACGGCATCTTCCCGCATTTGGATTGGACGGCGGCTTTGTCCATTCGCTACGGCAACTTGTTCTACAACCCGTTCCATGCTTTGTCGATTGTGTTCTTGTATGGCTCGGTGCTGTTGTTTGCCATGCATGGTGCCACGATTTTGGCGGTCACCCGCTATGGTGGTGAGCGCGAGATTGAGCAAATTGTGGATCGCGGCACAGCGTCCGAGCGCGCTGGTTTGTTCTGGCGTTGGACCATGGGGTTTAACGCCACCATGGAATCCATACACCGTTGGGCTTGGTGGTTTGCAGTGCTGTGCCCGTTGACGGGTGGTATCGGAATTTTGCTGACCGGCACTGTGGTGGACAACTGGTATTTGTGGGCGATCAAACATGGTGTGGCGCCGCCTTATCCCAATGTATTCCCCCCTGTCGTCGACCCGGCGCTCACTCTGGGAGTCAAATGATGAATGCATTGCAATCGACGAATCGGCTGTGGCAATGCGTTGCAGCCATCGGTGCTGTGTTGGTGTTGAGCGGTTGTGAACTGCCCGTGCCAAACAGCGTTCAGCACGGTTACCGAGGCACGGGCATGGTGCAGGTGTACAACACGCGGATATTGGCCGATGTGGTGCAAGCCAATGTGCCACCGGTTGCCACTCCGCAGGCACCGAGTGAAGGCCCCAAAGCCGCACAGACTTATAAAAATGTGCAAGTGCTGGGCAATCTCAGCACCGCGCAATTCAACCGCCTGATGGTCTCCATGACGGCTTGGGTATCCCCTAACGATGGCGGTTGCGTGTATTGCCACAACCCGGCCAATTTCGCAGAAGATTCCAAATACACCAAAGTGGTGGCGCGTCGCATGTTGCAAATGACACAGTACATCAACAGCGAATGGAAACCACACGTCGCTGAAACCGGTGTCACTTGCTACACCTGCCACCGTGGTCAGCCTGTGCCATCGGCCATCTGGTTCACCCAAAGCCACGAACCGCAAGGCTCGAACTTCATGGGCGACAAGGCTGGACAAAACGAGCCGGCAGCCGTGGTGAATTTGTCCTCCTTGCCTAACGATCCATTCACTCCGTTTTTGCTGCAAGCCAAAGACATACGCATGAACGGCCCCACGCCACTGCCTTCAGGTAATCGGCATTCCACCAAACAAACCGAATGGACTTATGGTTTGATGACACACATGTCAACCTCGTTGGGTGTCAATTGCACTTACTGTCACAACAGCCGTTCATTCCAAAGCTGGGAAGATGCTCCGCCACAACGTGTGACCGCTTGGCATGGCATACGCATGGCGCGTGATTTGAATGTCAATTACATGGAGCCTTTGACCCCGGTGTTCCCCGACAACCGCAAAGGCGAGTTGGGTGATGTGGCCAAACTCAATTGCAACACCTGCCACCAAGGTGCGTACAAACCGCTGTTTGGTGCGCCCATGGCCAAGGACTTTCCTGAGCTGTCACCACCACCGAGTGGCAAACCTGCCCAGGTGGCCGCCAAGTGATACCGGGCTGAGTCACCATCCACCCCACCTATGAGCCACCCATGGTTACCCAAGACCCCGTAACCATGGCAGTGTCAGGTGTGGTGGTGGTGTTGCTGGTTGACTTTCTGAGGGCACACCAAGGTTGGGGCTGGATGCGCTTGGTGCAAGGTGCTGCTGCCTTCAAAGACACGCCAGGCCTGCTGTTCACCAAGGTCATGGGAAGTGGCCATGAAGGTGGCTTTGTACTGCGCCCTAGCGCTACCCACCAGGGCTTGGTGTGTATGTTTGAAAATGCCGAGCAAGCAGATCAGTTCATCGACAGTGCAGCGGTCAAGGCTTACGCAGAACGCGCCAAATCTATATTTGTCAGCGCACTGGCGGTGACATCCGCCCGTGGTTCCTGGGACGGTCGTGCTTGGGATGCGACACCACCCGAACGGTTGGGCAAATACCTTGACATGGACACCCAAGCCGCAGGCATGGCAGCACTCACCAGAGCGAGTATCCGACCAGCCAAAGCGGTTGCATTTTGGCGTTACGCACCCGCTGCGCAAGACGACTTGAAAAACGCCCCTGGGTGCGAGTTGGCCATGGGTTTGGGAGAGGCACCGTTGGTGCGGCAATGCACCTTCAGTGTGTGGAAAGACACGCCTTCGATGGTGGACTATGCGCACACTGGCGCCCACCAGCAAGCGATTGCTGCGGCTTACAAAAACGATTTTTTCTCCGAATCCATGTTCGTGCGTATGCGTGTATTGCGGCGTCAAGGACAGTGGTCGGGGGTGATGTCTGACGCAACGGCAGACGGGGTGTTGCATGGCTGATCACAGAGTGGTGGTGGTCGGTGCAGGCATGGCCGGTTTGGTCAGTGCATTGCAATTGGCGCATGCGGGCTTGCAAGTCACGGTGATAGACAAAGCCGCCGCACCAGGTGGCAAGATCAGGCAATTGATGCCAGACGGCATGCCGGTCGACAGTGGTCCGACGGTGTTCACCATGCGCTGGGTATTTGACCAAATCATGTCGTCGGTGGGCACACGGCTCGAATCCCAGTTGCAGATACAACCGCTCAATGTGTTGGCAAGGCATTTTTGGGAAGACGGCTCGCAACTCGATTTGTTTGCCGATCCCGCGCAATCTTTGGACGCGGTGGCGAGGTTTGCTGGCCCCGATGAGGCCAAGCGTTTTGCGCAGTTTTGTCAAACTGCACGTCAGGTGTATGACGCACTCGAAGGCCCATTCATCCAATCACCGTCACCCACCATGGCCAACATGATGACCCAGTTGGGTCCGCGTGGTTTGGCCACACTCGCATCGGTTGGGCCGATGCGCAGTTTGTGGAGCAGTTTAGGCCGACATTTCAATGATCCGCGCTTGCGTCAGTTGTTTGCGCGCTATGCCACTTATTGCGGATCCTCGCCATGGGAAGCCCCCGCCACTTTGATGCTGATCGCACAAGTGGAAATGGATGGCGTGTGGACGGTACACGGCGGCATGCATGCATTGGCCACATGTTTGATGCGCCTCGGGCAAGCGCAAGGTGTGAACTATGTGTTCAACAGCGCATGCGAGCGGATTGAATTGCAACAGGGGCAAGTCGCCGGCGTGCGCTTGGCCAGTGGTGACAGTTTGCGTGCTGACAGTGTGGTGTTCAATGGCGACATCGCCGCATTGCGCAAAGGATTGCTGGGCCCAGGCGTGCAAAAGTCTGTGCAAGGCAAAGTGCAACCGCGCTCTTTGTCTGCGCTCACATGGTCCATGCATGCCGACACCGGCGGCATGGCCTTGGATCGCCACAATGTGTTTTTCAACACCGATTACGCCAGCGAGTTTGACGACATTTTTGGACACAAACGCATGCCGTTGCAACCCACGGTGTATGTCTGCGCCCAAGACCGGGGCACAGGCACGGAGCCGTCTGGCGCAGAGCGTTTGTTGTGTTTGGTCAATGCACCTGCTCGCGGCGACAAGCGCATGTCTGACGATGAATTAGCCGCTTGTGCGCGCAGCAGTCAGGCCCGCATGGCCAACGCCGGTTTGCATCTCTCACTGGAGTCCTCCGCATCATGCATACGCACTACCCCTCAGGACTTTCACCAGCTGTTTCCGGCGACCGGCGGAGCGTTGTACGGCCAGGCCACGCATGGATGGATGGCAGCCTTCGCCCGTTCGAACGCCCGTTCATTAGCCAAGGGCTTGTATCTGGCGGGGGGCAGCGTTCACCCGGGGCCAGGGGTACCGATGGCAGCCATGTCGGGGCAATTGGCGGCCGCCGCGCTGATGGCAGACCTCGGTTTGACCAAACAGTGGCGTCCAACGGCTATCTCTGGTGGTACCTTGACGCACTGAGCGACGATGGACAGCACGGCCTGACCTTTATTGCATTTGTCGGTAGCGTGTTTTCACCTTATTACGCGTGGGAGCGTCGCCAGCGCGGCATCATCGACCCCGACAACCATTGCGCTTTCAATGTGGCGCTCTACAGCAAAGCGGCGCGTCGTTGGACCATGACCGAGCGTGGTGCCCGACATTGCCACCGTGACGAAGAACAGTTCACCATCGGTCCAAGCCAGTGGCGCATGGAAAGCGACACGCTGGTGATTGACATCGATGAAGTGGCTGTGCCGTGGCCGCACCGAGTGCGCGGACAGGTGCGCTTACAGGCCAGTGCTTGGTTTAACTTCAGCACGCCCATCGATCCGCACGGCAAGCACCGCTGGGGGCCATTGGCACCTTCTGCACGCATAGAAGTGGATTTGCAAAACCCGGCACAGCGTTGGCAGGGCCATGCTTATTTGGATTCCAACGAAGGCGATGAACCGATCCACCATGCCTGCCACGAGTGGGATTGGTCGCGCTCGATCATGTCAGATGGCAGCACAGCGGTGATCTACGACATACAAGGTAAGGCTGGACAACAGGGCGATAAATTGTTGGCACTGCGCTTCATGTCCGACGGCGGTGTGCAACCGTTTGAAGCTCCACCCAGACAGGTCATTTCGCCGACGCTTTGGCGCATCCAAAGACGCATGCGCAGTGACGCACCAGTGCGCGTGTTGCAGCAACTAGAGGACACGCCTTTTTACCAACGCTCGCTGTTACACAGTGAATTGCTGGGCGAATCTGTGCAGAGTTTCCATGAAACCTTGCATGTGCCACGACTGGTGTCGCCCGTGGTGCAAGCCATGTTGCCGTGGCGTATGCCCAGAAGGGCATGAGGCGTCAAGCTTGACTCAAGTTGGCAATTTGCTGCGCCACGTCGTGCGGTAAGTGCAAAGCCATGCTGGCAGGCGTGGAAAAACGCAATGCGGACAGGAATTGCAAGCGACCGGCATCTGTGCCCACCACAGCATGCAGAGGGTGTTGTCGATATTCCCATTCGCTGGCCAAGGCATAGCCCAGTTGCGGACCAAAGCTTTCGGTGGCGCTGGCCAATATGTCGGCTTCGTTCATCAACACCACCGCCCAATCTTTGCGCATCTCAAATCGGTGGTGTTTCACTTTGTCATGGTTGGCCGCGACCAAGGCTGGGTCGGTATGCAATATCAAATGTGAGGCGGTATCAAGCCATTGCGCAGACACGCCGTGTTGGGTTGCCATGCGTTGGAGCAGTTGCACCGACTGCCATTCAAATTCTTGCAAATGGCTGTTGGCGCCACCGGGGTGCAAGGCATCATGCGAAGTCACAGACAGCAGCAAGCATGCCGCCCAGTCGTCCGCTACGGCATACCCTTGCGCTTGCAAGGCGTGCAGCAACCAAGCCAATGACACCAAGGCATCGGCCGTGTGCAAACGGTTGTGATAGTGGGGTTCGTAGGCCGAGTGGCGAGCCAAAACTTCCATGTGCTCGGCCATGGCCAAGGCGGCATCCAACATGGCCACCGCATCGCGGGAGGCAGGACGTGCATTGGGCCAGTGTTTCGCTACACAGGCATTGAGTACCACGGGCAGTCCGGGCCAACCGAGTGGCCAACGGTTTCTGAGCTGGGTCAAAGTCTGGCACAGCAGGCCATGAAAATCCAGCGATGACGAGCTGGCTGAAGTCATGCCGCAACGCCTGTCATGGCTTCAGAGCTTGCCCGCTCGCAAGGCATTGCTCATGTTCAATTGCAACAACAAAGCCTCGAACACAGGAACCAGCAATGGCGAAGTGCCCGCCATCATGTGGTTGGCTTGTTCGCTGGAAATTTTCAAGCACACCACATCACCTGCTGCCTGAGCAGAGGCGCCACGGATACCGCCGCTTAAAAAAGCCTGTTCGCCAAATGACTCACCCGCATTCAAAGTGGTGAACACATGGCCTTGTGCATCAAGCAATTCCACCTGACCTTGTTGGATCACAAACAATTGATCGGCCACATCGCCCGCTGTGAAAATGCGTTCGCCGTTGGCATAGGTCACGGATGGAAAGTCGCTCACAACACCCCCTTAGGCAATTGCTTCACACCCAGCGTACGCATGACATTGGTGCGTATGGTGTCGCGCAAGGCCTGTGGCAAATGGGGTATGAAGCTGTCCACTTTGTGCAGGGGAATGATGCGAGCTTGTACTGCATTGACCGTGATGACGGTTTTGCTGCTGGGCAAACCCGCCAAGCCTTCGGCCAAACAAATCACGCTGCCCGGCCCCATTCTTTCTATGCGTTCACCTTGCACAGCCAGCAATTGGCCTGATACCACAAAGTAAGCCGCCGATACGTCTTCGCCTTGTGTGAACAATTTTTTCTTGGCTGCAAAACTGACTGTGCTCAACAGCTTTGAACCCCACAAGCTGAAATACAAACGCTCATTGCTGTTGAGTTGTCCCGAGGTGAATATCTCCAAACTTCTGGCAGAGCTGGGGTCAACCACCCCTAATTCATGCAGATGCGCAATATCGACCTCAAAGCTGGCGGATACAGTGGTCATGTCATTGGTCTTCGAGGCGTTGGGCCAAAGCCTTGAGTTGCGTGGCAATGAGTTGTCGATCATCGGCTCGCAGGCTCAAGGGTGACAAATCGATATGCACACCTTGTGGGTGGCTCAAGCGCAAGGGCTTGTCAGTTTCTTGTTTGCGGCCTTTGACCGCATATGTTTTGATATTGCGGTCGATTCCTTTGAGGCTCACAGAAGAGCGTTCTTCCACGTCTACCAAATCGTCAACTTGTGCATAGGTTTCATGGCTGATCAATATGCCGCCAGGGTCGCAATTGGCCTCCAGGCGCTGTGCCACGTTCACTTCGCCTCCGATGATGGTGTAGCTCAAGCGTTGATCGGAGCCGAAATTGCCCACATTGCAATAGCCGGTGTTGATGCCAATGCGAATGACGAACGGGTTGTCAAACCCTTGCTCGCGCCAACGGCGTTGTAACACCAACATGCGCTCTTGCATTTCCAGCGCCATTTCTACGCAAGCGCGGGCATCTTCTTTGACACCTTTGGATTCGGGATCGCCAAAAAACAGCATCACCGCATCGCCTATGTATTTGTCAATGGTCGCGCCGTGAGACAAAGCGATGGCGGTCATTTCCGAAAAATAGTCGTTCAAATACTCGGTCAAAGACTCGGGTTGCAGTGACTCTGCAGTACGGGTGAATTCCTTGATGTCACTGAAAAAAACCGTGAGCTTTTTGCGTTGTGTGGTGATTTGTGTGTCGTACTTTCCCGCAAACAAGGCCTCGTGGATTTGCGGTGGCAAATATTTGGCCAGTTGTTGCGACAGGCCTTCCAAACGGCTGCGTTGCTGTTCGAGTTCCAGGGTTTGGGTTTTGAGATTGCGGTTGAGTTTGACCAATCGCTGTTCTTGCCGATCAGAGTGCCGAGTCAAGTCTTCGTTTTCTCGAACCAATTTGGAGAAGCGGTCAAACAAACGCTCGGCGAAGGCTTGTATCTCTTCGTGGCTACCGTGTTCAAGGATTGCCTGGCCTTCAGCCAGCAATAACTTTTCTCGGTCGTAAAGATCGAAGACGTCTTCAGCCATGTTGCGCGACTGTGAAATTCAAAGCTTGAAACCTGTCTTTGAAATCTTCACCGAGTTCTTGCATGATGTCGTCGTCTTCTTCGGCCCTCCACAACACCTGCACTTCATGGCCAGCTTGGCGGTACGCATCAATGCCTTCAAATATGCGGTACATGGCTTTGATACTGGAGCTGTTGATATAGATAAATGCCATTTCAACTTCCAGTTTTCCAGAGGCAGTGGTGGCCAGTTGGTTGATGGCTGTGATCACTTCGCCGTAAAAAGCGGACACATCTTCGGGAAAAGATTCGCCAGCCATGACCAACTTCAAAGGGTTATGGGTGAGGGTGATGGCTGGTGTTCTGTCGGTGGCTTCTATTTGCATGTCCGTTCCTTCGCTGTCAATTCGTTAAATGGTGGCTGCCAAGATGAAGTCGACACTGTGGTCATCGACATCGACAAAGGTGTAACTGATGGGTTGGGTAGACCTGCGGGCAATTTCAAGCAAGCCCAGTCCAGAACCCGGTCCGTCATGCTCGCTGGCATTCGACATACCCTCACGGTACATCTGGCGAATAGTGTCTTTGTCGGCCCCTTCGATTTGTGCCAATCGGTCTTTGAGGCCTTGCGTTTTGTCCTTCTCAATGCGGTTACCGCACATGATGGTGATTTCCTTGTTGTGCTCGGTGATCAAAATCATGCCCATGTTTTCTTCATGTTCCTTGCCGTGCCAAATCAGGTTTTGCACGCCCTCCATGAACACCGCAAATATCAATTTCGAGCGCTTGACATCGTCGTTGGCAACCAGTCGCTCTTTGAGCAAATCCGCCAGTGTCACCATCAAGTCATCAGAAACCGTGCCGTTGTAAGCCATGATCACATGGTTGTTTCGCAAACTGTTGCGCAACAAAATAGCTTGTGACAAATCCATAAGTTATCTTTCGGTGATGTGGGTTTTGTTCGTGACAGACTCAGTTTCAAAGTTGGAAGAAAACCGCTGTCACATCGTCTCTGCGACTCTGGGTGCCTTGCCACAAAGCATAGTCCGCATGTATGGCATTGGCAATCTCTTGGGCAGAGCGCAGGCAGTTCGTTTTAAGAATCGCTTCAATGCGCTTGTAGCCGTACGATTTTTTTATGACATCAGGGCCGCCGATCTGATCGGTCAAACCATCGGTCACGATCGCAAAAGTGTCGCCTGCCTGGTAGGCAATGGTTTGAACCTTTGGCTTGTCTTTGTCTTCAATACTGCTTTGGTAGCCCAAGCGGCATCTCGACGCCTTGTACCGGGTGACCACACCTTGCGCACTGACATTGTTTGATGGCGCCGCAATGATCGGTGTGGATGCGCTTACCTCAAACGGTGTGAGTTCATCCCATGCCAAGGCATGCGCATAGCCCGTTAACCATAAGCTGGTCACCACCCATATCCAATGAACTGCTTTGACCATGTTTGTTGCTTTGTTTGAGGGGTGGGTATAGAGAAGTTATGTCTGTGAACGGACTACAACGAAAACACCACCGCCGTGACATCGTCTCGGCGGGTGTTCTGGCCTTGCCAGCGGGCGAAATCTTGGCGCAGTGCGTCAATCACTGGTTGTGCATGGGCGCCTGCATGGGCAGACAACAATTGTTCAAGTCGTCTATAGCCATAAGAGACTTTGGGTTTGCCGGGTTCGCCACCGACTTGGTCGGTCAAGCCATCGGTGACGATGGCAAACAGATCGCCCTTTTGGTAGGACAACACTTTGACCGAAGGTTTCTCTGTCAGTGGCATCCGGTCTTTGTAACCCAAGCTGACCCGTTGGGCCATGTGGCGGGTGACCACACCTGCGGTGTTCACATGGAACAAATCGATCTTGGCACCGGCATATTCCACACGTTGCAAACGGCGGTCAATGCGCAGCACCGTGGCATCACAACCGTCGTCGCTTTCGCTGTCGGCACGGTCTTGGTTCAAGCCCGTGCGGACAAAATGGTCTAGCGACGTCAAGGCAGACACGGGGTCTTCCATCGTGTCGTTTGCATAAATGCGCTCCAGCGAATTGCTGACCAGCAACGACAACATGGCACCCGGCACACCGTGCCCGGTGCAATCGGCCACCGACAACACAAAAGGCCCGTCATGCTGTGACGATGACACCCAATACAAATCGCCACCAATGGTGTCGCGTGGCTCCCATATCGTGGCAAATGAAGCAAATCGATTTTCTAAACGCACGGGCCGAGGCAATTGACCGCGTTGCAAACGGCTGGCGTAATTCACTGAGCCCACCACCAGTTGGTGCGCCTCGTCTAACGCTTGGTGTTGTTCCGCCAGTTCTTTGGTGCGCTCGGCCACGGTGTGTTCAAGCAGCTTGTTTTGGTTGGCCATCAAATCGTTTTGCGATTGGATGCTGTTGGCCAATTCTTGTTGCAGCCAACGGGTGCGGCTGATCACGGCCAGCGCCATGATCATGGCTTCACAGCAAACGCCAAACGCTTGGTTGGTGTTGGTGTTTTGAAAAAACAAACCAAAACCCGATGTCGGCAGAAAGCTAAACGGCGATTGAAAACCCGCAATGCCCAGCATGAACGACACCCTGAAGAACATATAGGGCACCATGGCAATCATGAAAAATTTGGCCACGGTCAGGCCTTGTTGAAGCCTGATGTAGGCACACACATAAATAGACAACAGCATCAGCACAATCGGAATCATCACAGGCAACCAAAATAGCTGTTGGTTCAGCGTGTGTTGTTGCGTGAGCAAAACCACCAGGTGGATGATTTCCCAGCCGATCCAAATGTTGGAGATTTTGTAAAAAATGGGGAAATGGATTTTCAAATCCAAGAAATTTCTGGCAAACACCACATACAACACAGTTTGCGCATAAGACACTGTTGAATAAATCACTTGGGCCAAATACTGCCATCCGATGGTTTGGTCTTCCATGTGCACAAAAAATTCTGTGACACGTTGCCCGTCGTGCACCGGTAAGAACAAGCACTGGGTCACACCGACGGTTAACCACACGCCGTAGGCCAAGCTGGTGTTGTCACGGTTTTGAACATAGCTGTACCAACCAAACACTGCCAATGCAATCAACAATCCCAGCATGCCGCCTTCAAAGTACACGCCAAAACGTCTCAGCTCTAAGTAACTGGCATGGTCGTAAAAATTCAGCGAAAAAGTTTTGGCGGGTACTGAGCTGTGCGACTTGACGCGTGAATAAATGTCGACAGTTTCGCCACTGCGCAAATTGAAAATCGCATATTGGCTGTTCTCATTGCGTGCAGGCGTGATGAAAGGGTTGATTTCTGCCAGCCAGTTGTAGTTGGCGCTGTTGCCGTTGGACTGGAGTTTTTCAACCGATGATTTGCGAACCACATAGTTTTGATGCGTGGTCCAACCAGTGGCCGCGATGCGAAGCTGTTTTTCGTGCAGCGATTGGTTGACCAGGGTTTGCTTGATCCAGTAGATATCTGTCGGCGAAATGGACAACACAGCGTTGGCAGGGACAAACTGTGAATCCATGTCGCGCACATCATCCAGCGTAGTGTCGGGGCTGGGGGCTTGTAACACCCGCACATTCGTTTTGTCGCTGAATATCACCGGTGTGTTGTCGTCCACCACGAATGCGTTTTGTGCATGCACAGCCAAGCTGCCTAGCAATGCCAGGGTGACTGCGCAAAGACGACGAAACTGCTTATTCATCTTTTAGATAAAAATCTGATTACCAAAGTGCTAGTAACGGCAAAAAGTAATGTAATTGGATAAAACCACCCGTACAGTGGTGAAAACCATAAGAAATAAAGGCTTATCGGCCTTTGAAATCGGGCTTGCGTTTCTCCGCAAAGGCCTTCAAGCCTTCAGCGAAATCTTCGCTGGCGGCGCTCTCAAGTTCTCGCTGTCGCAAACGGTTTTCGTCGTACAGACCCGCACCCATTTCATACAGCGAACGCTTGGTGTGTTGCGCGGCCAACGGAGCCAGTGCCAACACATCGTCGACCAACGATTGCAAGCCCTTGTCCCATTGATGGGGGGCATGCCAACTCTCAAACAAATCCATTGCCTGCAATTGCGTGTGGTCAAACACCCGAGCCGTTAAAAATGCGCGCTTGGCAGCGGCCAAACCCAACTGGCTGACATAGCGTTGCAAGCCGCTGGGGTAGTAATGCAGCCCGAGTGCGGTGGCGGGCATGCGCCATTCAATACCGTGCAAAGCGATGCGCAGATCGCAAGCCAACACCAAGTCGGTGGCGCCGCCATACACACTGCCGTTCAACGCGCAAATGGTGATCGGTCGCAAGCGCGCCAAGGCCTCAGGTACTTCTTCAAAAGCAGTCGAGCCTTGCGCGTTGACTGAAAAGCCGCCAATGTCATAGCCCGCACAAAACACCGGCTTAGGCTGGCTGTGTGTGTTGGCGGTCAACACCATCACACGCACAGATGCATCATGGTTGATCTGTTCAAACTGTTGCAGCAATGTGGCGAGGTCATCGTTTTCCAAGCGGTTGCGTTGTGCCGGGCGATTGAGCGTGATATGGGCCACACCATTGGCGATATGAAGCAGAGGAGGGCTGCTGTCGTTCAAGCTGTTCATAGAAGTACGCTTTCATGCCGTGAGGTGAGCTGATGGGTCGTGTCAGACCTGTCATGGACAGATTATTTTGATTGTAGGAAAGTAGTCAAACCCGACATTTCGGCATACACCACCATGTTGACAGCCAATTGACTAGATTTTGCACTGCGCAATTGCCGCACTGACCAAGGCATCCATGCTGGATCGGCTTTGTAAATGTCCAGCAAAACATTCGAGTCCACCAACATCATGGTTTATTCCATTCTCCACACAACTTTGTTTCAAGCATTTCGGCCATGAGAACCCGTGCGTTGCTGAAGTCAACTGTTCTTGGCTACCGTCAGGCTGGGTTCAACCGGTATCGGCAAATGCAAGGTAAAGCAAGTCCCTTCGGTACTGGTGGTGAAATGGATACTGCCACGGTGAGATTCAACAATCGTTTTGCTCAGCCACAGACCAATACCCATGCCTGACTCTTTGTTGGTTCGCAGCAATTCAAATATGTTTTCTTCTATTTCAGGTGAAATGCCGGTACCGTTATCGCGCACTGTCAATTCAAAATAACCTGCATGAAGACTGGTCCGTATGTCTATCGTTTTAGCGCGTAAAAAATGTTCTGGAAACGCTTCGCTGGCGTTGGTCACCAAATTGAGGAGGACTTGCTGTAGTTGCGATTTATCTCCCGTGATTTGAAGTGGTTGATGACAGAGTGCCACCTGAATATCTATGCGTTGTCTTTGCAAAGTCGATGTGCTGATCAAAACAACTTCATGGACCAAATCGTTGAAATCGAAAGTGGAAACAGTGCGGTTTCCATGGCGGAACATGTTGCGCAGGGTTTGAATGATGGTGGCGGCGCGCAGGTTGGCTTTTTTCAAACCATCCATGGCAATTTGGATATTGACGTTTTCGTTCAATGGGATGTTTTGGTTGTTGATCACCAGATCAATCATTTCCGTATTCATTTGAATCACTGTCAACGGTTGGTTGAGTTCATGGGCCAAACTGGCGACCAATGCGCCCATGCCAGCAGTTTTGTTGAAGATGCTCAATTGCCGGATGATTTCCTCTCTCTCATCGAGCAATTGTTTTAAATTCAAACTGCTGCGGTGCATGGCATCAGCACGTTCATTGCTGACGCTGAGTTCATGGGCAATTTCCAGTTTTTTTCGTTCGGCAATTTCTAAAAATATCCGCAAAAAAGCGATGTTGCTGAGTGTGATGGCAATGAATTGCCCAATCACCATGATGCCTTGGTGCCAACTCGGTGCGTACAAATCGTCAATGGTGCCAGCCAACGCGACGCCGACGGTTCGGATACCCAACGTGACAGTAAAAGTCAGTCCTGCCCACATCAGTAATTTCGCACCCAATGTGGATTGGCGGCGAAGAAGTTTGAGCCCTATGCGGAAGTAGTCAAAGCAAAGCAGTGCATAAAAACCATTGAAAAGCATCAAGGCTTCCCATTCTGCATTCCACAGGGCAATCAACACGCAAAACACACAGAAATACAAAGTATTTGCCACGTGGTACGCGCGATGGGCGCGTGATTGGGGTTCTGGCAGCAGGTACATGCGAAGCGCCACCATGCGCCCCCAATTGCCCGCCAGCATCAGAAGTTGCGCGATATAAAAAAACACAAATTCCGACACCACACCGCGCATCGAAAGTAAAACCACAGCCAAGCCACTGACAATGCCTGACAGGCACCAAAGCTTGACTTGTTGGCTTCTGTATTCTTGAAGGGCAAACCAGATAGCACCGTGCAATATCAAATACACCAAACAGATCATGAAGATCGTTGTTTGGGTATCCAATTTCATGGCATGGAAACTTTCATGGAGGGCTAATCATTCTCTTTAGATTTTGCTTTGATCAAAAAAGCAGGTATGGGTGGGATGGGGGCATAAGGATGTCCGTCTGCTCGTTTGATATCCATGAACACCAATTCGGGCAACTCTATACCCAATTTTTTGGCATACAAACGCGCGTACCAAATCATAGGCTGTACATTTTTTTTGAAGGGTTCTGGATTGCCCATTTCTATCGCCTGAATCTGTTCAGCCCGCAACCCCATTTTTTTGGCCATGTCTTCGATGGTACGTTCTGAGCGCTCTCTGGCTTGCTGGAGGAGTTTGCCAATTTCAGACAATTTTTCTGGATCCGAAGAGTTGCTTGTCGCCATTTTGGTATTGATCAAGAGATATCCATGCACCAGAATATGGCATTGATCAGTAGACGGCGACACCCCTAAATGGGGAAATCACTTCACCGAAACAACTCTGAAATTTTATTAATCCCTAAATACTCATTTAAGTGCTGTTTCAATTCCATTTAGACTGGACTTTGTTTGTATACAAAACAGTTAACCATGGCGACATTGGGACACGTATTTTTGGTGGATGACGACCATGACATTCGTCTTCATTTGGGCAATTTGTTGCGCCAACTGAATTACAGCGTCAGCGATTTTCCAAGTGCTCAAGATTTCTTGCGTTCAGCAACCCAGGTCACGCCTTCTGTTTTGTTACTGGATATGCGCATGCCACTGATGAGTGGTTTGGAATTGCACAAACTGTTGACAGCGCAGCAGTGGCAGCTACCCGTGATCTATATGAGCGGGGAGAGCCATTCGCAAGAAATCATCGATGCCATGAAGGGCGGTGCCATTGATTTTTTGTGGAAACCATTCACGCAGTCTCAACTCAAAGATGCGATCAACAATGGTTTGGATTTAGACCTGCAACGACACACGTCAAACTTGCGTTTGATAGGCGTATCTGCTTTGCACAAGTCGTTGAGCAGAAAAGAACAACAGATTTTTTCCTTGATGCTGCAAGGACACGGCAACAAAACCATTGCTGCTGAAATCGGTGTGATGCCCGACACAGTCAAAAAACACCGCGCTCAGGTATTGGAAAAAATGCAAGTCAGCTCATTCGCAGAACTGTTGGCGTTGTGCAAAGATTTCGTGGTCCCTGAAAGCGAGTCTTTGACGGGTTGAAGAGGTCAATGCACCACCACCGGCACTTGGGTTGCGGGCGGTGTATTGCGCGAGCGGTGGCAACGCACCAGCCCGTCAATCATCACCATGCCAATGCCGGGTATGTCGCCGAGTTGCACGCTTTCCAACAAAGTGCGCCCGGCGGTGTGTTGGGCACGGTCCATGAACACGAAGTCGGCTGCACGACCGACTTCAATCAAGCCGCTGTTCAGGTGGCGAATGCGTGCGGTGTTGCCAGTGGCAAAACAAAACACCAACTCGGCAGGAATATTGGCCAGGCTGGAGAGCAAAGCCACCATGCGCAACATGCCCAGCGGTTGCACGCCTGAACCAGCAGGTCCGTCGGTGCCCAAGATGACGCGGTGCGGACATTTCAGTTCCAACGCAGCCTTGGCCGCTGCGATCGCCACGCGTTCATTGCCGTTGTGCACGATTTCAATCGCGCGGGTGGACTTCTCGCACAACTCGCACACATGCGCTTCGCTCAGCGAGGTGTGGCCGCCGTTGATGTGGCCAATGACATCTGCGTCAGCTTCGAGCACCACGTCTTTGTCGATCAATCCTGACCCGGGAATCGACGGGCCACCGGTGTGTATGGTGCTTTGTATGCCATGTTTGCGTGCCCATGCCACCATTTCCTTGGCTTCGTAGCCCGCTTTGACCGATCCCAGTCCCACTTCGCCCAAGAGGGTGACGCCCGCCGAGGCCAGTTCGGCAAAGTCGTGTTCGGTCATGCCTTTTTCGATGATGGGCGCACCGGCGATGACTTTCACACCGCCTGGACGAAAGTTGCTGAACGCGCGTTGGGCGGTGATGGCCAGGGCTTTCAATCCCACGATGTCTTTGGGCCGTCCGGGCAAATGCACTTCGCCCGCTGACACCATGGTGGTGACGCCGCCGTGCATGGTCGAGTCGATCCAACCGATTTGGTTTTGCCTTGGGGTCCAGTCGCCAAACACGGGGTGCACATGGCTGTCGATCAGGCCTGGGGCAACACAGGTTTGTTGCACATCGATGGTGGTTTTGGCGCCTTCGGTGTCGAGGTCTTTGTAGCGTCCAACGGCGGTGATGAGACCGTCATTCACCACGATGGTGTCGGCTTGCAGCACCGGTTGGTCAATATCGCCAGACAACAACAGACCGATATTTTTGATAACGACTTTGCCCGAGGCTTCTTCGAGGGTGGTGGTGGCCATGCAACTTCTCCTGAATGCTTTCTTTTGAATTTTGAACCGGCTGAGCCCACAGCATAATGCGTCATCGATTT
>Ga0192647_101113_pt1 | contig 17902 bp, 13 predicted proteins | sample LauGreFa1BDMLBSN_2_FD_133046 | JGI IMG/M metagenome (GOLD analysis project Ga0192647, IMG submission 133046) | Freshwater lake microbial communities from Lake Michigan, USA - Fa13.BD.MLB.SN - reassembly | ecosystem: Environmental > Aquatic > Freshwater > Lake | place: Lake Michigan, USA...
GGCATCTGTTCGAGTCCATCGAGGATGTCTTCCTGGTAGTGCAGCCGTCCGGCGCCGATCCATTCAGCGAGTTGTGCTTCGGCGCGCTCGAAATGCGCATCGAGTTCGTAGATGAAGAAAGCCTCCATACGCGCCATCTTCTTGAAAATCGCGAATGCGTTGCGCAACGCATAGGGCCGCTCGACCCCGTTGATGTACTGCGAGATGGCGCCGCACAGCACCACTCGGGCGTGGCGCCGCAGATGCGCGAGGCCAGCGTCGAGAATTTCGCCGCCGACGTTGTCGAAGAACACGTCCATGCCATCGGGCAGGGCGCGTCCAATTTCCTGTTCGACGTCCTGCTCGCGGTAGTTGATCGCCGCTCGATAACCGAGTCGCGAGGTCAGCAGCTCACACTTGGCATCTGACCCGGCAATACCGATGGCGCTGGCGCCGAGATTGCGCGCAATTTGTCCGACGTTCGATCCCACACCTCCTGCAGCGCCCGAGACGAGCACTTGATCGCCAGGTTTGACGGCGCCGATATCGACGAGCCCCAGGTAGGACGTGAAGCCGGTGAGTCCGAGGACGCCGAGCGCGGTGGAGACGGGCGCGACGCGTTGACGAACCTTGAACATCAGGAAGTACGTTGAACCGTCGGCGATTGCATAGCGTTGCCAACCGAGTTTGCCCTGCACGATCTCACCGACTCGCCACGCGGGATTGCGTGATTCGACGATGCGACCGACGCCGCGGCCATGCATGACATCGCCGATGTCGAGCGGTCGCTCGAAGCGCTCGAGATTGAGCATGTAGTTGCGCATGACTGCTGCGACGCCGAGATACAGCGTCTCGATGCGGAACTCGCCCTCCTCAAGTGGGCGAAGCGGCGTCTCGATGAGTCGAAAGTCGCTGACCTTGACCGGCCCCTGGGGTCTGGCCGCGAGCACCCATTGGGTGTTGCGCAGGCTCACAACTGCCGATCGCGAGTCTCGGGCATCAGCCACAGCGCGAGCACGAAGGCACTCGACATGACGATGACCGGGTACCAGAGACCGGCCAGTACGTCTCCGGAGCGGGCCACCAGCCATGCAGCCGTCAGCGGCATGAAACCGCCGAACCAGGCGCTCGTCAGATGGTAGGGGACGGAGAGCGCTGTGTACCGTATGCGCGTCGGAAAGATCTCTGCCAGCCATGCCGCTCCCGGCCCACAGGTGAGTCCTGCGCCGACGATCAACGACAAGATGAGTCCCACGAGCGCGAGATGACGCAGGTCCAGATCATCGAGAGAGTCGATCGAGGCGACCGCCGAGTTGCGCGGATAGCGCGCTTCGACCAGCGCGGCATCGAGAGCCGTCCGATCGAAGCCAACGAGGTCGCGTCCCGCGATACGGATCACAAGCGGCTCTCCAGCAAGCGCGCCATCGACCAACGGTTCGCCGTTGGAATACGAGATACCGCGTTTGGCCAGATGGTCGCGGGCCCGCGTGGCGTCATCGAGCGTTGCTGGATTGGCGAACGGATCGAATCGAGTCGGCGCCGCGTGCACGACAATGGGTGACTGCTGCTGCGCCGCAGCGAGGGCTGGATTGCCGACGGCGAGCAGTGCCTCGTAGGCCGGCATGATCGATATCGCGGAGATCAGCATGCCGGCGAGAATCACGGGCTTGCGGCCGATGCGGTCGGACAGCGCGCCGGCCCCTACGTAGATCAGCATGCCCACGAGCAGCGCGACCACGATGAGGGCCGACGCCGTCGCCGTGTCGACCAGCAGCGCCGTTTGCAGGAACACGAGGGAGTAGAACTGTGCCGTGTACCAGCTGAGGGCCATCGCGGCAGCAACCACGAGGGCCGCCAGCATCGGGCGGGTGTGCTTGCCTGACAGCAGGGTCTCACCGATCGGCGATTCGGCGAGTTCGCCGCGCGCCTTCAACTGCGCAAACAGCGGTGATTCCGAGATGCGCGTGCGGATGTACACCGAGAAGGCCAGCAGCAGCACCGAGGCGAGGAAGGGGATTCGCCAGCCCCACGCGCGGAAGTCCTCATCGCCGAGCACACTGCGGCAGATCACGATCACGAGCAGCGAGAGCACGAGTCCCATGGTGGCCGTGGTCTGGATCCAGCTGGTGTAGAAGCCGCGCTGTCCGGTGTCGCAGTGTTCAGCGATGTAGATGGCCGCGCCGCCGAACTCGCCGCCGAGGGCAAGCCCCTGCAGCAGGCGCAGCAGCACGAGCAGTGCGGGTGCCCACCAGCCGATGGTCTCGTAGGTGGGCAACACGCCGACCAGAGCGGTGGTCAGGCCCATCAGCACGATGGTGACGAGGAAAGTCCGCTTGCGCCCCACGCGGTCGCCGAGGCGACCGAAGATCAGTGCGCCGAGCGGTCTGATTGCGAAGCCCGCACCGAAGGCGGCCAGGCTTGCGAGGAGCGCTGCTGTCTCGTTGCCCGGCGGAAAGAACAGCGCGCCGAAAAAGGTGACAAGACTGCCGTAGAGCAGAAAGTCGTAATACTCAAAGACGGTGCCGGTCGATGCAGCGAGCACGACCTTGGGCATGGGAGTACGGGTAGCGGGAGTAGTGCTCATGTTCATGCTGAGGAAGTCTGCGCCGATTGTATGCGCAAACCGACTGCCTACCGATAGACTCGGCGCATGGATTCAATCAACTTGGGTTTGCCCGTCATTCGTCGCGGGTACTGCGAGGGTCGCACCGGTCAAGTTCACTATCGCCGTTGTCGAGTGGAAGCGTCCCGGGCGCGTACGCGCCCTCTGGTGCTGCTGCATCAGTCGCCGCTGTCATCGACCCAATTCGAACGTGTGATGCCCGCTTTGGCGGCGAATGGTTTCGATGTCGTGGCACCTGACATGCCCGGTTTCGGCATGTCGGATGCGGCTCCCGAGGGGGCGGACCTCGAACTTTTCGCCTCGGTGATTCCCGCGGCGCTCGGGGTACTCGGTTGCACGCGTGCCGACATCGTTGGACATCACACTGGCGCTGTCCTTGGTGCGGTGTTCGCCGCAGAGCAGCCGCAGGCGGTCAATCGACTGGTCCTCAATGGATTCCCGTTGCTGAGTCAGGCGGAGCGCGAACATTTCGCGACGTTCTATTTCGGGCCCAAGGAACCCAAGCCGGATGGGAGTCATTTGCTCGTGGCCTGGGAAAACCGCTTGCGGTCGACGCCCGGCTGGACGGACATCGCCTTGATGCACCGTTACACGGTGGAGGCGCTACATCGAGGCGGCACCAACTGGAAGGCGTTTCCGCTCGTCATCGGCGCCGATCTGCACGAGGTGCTGCAGCGTCTGCGGGTGCCGACCCTGATGTTCACGAACACGGGCGAGGATCTCTACGATTCGACGCGTAGGGCACAGGCCATGCGCCCCGATTTCTTTGCCTACGCCGAGTTGACTGGGGGCTCTCACGACATCGTCGATGAGCAGCCCGACGCATGGGTTCGCGTCGTGACCGATTTTCTCTCCAACTAGAGGCGGCTGCCGAGCGGCGGCGCGGCGGCGCTGACGATCTCGCGCAACACGAAGCTCGATTCGACCCGCGCGACGCCGGGTAGCTTCGTTAGAACCTTGCCGTGCAGACGCTCGATGTCCTCAGCCGAGCGTGCGAGCACGCGCAGCACGTAGTCGGCTTCGCCGGTGGTCAGGAAGCACTCGCAGATCTCCGGCACCGAGCGGACGGCGGTTTCGAAGTTGCGTAGATCGCGCTCGGCTTGGCTCTTGAGCGTGATGCGCACCAGCAGACTCATGTTCCAGCCAAGCTTGCGCAGGTTGAGATGCGCAGCGTATCGCTCGATGTAGCCCTCGGTCTCGAGACGGCGAACCCTGCGCAGACAGGCGGACTCGGACAAGCCGACCCGGGCAGCGAGCTCGGCATTGGCCACTCGTCCGTCCTGTTGCAGTTCATGGAGTATTCGCTGATCCAGTCGGTCGGTTTCCATTGGCAGATTATTGCGCTTTACAAGCATTACGCGCAATTAGATTTCGATAAGTGCGCTGCAGAGACTGCACTCCGCAAGTCCATGCGAGCGTGGCGGTCGCAAAATGACTGCATGAAAATCGGCGTGCCTAAGGAAATCAAAGTTCACGAGTACCGTGTCGGACTCGTGCCCGCAGCGGTTCGCGAACTCGTCGCGGCCGGACACGAAGTGCTGGTGGAGCGTGCCGCCGGGTCCGGGGTTGGCTTCGATGATGCCGCCTACGAGGCCGTCGGTGCGCGGATCGCCGCCGACGCGCGAGCGGTATTTGCCGCGGCGGATCTTGTGGTCAAGGTGAAGGAGCCGCAGCTCGTCGAGTGCGCGATGTTGCGCCCCGGGCAAGTGCTGTTCACCTATCTGCACCTGGCGGCTGATCGGCCGCAGGCCGAGGCTCTCATGCGCTCCGGGGCGCATGCCATTGCCTACGAAACCGTGACTGCGCGCGACGGCTCGCTGCCACTGCTCACGCCCATGAGCGAAGTGGCGGGGCGCATGTCGGTACAGGTCGGTGCGACGCTGCTGCACAAGTCCGCGGGTGGTCGCGGCATGTTGCTGGGTGGCGTGCCGGGCGTGGCTCCGGCCAAGGTCGTCATCTTGGGCGGGGGCGTGTCCGGGACTGCAGCAGCCGAGATCGCCTGCGGCATGCGAGCCGACGTAACCGTGATCGACAAGTCCTTGCCGCGACTGCGCGAGCTCGATGGATTGTTCGGTGGTCGACTGAAGACCGTGTTTTCAACCGCAGCGTCCATAGAAACCGCGGTGGCGAGTGCCGATCTGCTGATCGGTGCCGTGCTCGTTCCCGGCGCGGCGGCACCGCGGTTGGTGACGCGGGCGATGATTAAAGCGATGCGGCCGGGCGCGGTGGTGGTGGATATCGCCATCGACCAGGGCGGTTGCATCGAGACGAGTCGACCCACGACCCATGCCGACCCGACCTATGTGGAGGAGGGCGTGGTGCATTACTGCGTCACCAACATGCCGGGCGCCGTGGCACAGACCTCGACCCTCGCCCTCAACAACGCGACGCTCCCTTACGTGCGGGCACTCGCCAACGACGGGTTCGAGACGGCGTGTGGCAAAGACCCGGGGCTGGCAGCCGGATTGAACGTCTCGCAGGGGCGCATCGTGCACTCGGCGGTGGCCGAGGCGCTGGGGTTATCGAGCCGCTAAGGCTGCTGCCAAGCTGCTGAGTTTGCCGAGCCGCTGGGCTTGCCGAGCGGCTCGGGGTCTCAGAGTTTCTGCAAGCCGCGTCGGTCGGCCTCGATCGACAAATTGGCCAGCGTACGTGCCACGGCGGTCGGCTCGCGGACGCTGTCGAAACCGATCATCCGTGCCTCGAGTCGCTCCTGACTCAACTGCAACCAAAGATAACCGCGATGACTGCCGTCGGCATGATGCACGTTCAGCGTGTCGCGGTTGTAGGCGTCGATGACCTTTTGCGGCGGCGGACCTGATGAGATCGAGGTGGTGACAAGTTCACTGGCAATGATGGGCGAGTTGCCATCGTTGGCCTCGAGGCGCTGGTCAGCCGCAATGAAGGCGTGGATGTCACCGCCGAGGATCACGGGATTGGCGACGCCGCTGTCGCGCACGGCCTCAAGCAGTCGCAGCCGAGCGGCCGGGTAACCGGCCCAGCTGTCGTTCCAGTGTAGTTGCCTCGGTCCCGGATCCTCATCGACCAGCGAGAACACCACGCTCTGCGCCAGCAGGTTCCAGCGGGCGCGCGACTGTCCGAGCTGCTGCTGCAACCAGCGCTCCTGTGTCTCACCCAGCATCGATCGAGCGGCGTCGTTCCAGGTCGGGCAGGTGTCGACGAAGACGCGGCTGCCGCCTTGTCGCGGTGGCGTCGGGCAGGGTTGGGGGCTTCGGTATTGCCGCGTGTCCAGGATATGCAGCCCGAGCAGATCGCCGACCGTCTGGCTGCGATAGAGCTGCAGGCCGCCACCCGCCAGCAGGCTGTCCCGCGGCAGCGGCATGTGCTCGTAGTACGCCTGATAGGCCGCGGCTCGGCGGGCCACGAATCCGGGCTGCTCACCCGGGTTCTCCGCCTGCTCGCTGGCATAGTCGTTGTCGACCTCGTGATCGTCGTGAGTCAGCACCCAAGGGCAGGCGGCATGGGCTTCGCGAAGCGTGGGGTCGCTGCGATACCAGGCATAGCGCAGCCGGTAGTCGGCGAGACTCTGGCACTCACCCCGATCGTGACGTCGCACGGGCTCGGCCGTGTTGCCCTCGTAGATGTAATCACCGAGGTGGGCGATCAGATCGACGCCCGTCTCGAGCATGTGCCGGTAGGCGTGGTAATAGCCTTGTTCGTAGTGCTGACAACTGGCCACGCCGATTCGCAGCGGCAACTGGGGTTGTCCCGCAGCCGGGCAGGTCCAGGTTCGCCCAACGGCGCTGCGATGTTCGCCTGCGCGAAAGCGATAGTAGTAACTTCGGCCCGGTTCGAGCCCTCGCACTTCGAGGTGCACGCTGTGCGCGAAGATTGCCTCGGCACGCGTGAGACCGGTCTGCACGGTCTGACGAAAACCAGGGTCGAGAGCGATTTCGAAGCCCACTTCGATGTCGTCCGCGCCGACTCCGCCATCCGGCGCCAGCAGATCGGCGATCAGTCTCGTCCACAGCACCATCCCGTTCGGATGCGGATAGCCCGAGGCGACTCCGAGCAGGAAGGGATCGCGCCGGAAGACGGCAGGGCGCAGCCTCGCAGAGGCGAATGCCGCCGGGGTCAGGCCGAGTCCACCGAGGTAGAGGGCCGAGGCGAGAACGACGCGTCGATCGATCATGGCTCGCGAGTGTAGCGCTGTGATAGCGTCGCGTCTCATGAGCGCGCCTGCTGACCCGATGTTGCCGCGAGACGATGGGCGAGCCGTGCTCGTCGAGCCGCTGGCGGCTGTCACGCTGACGACAGGCAATCTGGCTGCGGCCCGCCGCTTCTACCAGGGCGCGCTCGGCATGAGTCCGGAATTCCATCGCGTCGAGGGCGAGGCGGCGACGCGACTCGCCGCGCATTGGGGCTTGCCGACGCAGGCGGCCTACGAGTACGTGCGGCTGTTTCGGCCCGGGCTCGAGGGCGCGTTGCAGATTCGCCTGGTCGCCGTCGATTCCGCGTTACCCACCAAGCGTCCGGCTCTCGACTCCCGCTTCGATGGACCGCTGGGTGTCGGCTACCCGGTGCGTGACCTCAAGGCCCGCAACGTCGTCGTCGAGGCGCACGGGTTCGGTTCGACGGCGGGCTTGACGCTGATGGCGTTCCCGCGCGCGGACGGGTCCACCTACGACATTGGTGAGGTGCACTGGGTTGCACCCGATGACGTGATGGTTCTTGGCGTCGATCGAGCCCACCTGCAGCCCGTTGGGCCGATCGATGCGGCGATCGACATTGGCGGGCCGGCGTACTCCAGTACGCTCATCAGTGACGCCGCGCGCTTTGCCCCCTTTTTCGGCGAGGTGCTGGGCTTCGAATTGCGTCGTGAGTTCACCTTTCAGAGCGAAGGTCCCTCGGGTGGCATGCGTCTGCCGGCCGGTACCCAAGTGCATTTCCAGCAGTGGTTCGCGCCGGGGTCGCGCTCGGGGTATTTGGTCGTGATGCAACTGCTGCAAAACGCGCTGCGTCCACCCGCACCACTCGCAGCCCCTGGTCGTGGCATCGCGCTGTGGTCGTTTCCTACTTTGGATCTCGAGGCAACGTTGCTTCGTGCGCGCGCGCACGGCACCGCGGTACTGCAGGATGCCGCGTGGATCGAGACTCCCGGTGTGGGCTCGGTGCGCTCGGCAGTGCTCGCGACACCGGACGGCTTTCCGGTGGAGATCTACCAGCGCTGAGTCATTTACCGATCGCGCCGAAGACGTTCTTAAGGATTTTGCTCGACTGGCCGAGTGGGTCCTTGCGAATGACGCGTTCCTCCTCGGCGATCATCACGAAGAGCCCATCGAGCGCCTTGCGCGTGACGTACTCCTCGACCTTCGCGTCCTTGGCATCCAGCAGGCCGTACTTGGCGGCTTGTCCCGCGAACTCGTTGTACTGCTGCGCGACGTTAGTTTTTGCGGTGGTCTGACGAACGATTGGCAGGAACAGGGCGGCGAGTTTGTCGTAGGAGGAACGCTTGAAGAATTGTGTCGCCGCCTCATCGCCGCCGGTGAGGATCTGCCGGGCATCGTCCACGCTCATCTGCCGCACAGAATCGACCAGCAGGGTCTTCGCCTGCGGGACGGCGGCCTCGGCAGCGCGATTCATCGCCGTGACGAGATCCTCCGCCTCGTCGTTGAGCCCCAGGAGCTTGAAGGCTTTTTCGCCTTTTTTGAGAGCGGGTGGCAGAGGGATCTTCACCTTCGGGTTGCCGAGGAACCCGTCGGTGGCGCCGAGGCTCGCGACCGCACGCGTCGCACCTTGATCGAGCGCTGCCTTGAGACCTGCGACACTGTCCTTGCTGGAGAGCGCATCGAGTCCTGCGCCGTGCGTGATCGGTGAGAGCACCAGAGCAACGAAGACCGTTGCGATCGATAGCCTTCTGTTCATGCCGGGCAGTCTAGCGCATGCCTCCGTCGCGATCAGCAAGGCATAATCAGCAATCAGTCATCGAACGCCTCCCCGTGGGGGCGACGGAGTTTGCATCATGCGTATCGTCGGCAAGATCCTGCTGTGGATTTCGGGCGTGCTGGGCGTTGGCCTTCTGGGCGCGGCCATGTGGTTCTGGGTCACCCCGGTCGGCATCAACAATTACGTCAACAAGATCACGATCCAGCTCGCACTCGGATCGCCGCAGACCCTGACCCAGCTCGGCGTGATCGACAACACGCTGCTCGATTTCCACAGCGACGAGCTGGACGATCAGACCAAGGCGTTCGAGGACAAGATGACCGCGAAGCTGCGTGCCGCGCGCGAAGGTCTCGACCGTTACGGACCGGAAGGGCTGGAGGGTCAGGAGCTGCTGACCTACCAGATCACGGCTTGGTTTCTTGATGACGCCTTGCGTCAGGCCGAGTTCGACGCCGACGGCTATCGCGTCAATCAGATCTCCGGCGTAACGGTCGACACGCCGCAGTTTCTCACCGATGCCCATGTCATCCAGGACGCGCGCAGTGTCGAGCGGTACCTGTCGCGGCTGCGCGAGTTCGGGCGGATCCTGCGCGAAGCGCGCGTGCGCGTCGAGGAGGATCGGGCCAAGGGGGTCGTACCGCCGGATTTCATCATTGATCAGGCACTGACCGGCATGCGTGCCTTTATCGCTGCGGGTGCTGCGGGCAATGCGCTGGTCACCACCTTGCCTGCCAAACTCGACAAGCTCGAGGGCGTCGATGCCGCGCAGCGAACCGCGTGGCTCACGCAGGCCGAGTCGCTGGTCGACAACGAAGTGTTGCCGGGGTATCGCGCGATGATCGCGCTCTTCGAGGACATGCGCCGTACCGCTACAAACGATGCGGGGATTTGGCGTATCCCGAACGGTGACAAGATCTATGCGGCCGCGCTCAAGTCGAATACGACGACGGATCTCACCGCGGAGCAAATCCACACGCTCGGGGTTGAGGAGGTGGCGCGCATCGAGGCAGAGATGACGGCAATCCTCACCGCCCAAGGCTACGAGAAGGGCACCATCGCCGAGCGGCTGCGGACGCTGAACGAGGATCCAACGCAGCGCTTTGCCAATACCGACGAGGGTCGCGCGCAGATGCTCGATTACCTCAAGGCGATCGATGCGCGGGTGATGGCGGTAGCGCCGAAGTTTTTCGCGACGATTCCTCCGCAGCCGCTCGAAATTGTTCGGGTGCCGGTGTACTCGCAGGATTCTTCGCCGGGCGGCTACTACAACCCGCCGGCTCTCGATGGGTCGCGTCCCGGTCGCTTCTACATCAATCAAAAGGACACGGCGGACAACCCCAAGTATTCGCTTGCTACCCTGATGATCCACGAGGGATCGCCGGGTCACCACTTCCAGTTGTCTGCGGCGCAACTGATCGAAGGCGTGCCGCTGCTGCGCAAGGTGATGCCCTTCAACGCCTACGCCGAGGGCTGGGCGCTGTACGCTGAGCGCATCGCCAAGACTGACATGGGTACCTACGCAGACGATCCGCTCGGTGATCTGGGGCGCTTGCAGGCCGAGATGTTCCGGGCGGTGCGCCTCGTCGTCGATACCGGCTTGCACGCGAAGCGCTGGTCGCGTGAACAGGCCATTGCCTACATGGTCGAAAAGACCGGCATGAGCGAGGCGGAAGTCACGCGCGAAATCGAGCGCTACGTCGTGTGGCCGGGTCAGGCAACAGGGTACAAGGTCGGGCAACTGGCTTTGCTCAAGATGCGCGCCGATGCCGAGCGCGAGCTTGGCGCAAAGTTCGACCTGAAAGCGTTCCACGAGGTGTTGCTGATGAACGGTGCCATGCCGCTCGGCATTCTCGAGGGTTTGGTGCGCGACTGGATTACGGCCCGAAAGTCGGCCGCTTGATCCAGTTGGCACGGTGGATTTGAACCATGGTGTTGCATTGTCTCGACGGAAAGTGCGTGGCGGAGGCATCCGCCGTGCTGCCTGCGGACAGTGCGCTGGTACGATTTGGCGAAGGTTGGTTCGAGACGCTGCGCATCGAGCGCGATCGGGCGATGTTCCTCGAAGCACATCGGACGCGTCTGCACCGAGCGGTGCAGGCCGCGGGTTACGACTCAGAGGAGCCGCTGCAGCTATTCGACGCCACGGCTGCAGCGCTGGTGGCGGCGCATCGTGAGCACGTGTCGCTCGGTGAAGAGACTTCGACGATCGGTCGATTGCGCATTTTGCTCACGCCACGCGACTCGGGTGGCTGGTCCGCGCTCGGGCGCTGCGAGCCCTATGCCCCACCGGTGCAGGCATACCGGTTGGGCCTGCGCGTCAGCATCGCCTCGCTGCCGCACCCGCAATGGGGTCGCATCGGCAAGTCCGCGAGCTATCACTGGTCGCGCTATGCCCAGCGCGAGGTCGAGGCGCGCGGAGTCGATGAAGCGCTGCTCGCGCGCGAGGGTGTGCTGATCGAGGCGGCAAGTGCCGCGTTGCTCTGGCGCGAGGGTGGGCAGTGGTACACGAGCGAAGGGCGGGGTGAGTTGCCGAGCGTGACACTCGCCGAGTTGCGCCAGGCGGGCGTCAACATTGGGGCCGGTGTGCTGCGCGAGACTGCCTTGCCGCGCTTGCAGGCACTGTGTCTCGTCAGCGCACTGCGGCTCGTGGTCGCAGTGCGCGAGGTCGACGCGCTGTCTCTGCCCGAAGGGACTGTCGAAGCGCAGTCGCTGCGCAAGTTGCTGCTGGCGAGGCATGACGCATGAGTGAGGTTCTGGCACTCGAGGCGCAGGTGGCTCGCGCCGCCGATGAGCCGTTCGCCGCGTTGGTGTCGGCGGCGGGGCACGTCGATCGCGGACGTCGCAGTCTTCTCGCTCGCGAGTTACGGCACGAGTTGTCGCTCGACTCGGCGGCCACGCCAGCCGAGGCGAGGTCAGCCTTGCGCGATGCGGCCGCGGCTGCTTTCGCGCGCGGCGCATCGGGTGTGCTCGTGCTCGTGGCGCATGAGGCGGCCTCGCTCTTCGATTGCATTCCGACGCAGTCGCCGTGGCTTGGCCTACCGCGTGTGCAGATGTTTTCGACCACTCGGGTCATCGAGGCGGCGGCAGGTGTCGGTTGGCCTGCACCGCAGAGACTGCCGCGTTGGGCGATGAGTGCACGCGTCGATGCTGCATGGCATGCGCGGGCCGTCGAAACCATTCGCAGCGCGATCTCAGCCGGTGACATTTACCAGGCTTGTCTGACCTTTCCGCTGTGGGCCGAGGCACCGTCAAATCTCGCAGACGCATTCGCCGCGTTGGTTGCCAGTCATCCGGTCGATCATGCCGCGTGGTGCCGCGTTCCAGGCTTGGAAATCGCCTCGCTCAGTCCCGAGCGTTTCTTCGGTCTGCGGGGGCGGACGGTGACTGCGCGGCCCATGAAGGGAACGCGCGGACTCGTTGGGGCGTCCGATCGACAGCGTGTTGCGACGATGCGTGAGCTCGCCGAGTCCCCGAAGGATCGGGCCGAGAACGTGATGATCGTCGATCTGCTGCGCAATGATCTTGGACGAATTTGCGCACCCGGCAGCGTACGCGTCGAGGGGCTTTGGGAGGTGGAGGAGTACCGCAGCGTCGCGCAGATGACATCCACGGTGCGCGGCGAGCTTGCCGAGGGGCGGGATCTTTGGGATGCGCTCGCCGCCTTGTTTCCACCGGGGTCGATGACGGGTGCGCCGAAGATTGCAGCCTGCCGAGTGCTCGAGACGCTCGAGGTTCTGCCGCGGGGTCTCTACGGCGGTGCCATCGGCTGGGTGGAGCCAAGCGGCGATGCCGAGTTCAGCGTGGTGATCCGCACGCTGCAATCGCGCGCGGGGCAGTTGCGTTGGGACATCGGCGGCGGGATCGTCAGTGATTCGACGCCTGCCGGCGAGTGGGCCGAGGCTTGGGCGAAGGCGGCCTTGCTCACGCCGTTCGCGGACTTGGGGCATGCCTGACGCGCGCGGCGACGGGTACGTCGACGACATCCCCTACACGCACGGATACCACGCGGCCATGAATCCGCGGGTGATGCAGTGGACGCTCGTGCAGGCGGGCTACCGACCGCCCGAGGTGCGTTCGGCTTGCGAACTCGGCTTCGGGCAGGGCGTGAGTCTCGCGATCCATGGCAGTGTCGGTGCGGCTGCTTGGCAGGGGACGGATTTCAATCCCGCCCATGCGCACAACGCCCGGGCGCTATGCGAGGGCTGTGAGCCTCGACCAAGGATTTACGGCGAGTCGTTCGCCGAGTATTTCGCCCGCAGCGACCTACCCGCTTTCGATTTCATCGCGCTGCATGCGGTGTGGAGCTGGGTATCCCCTGAGAATCGGGCGAGGCTCGTGGAGTTCATACGTCAGCGCCTGCGCCCGGGTGGGGCGCTTTATATATCCTACAACTGCTTGCCGGGTTGGCAGCCGATGCTGGCGCTGCGCGAGCAGCTCGTTGAGCGAGCGGCGGCAGCTCAACGTGAAGGCCTTCCACTCGACGAGGCGATTCGCCGGGCCATCGCCGAGCTGGAGCGTCTCGAGCCGCAGCACGATGTCATCCTGCACTCGCTCAAACGCCGTAGCGTCAGCTACCTCGCGCACGAGTTCTTCAATCGCGACTGGCATCCGATGGAGCCCGAGGCCGTGGCCGCCGAACTTGCCGCAGCCGGTGTGCATCGCATTTGTTCAGCGCAAGCGCAGCCCTCGCGATCGTTTCGAAGCGAGTACTGGTTGCGCGACGCCACGGTGCTCGATGCCTCAACGCAGCCGTGCGAACTCGCTCGGTTCGAGACCCTCGACTGGGCGGGCGAGTCAGCGCAGCGGCTCGTCCTGCAGGAGGGTTGGGGCCATCCGGGGGCGGGCGCCATCGACGGGACTGCGGCGATACGCAACGCGCAGCGCATCAACGGTCAGCTGCTCACGCTCGCCGAGCGATGCGCTGAACCCTCGGTCCTCGCGTGTCCAGCGACGGGCGGGGGAATCGAGCTCGGCTGGGTGACGCTGCTTCTGTGCAGCGCGCGTCGCCATGGACTCACGGGTCCCGAGGCCTGGGCCGACTATGCGCAGCAGCGCCTCGAGGCGCTCGGTCAGCGACCGATCGAGCAGGGCGTCGTATTGCAGGGCGGCCCCATGGTGCGACGTTTCCTGCGTGATGCCGCAGCTCGATTTGTCGAGCAAACGCTACCGCGGCTACAGGAACTCAGGGTGCTCGACTAGCGGCGTGCACGGCGGCAGCAGCGCTGAACAGCTTGGCCGCCCATGCCCAGAGCGCGGCAAACACGCACATCAGCACGAAGGTGTAGGCGCCGCTCAGCACGAACACCATCACCGAAGCCAACACTTGTGCCGTCGTCATCGCCACCAGCGCACGCGACATGCCGGCGGGCTCGAAGCGGGACCACAGAGCTCCGATGAGACCGCTGAGCGGCACCAGCATGAACCACCGGTTGATGGGGTTGCTCTCGTTGCCCACGATGCCTACGGCCGCGTTACCCGCGATCAGCACGACGCAGCCGACGATCGCGAGCAGGCAGGCGAGGAGGTAGGTGCGACTCGAGGAGGCGCGCACCGCCATCTCGTAGCCGACCCCAATGGTGCCGAGCAGAATCGCGGCGAGGGTAAAGTCCTCCGGCCCCCAGTTGACCTCGCTTGAAAAGATCATGGCGACCGCGGGCGCGAGCAGCGCCACGGCGCAGGCACCCCAAACCCAGCGACGGGCACGACGAAGTTGAGTAGGCATGCCCCATAATACGACGATGCAAAACGATGTGCCGGTGTTGGTCGTGGGGGGCGGGCCGGTGGGCCTGACGCTTGCCATCGACCTCGCGCGGCGCGGTCAGCGGGTGTTGCTCGTCGAGCAGCGCAGCGGTCCGAGCGAGCACCCGAAGGCGACGCTGCTCGGCTCGCGGTCGATGGAGCTGTTCCGCCGTTGGGGACTCGACGAGGAGATCTTCGCCGCGGCCATCCCCAACGAGCACCCGTATTACATCGTCTTCACCACGCAACTCGCCGGGCAGGAGCTGCATCGTTTTCGATCGCCGTCGATCAATGAAGGTCGCCGGCGTGACCCCGCCGCACTGCAGCGCTTTCGGGAACTGCAGTGGTCGCCGTATTCGAAGACCCAGATCGGCCAACAGGCCCTCGAACCCGTGTTGCGTCGACATGCGGAGCGACTACCCGGACTCGAGATGCGGCATGGCTGGCGGTTCGAGGGCTTCACCCAGCAGGACGATGGCGTGATCGTCACCGTCACCGAGTTGGCCACGGGCGTCACGGAGACGGTGCGTGCCGGGTACCTGGTGGCCTGTGATGGCGGCAGTGGCGAGATTCGTCGCACCCTCGGGATCCGCCGTAACGGACGCGGGCGGATGCGATCGAACGTCAGTTTCTTTTTTCGCAGCAAGGACTTTCTGCCCGCGCATGGGCTTGGCCTTGCGAATCTGTACTTCGTGTTCAATCCCGGCAGCTTCGGCGTGTTCACCGCCATCGATGGGAACGAGCTCTGGAATTACCAGTACTACTTTCTCGATCCGACACGCAGCACCGAAGAGCTCGATGCCGCAGCGATTCTCCATCGGGCCATGGGCAAGCCCTTCGAGTTCGAGTTGTTGCAAACCATGCATTGGCATCATCACCAGTCGGTGGCGCGTCAGTGGCGTGTGGGGCGGGTATTCCTCGCGGGCGATGCCGCACACCTCTTTGCACCGACGGGTGGCGTCGGCATGAATACGGGCATTGGCGACGCCTGCGATCTGGCGTGGAAGCTCGATGCGGTGCTGCGGGGCTGGGGCGGAGAGGCGCTACTCGAAAGTTACGAGATCGAGCGTAAACCGATCGCGATCCGAAACAGCCTGATCTCGGCGACCAACTCCGACAAGATCGACATGGTGATGGACGAAACTCCCGAGCACATCGGGCAGAGCACAGCGTCTGCCGATGCGTCGCGACGTGAGCTTACGCGCAAGATCCGCTGGCTCGCTCGCCAGTTCAATAGCGCCGGGACCCATCTCGGTTACCGGTACGTCGACTCTCCGATCGTCGTCGCCGACGGCACCGCCGAGCCGCCGGATGATCCGAGTCAGCTCGCGCCCTCCACTTGGCCCGGCATGCGTGCTCCACATGCGTGGTTGCAGGACGGCCGTTCGATGCTCGATTTGTTCGGTGGCGATCACGTGCTGCTGTGTTTCGATGCGCCCGACCATGACGACGATCGGCTGCATCGTGCGGCGCAGCAACTCGGCATGCCGTTGACGCTGCAGCCCCTGACGGACGAGGGGGTGGCGCGCTTGTACGCGTGCCGCCGCGTGCTGGTTCGGCCGGACGGCCATGTCGCGTGGCGTGGTGAGCGTCTGCCCGACGATCTCAACTCGCTCCTCGATCAGATCCGTGGTGCCACCGCGACGGGAGTCCGTGCGTGACCGCGCGCCCAAGCGCGCGGCTACTGCAGCTTTTGAGGCAACGGTTGCCCTGGATCGGCCTGCTGCTGCTGATCGGCGCAGCGGCCGCGCTGCTGTGGTTGCGTCCTCTTGCAGCGCTTCGATCTACGCCGCCGGCCGAGGCGCCGACCATGTCGGCTCCCATTCGGGCGGCCAGTTTCGTCGGCAGCGAACGCTGCGCGGACTGTCATCAGGCCGAAAACGCAGCCTGGCAGCAATCCCACCATGCCAAGGCCATGCAGCACGCCACACCCGCCAACGTGCTCGGTGACTTTTCGGGTGCGACCTATACGCAAGACGGCGTCACCTCGACGTTCCTGCAGCGCGGCAGCACGTTCATCGTGCGCACCGACGGCCCCGACGGAAAGCTCGCCGACTTCGAAGTGAAGTACACCTTCGGCATCGACCCCATGCAGCAGTACCTCGTCGAACTGCCGGGCGGGCGATTGCAGGCCCTGGCACTCACCTGGGATGCGCGCCCCAAGGAGGAGGGCGGTCAACGATGGTTTCGACAGTACCCGAAAGAACGTATCGATCATCTTGACGAGTTGCACTGGACCCGTCGCGCGCAGAACTGGAACTTCATGTGCGCCGATTGTCACTCCACGGACGTGCGCAAGGGATATGACCCAGCGAGCGACACGTTCGATACACGATTCGCCGAGGTATCCGTCGGTTGCGAGGCTTGCCACGGCCCAGCGTCGGAACACCTCAAGTGGGCCCGCTCACCCCGCACCGCCACGGCCGACACTTCAGCCAAAGGCTTCGCGATCGTCTTCGACGAGCGTCGGGGTGTGAGTTGGCCCATTAATGCACAGAGCGGCAATGCGCGGCGCAGCAAGCTACGAGAGACAAACAAAGAAATCAATGCCTGCGCGGGATGTCACTCACGACGCAGTCAATTCGCCGAGGGCTGGCGACCGCAAGACGAGTTGCTGCAGCACTTTTTGCCGGTGACGCTTCGCGAGGGTCTTTACCATGCCGACGGACAGCAGCAGGGCGAGGTATTCATCTGGGGCTCATTCGTGCAAAGCCGTATGCATCAGGCTGGCGTGACCTGCAGCGATTGCCACGATCCCCACTCGCAGAAGCTCAGGCACGAGGGCAATGCCACCTGCGCTCAATGCCACGCGCCCGCGCGCTATGAGAGCATCGAGCACCATCGGCACGAGCAGGGGAGTACCGCATCGGAATGCGTTGCCTGCCACATGCCCGCCACGACGTACATGGTGATCGACCCGAGGCGGGATCACGGCTTCAAGATTCCGCGGCCTGAGTTGACCCTGAGCACCGGCGCGCCGAACGCCTGCGGCGGTTGCCATGTCGATCAGTCGCCGCAGTGGGCCCTCGACGCGCTGCAGCGGTGGCGCGGTCCCAAGCAGCGCACGAGTGCGCATTACGGCGATTTTCTGCATGCCGGACGGACTGCGCAGGCGGGTGCGGCGCGCGGACTGCAGGGGCTCGTGCTCGATCTGACGCAGCCTGCCATCGTGCGGGCGACCGCACTCGAGCTGCTCGAGCGTTACCCGAGCGATCCTGCTCAGGCGTTACTGCAGCGCGGGCTCGTCGACACCCATGCCTTGCTTCGACAGGTCGCGGTCACTCGGCACGAGGGTCTGCCGCCTGCGGCGCGCGTTGCTGCGCTCGTGCCGCGTCTGCGCGATGACACGCGCGCCGTACGTATCGAGGCGGCGCGTTTGCTCGTGCCCGTTGCGGGGCAACTCGAGGCCGAGGCGCGCACGGCGTACGCCACGGCGATCGCCGAGTACGAAGCGGCCCTGCGCGCCGATCTCAGTCAGCCCGAGACGCGTGTCAATCTCGGCAATCTGCTCTGGCAACGGGGCGAGTTGCCCGTCGCGGAGACGGAGTTTCTCGCGGCGATCAAGCAGGATCCGCGCTTCGCGCCGGCTCGCGTCAATCTTGCCGAACTGCAGCGCTCGCAGGGTCGCGAGACGGAGGCCGAAAAGGCGCTCCGCGC
>Ga0192647_101116_pt1 | contig 17890 bp, 18 predicted proteins | sample LauGreFa1BDMLBSN_2_FD_133046 | JGI IMG/M metagenome (GOLD analysis project Ga0192647, IMG submission 133046) | Freshwater lake microbial communities from Lake Michigan, USA - Fa13.BD.MLB.SN - reassembly | ecosystem: Environmental > Aquatic > Freshwater > Lake | place: Lake Michigan, USA...
GCGGTGCTTTGGAGCATGCCCATTTTGTTGTTGGGCTTGGCCCTGGCTTTGGATGTGATGGGTGCAGCGTCTGGTTTAGGCGCGGCCGAGCACTGGTCACAAATTGGCAGTGGTGTGGCATTTGCATTGGCCGCTTCTGCCACCTTTGGCTTGGCGCTGGTCTACACCCAACATGAAACCACTGGCTTAGATGGTCGCTTGCGCACCTTTTCTTCGATGTCCATTGTGGGTGTGTTTGCCATAGTGGTTGCCATGAGCCAAGGGGGCTTTCATTTGCCGCAGGCGCCTGCGGGTTGGTGGGGTCTTGGCATGCTCTCATTTTTGTACGGCACCGCCTTCACCATTTTGTTTACCGTGTTGCCCAAGTTGGGCGTGGTGGGCAACTCAGCCATCATGAACGTTGAGCCCATCTTCGCTTTGGTCTTAGCGTGGGCGCTGCTAGGTCAGAGCATTGCACCCATTCAATTGATGGGCGCGGCGCTGGTGGTGGGCACTGTGATGTGGCTGGGTCTTCGCAAACGCTGAAGGCCCAACAAGACTCGAGCCTGTTGCATCCAGATGGTTTACTCAAGGCCCTTTTTCAAACTCAGCGCAGTGTCATAAAGCACATTTTTGGATGCGCCAGTGATGTCGCTGGTCATTTTGACGGCGGTCTTCAAGGGCAGTTCAGTGAGCAGCAATTTCAAGGTGCGCAAGCTGCTGGCGTCTAATGCCTCAGTGGGGTCTGTTTTGGGTTTTTCAAGCGCATGAATGACCAAGGCAAATTCGCCTCGCACACGGTCTGTGTGTTCGGCAAACCAAGCAGTCAATTTTTGGGCTTCAAGGGTGTGCACTGTTTCAAATTGCTTGGTCAATTCACGGCCGATGGTCACAAGCCTGCCGCCTAAAATGTTCAGAGCCTGTGCGAGTGCTTCAATGCGATGAGGCGCTTCGAGCAGCACCACTGCACGCTGCTCACCCACCAATGTTTCGATGGCGCGCTGTCTTTCTGCCGCCTTGGAAGACAAGAAGCCCGTGAAGACAAAGCCCCCTTCTCCCACAACGCCAGCGGCACTCAAAAGCGTGGTCACACTGCTGGCGCCAGGCAAAGGCATAACCCGATAGCCCGCTGCTGCAACTGCCGCTACCAAGCGTGCGCCAGGGTCGCTGATGGCGGGTGTGCCGGCATCACTCACATAAGCAACGCGCTCACCTTGTGACAAGCGCGCGATGACTTGGGCCGCTGCTTCGGCTTCGTTGTGCTGGTGAACGGCCAACAGTTGAGAGTTGTTTCTGTCTAGGCCATAAGCCCGCAGAAGTTGTTGGGTATGCCGGGTGTCTTCGCAAGCCAGTGTGTTGGCCCTTTCAATCACATACAAAGCGCGCAAGGTGATGTCGGCCAGATTGCCAATGGGGGTGGCCACCACATACAGTGTGCTGCCAGGGTGGTTTTGCGGGCCCACAGCCTCGCGGGCAGCCTGAAAGGCTGTGCCATACACCGAGCTTAGCGCTGCAGAAGGTTCAGAAGGCAATGTTTCAGAAAGTCGTGTCAATGGTGTTCCTCAATCCAACAAATCAACGCAAAGCTTCGGCACATCAAAGCACCAAAGAAGCGGGCGATGCCGCAGAAATTGCGGCGCTGCGTTTTCTGCAAGCACAGGGCTTGCGCTTGTTGCAGCGCAATTATCGAACGCCCGGACGGGGTGGTGGCGAAATTGACCTCATTTTGCAAGAATCCGACAGCACGGTGGTGTTCGTGGAAGTTCGAAAGCGAACTTTAAGTCGCTTTGGCGGCGCATTGGGCAGTGTGAGCGCCATCAAACAAAGGCGCATTATTTTTGCAGCGCGGTATTTTTTGTTGCGCTGGCAGCACCTTCCACCTGCCCGTTTTGACGTCATTGCGTGGGAGCCACAAGGCATGATTTGGGTCAAGGCCGCTTTTGATACCTCTAATTGAAGCCTTTTCTTGAAGCCTTTTTTAGCGCTATGGAATCGGCAGAGGGTATCATCAAGCCCATGTTAGACCTGCGCATTCAGCAACACTTCATCGACAGCGCCGACCTGCAATACCAAGCGGCCGAAACCTTGGCCAAGCCCTTGGACGCGGGTGTGCAGGCGCTCATGGCCTGCGTCACCAGTGGCGGCAAGGTGTTAGTGTGTGGCGAGGGTAGCTCGGCAGCCTTGGCGCAGTACTTCGCCAGTTTGTTTGTTGGCGGATTTGAGCGCGAGCGTCCCGAGTTGGCCGCCATAGCGCTGCGCCACGAAGGCTTAGGCGACCCCGCTTATGCCAGTTTGGCCAGGCAAGTGCGTGCCTTGGGCCAAGCCGGTGATGTGCTTCTGCTGCTCACCACCAACGGTGAAGAAGAGGGCTTGATGCGGGCATTGCACGCAGCCCATGAACGCGACATGACCGTCATTGCGCTCACGGGCAAAGGCGGTGGCGCTGTGGCCAAAGCCCTGCTTGAAACAGACGTGCATGTGGGCGTCCCCCACGATCGTGCTGTGCGCATTCGCGAAGTTCAACAACTGGCTTTGCACTGTTTGTGCGATGGTGTGGATGCCCAACTCATGGGCGATCAAGACTCGGGGGCATGACGAAAAGAAGGGCATTTCTTTTCAATTTCTTCCTGATTAAAATATTCAAAGATTCTCAAAGGACTTTTCAAGTGAAACTCAATCTCAATCGTTGGATGCTTTCTGGGTTGGCCATCAGCGCCTTGGTCACCAGCCTCTCGGCCTGTGCGCCCTTGATTGTGGGCGGTGCTGTCATGGGTGGCTTTGTGGCCATTGACCGTCGTACCGCGGGCATTCAACTGGAAGACGAGAGCATTGAACTTCGCACTGCTCAGGGCTTGCGCCAAAATTTGAGCAATGCGGCACATGTGAATGTCACCAGCTACAACCGCATGGTCTTGCTCACAGGCGAAGTGAGTTCAGCCGCTGAAAAAGAGTTCGCCGAAAGACTGGCCAAGAGTCAAGAGAACGTCAACTCTGTGGTCAATGACTTGGCCATTCAGCCAGCCAGTTCACTCACGCAGCGCTCTAAAGATGCCATCACCACGGGTCAAATCAAGGCTTTGTTGGTGGATGCCAAAGACTTGCAATCAAATGCCTTCAAAGTCATCACTGAGCGCGGCATTGTTTATTTGATGGGCCGTGTTACACCCCGAGAGGCACAGCGCGCCTCTGAAATTGCTCGCAGCGGTAGCGTGAGTGGTGTGGTCAAAGTGGTTCGGGTGTTTGAAACCATCACCGATGAAGAGCTGAAGCGAATCAGTGCTCAGCCGCTGTCGCCTCAAGCGCAGCCCAAGCTCTGAACAATTTGTCACTTCAATAAAAAGGGCGCCGGTCAAATCGGCGCCCTTTTTTTCACATTGCAATCAACCCAAGCGTTTGATCAAGCTGGAAGTGTCCCAACGCTTGCCACCCATTTGCTGCACATCGGCATAAAACTGATCGACCAAGGCGGTTACCGGCAAGCGCGCACCATTGCGCTTGGCCTCGTCCATGACCAATCCTAAGTCTTTGCGCATCCAATCGACAGCAAAACCAAAGTCAAATTTGTTGGCCACCATGGTCTTGCCGCGGTTGTCCATTTGCCAGCTTTGGGCGGCGCCTTTGCCAATGACATCCAACACCAGGTTCATGTCGAGACCGGCTTTTTGACCGAAGGCAATGGCTTCGGATAAGCCCTGCACTAGGCCTGCAATGCAAACTTGATTCACCATCTTGGTGAGTTGGCCCGCACCTGACTCGCCCATGAGGGTATAGGCGCGTGAGAAAGCCATGGCGGCAGGCTTGGTGGCTTCAAAAATAGCGGCATCACCACCGCACATGACGGTGAGCAAACCATTTTGCGCGCCGCCTTGGCCACCCGATACGGGGGCGTCAATGAAATTCAAACCTTGCGCTTTGGCCGCTTGGTAAAGCTCGCGCGCCACATTGGCGGAAGCGGTGGTGTGGTCGACCAAAATAGCGCCCTTCTTCATGCCAGCCAATGCGCCGTCTGCACCGAGCACCACTGCGCGCAAATCGTCGTCATTGCCTACGCAGCAAAAAACGATATCGGCATGGGCCACTGCTTCACGCGGTGTTGCTGCGTGGGCTGGTTTTTTGGTGTCTGCAAACTCTTGGCACCAAGCGGCTGCTTTGGCGGCACTGCGGTTGTAAACCGTCACGGCGTGGCCAGCGCGGGCCAAGTGTCCGGCCATGGGATAGCCCATCACGCCTAAGCCCAAAAAGGCCACATTTTGGGAAGGAGCGGATTCGTAGGTTTTTGCGTTCAGGCTGCTCATGATTGTCTGTGTGAAAGAGTTGAAGAAATGATCAAGCTTGCAATTGTCCACCAGATTGAGATTTTTGGTAACCTTGTGCCCATGAGTACTCAAGTTTCAGACAAGCTCCAGCAGGTGCGCCAACGGATTGCGAAGGCTTGTGCTTTGGTGGGGCGAGCGGCAGATGCTGTGACCTTGTTGGCCGTCTCGAAGACCATGTCGGCACAGGCCGTTCGGGAGGCCTATGCAGCCGGCCAACTGGCGTTTGGCGAAAACTACATTCAAGAGGGGGTCGACAAAATAGCCGAATTGGCAGACTTGCCCCTGCAATGGCATTGCATTGGGCCTATTCAAAGCAACAAGACCCAGTTGGTGGCCAAACATTTTGGCTGGGTACACAGCATTGATCGTTTGAAAATTGCCGAGCGTTTGTCTGCACAACGGCCTGCCCATTTGCCACCGCTTCAGGTTTGTTTGCAAGTCAATGTCGATGGTGGCGCCAACAAGTCGGGTGTAGCGCCGCCAGATCTTTTGGCCTTGGCAGAGGCTGTTGCCAAGTTACCCAATTTGCAATTGCGTGGCCTCATGACCATTCCAGAGCCTGCCGAAAACGATACCGCGGCTCGCGCGGTGCACCGTCAGGCCAAAGAACTTTTTGACAGCTTGAATGCCGCGGGCTTGAAGTTAGACACCCTGTCGATGGGCATGACCGCCGATATGGAAGCGGCCATTGCCGAGGGCAGCACGTGCGTGCGAGTTGGCACAGCCATCTTTGGAGCGCGCCCCACAGCCGCTTAAAAGCGCGGCAAATCGGGGTGCGATATTTGGCCACCCCGAACCAACATCTTGCCGTATTCAGCACAGCGGTTGAGCGTTGGAATAACCTTGCCCGGATTGAGCAAGCCCATTGGGTCAAAGGCTTTTTTCAAGGCAAACATCTGCGCATTTTCTTCCGCTGAAAACTGCACGCACATGCTGTTGAGTTTTTCAACGCCTACACCATGCTCGCCTGTGACGGTGCCGCCCATGGCCACACTGGTTTCCAAAATCTCGGCGCCAAACAATTCACAGCGGTGCAGCTGATCGGGGTCGTTGGCATCAAACAAAATGAGCGGATGCAAGTTGCCATCGCCCGCATGAAACACATTGGCACAGCGCAGCTGGTACTTCTTTTCCATCTCGGCAATGGCCAACAAAATATCGGCCAAGCGTTTGCGCGGAATGGTGGAGTCCATGCACATGTAGTCGGGGCTGATACGACCCGAAGCCGGGAATGCATTTTTGCGGCCGCTCCAAAAGCGCAAGCGCTCGGCTTCGTCTTTGCTCACGGCAATGGCCGTAGCGCCGCAGCCGCGCAGCACATCGCTCATGCGGCCAATTTCTTCTTCAACCTCTTCGGGCGTGCCATCGCTTTCGCACAACAAAATGGCCTCGGCATTGAGGTCATAGCCCGCGTGCACAAAATCTTCCACCGCAGCGGTCATGGGTTTGTCCATCATCTCTAGGCCTGCAGGAATGATGCCGGCTGCAATGACCGCTGCCACCGCGTCGCCCGCTTTGCGAATGTCGTCAAAGCTGGCCATGATGCAACGTGCCAATTGGGGCTTGGGCACCAGCTTGACGGTCACTTCGGTGGTGATGGCCAACATACCTTCACTGCCCACCAAAACCGACAGCAAATCAAAACCAGATGTATCAAGCGCATCGCTGCCAAAGGTGATGGCATCGCCTTCAATGGTGAAGCCCTTCACCTTGAGCACATTGTGCAAGGTGAGGCCGTACTTGAGGCAGTGCACGCCGCCTGAGTTTTCTGCCACGTTGCCGCCAATGGTGCATGCAATTTGGCTGGAGGGGTCGGGTGCGTAATACAAGCCATGTGGCGATGCGGCTTCTGAAATAGCCAGGTTGCGCACACCGCATTGCACCACCGCTGTTCTTGAATGCGCATCAATTTTGACAATCTGATTGAACTTGGCCATCGACAAAGTAACGCCCAATTTGTGCGGCATGGCGCCCCCCGACAAACCGGTGCCAGCGCCGCGCGCCACCACCGGCACGCCCAAGGCATGACAAGCCTTCAAAACAGCTTGCACTTGGCTTTCTGTTTCGGGCAAAGCCACCACCAAGGGACGCTCGCGATAGGCCGTGAGGCCATCACACTCATAGGGCACGGTGTCCTCGAGGGTGTAAAGCAAAGCGTGTGCAGGCAGCACGCCGCTTAGAGCGTGCACCACTTGCGCTTGTCGATCGGCGCGCGACAGCGCTTCCAAGTTGGTGAGTGCGTTCATGGCAATCTTTGCAAAAGAGAAATCAAATTTATTTGAAGATCACGGTTTTGTGACCGTTCAAGAGCACGCGGTGCTCGCTGTGCCACTTCACTGCACGTGCCAACACCTGACTTTCGGTATCACGCCCTTGGGTGGTGAGGTCTTCAACGGTTTTAGAGTGATCTACACGGGCCACATCTTGTTCAATGATGGGGCCTTCGTCAAGGTCGGCGGTGACATAGTGGGCTGTTGCGCCGATCAATTTGACACCGCGATCGTGCGCTTGGTAATAAGGCTTGGCGCCTTTGAAACTGGGCAGGAAGGAGTGGTGAATATTGATAGCGCGGCCCGACAGTTTGCGGCACAAGTCGTCAGACAAAATTTGCATGTAACGCGCCAGCACCACCAACTCGGCGCCTTCAGACTGAATGATCTCGTACTGTTTGGCTTCGGCCTCGGCTTTGTTGGCCGCTGTCACGGGGATGTGGTGAAAGGGCACGTTGTAGCTGGCCGCCAGCTGGTAGAACTCGCGGTGATTGCTCACAATGGCGCGAATGTCGATGGGCAGCAAGCCGCTTTTCCAGCGAAACAGCAAGTCGTTCAAACAATGGCCTTCTTTGCTGACCAAAATGACCGCAGGCATGGGCTGTTGGGTGTTGTGCAAGTTCCAGGTCATTTGGAAGGGGACTGCAAAACTGGCCAATTGGCTTCTCAAGTCGGCCTCGCTCACCTGGTCGCAGGCAAACTGTACGCGCATGAAAAACAGGCCGGTATCGTGGTCGTTGTACTGGGCGGCCTCTTCAATGTTGCCGCCGCGCTCTAGCAAAAAGCCCGACACGGCGTGCACGATGCCCGTTCTGTCGGGGCAGGATAGCGTGAGAATAAATGTGTGATTCATGAGCGACATTGTCGCAGGGACGAGACTTTTTTGCCGAAACGGAGACTTTCACGGGGTTACACTGTTTTTATCCAGCTTTTGGCACTTTATTTGAAGCGAGGCGATCACATGTCTTCTCAGGAAACTCAGCGCGCACCGGGCGCCTTTCAAATCAACATGGACCACCAATGGTTGCCGTTCACGGCCAACCGCCATTTCAAGCAAGATCCGCGTGTTTTTGTGGCGGCTGACGGCATGCACTTCACCACCCACGATGGCCGAAAAGTGGTTGACGGTATCTCCAGCTTGTGGTGTGTGGGCGCTGGCCACAACCGCAGACCCATTGCCGAGGCCATCAAAAAGCAACTCGACACCCTCGATTACGCCACGGCCTTCCAAGTCAGCAACGACCAGGCTTTTGAAGCGGCCCAAATGATTGCCGATTTGTGCCCAGGCGATCTCAACAAAGTGTTGTTTTGCAACTCTGGTTCTGAGGCGGCCGACACTTCTTTGAAGGTGGCTCTGGCCTATCACCGTGCGCGCGGCGAAGGCCATCGCCATGTATTCATTGGCCGCGAAAAAGGCTACCACGGCGTTAATTTTGGGGGCATGAGCGTGGGCGGATTGCCTGCCAACCGCAAAGTCTATGGCGCGCAGCTGCTGCCGCGTGTCGATCACATGCGCTTCATTCACGACCCTGTGAACCATGCCTACATTCACAACCAAGAGCCCGTTTGGCAAGAAGACCCTCTCTTAGAACTGGAAGGCCGCATCTTGGCCTTGCACGACCCCAGCAATGTGGCGGCCATTATTGTGGAGCCGGTGGCAGGTTCTGCGGGTTGGTATTTGCCGCCCAAAGGCTACTTGAAGCGTCTGCGCGAGATTTGCGACAAGCACGGCATCTTGCTTATTTTTGACGAAGTCATCACGGGCTTTGGCCGCATGGGCACCAACTTTGGTGCCGACTACTACGGCGTGGTGCCCGACATGCTCAACTTTGCCAAGTGCGTCACCAATGGCGTCATTCCTTTGGGTGGCGTGGTTTGCCGCGACTTCATTTACAACGCCATGATGAACGCTGGCGCGCCCGAATATGCAGTAGAGTTTTTTCACGGCTACACCTACTCTGGCCACCCTGTGTCTTGCGCCGCGGCCATTGCCACTTTGAATTTGCTCAAAGAAGAAAAGCTGTTTGCGCGTGCTGGACAGATGGGACCCGTGTTGGGCGATGCCATGCACAGCGCCTTCAAGGGCTTGCCCAATGTCATTGGCATTCGCAGCTTGGGACTGGCCGGCGCTGTTGAACTTGCTCCCATTTCAGGAGCGCCCGGAAAACGTGCCTACGATATCTTCTTAGACTGCTTTCACAAGGGCGTCTTGGTGCGTTCTGCAGGAGAAAATTTGGTCCTTTGCCCGCCCTACATTGTGGAAAAAGAGCACATTGATCAAATGGTCAACACACTGGCAGACAGCATTCGAAAACACGCCTGAGTTTTTTGCGCGCGTTGCCTTACTTTTTTCAATTGTCATTGACACTGCTGGTGGCCACAGCGGCGGCGCTGCTGTGTGAGTGGCTTCACACCCCCATTCCTTGGATGCTAGGTCCTTTGTTGGCCACAGCTTGTTTGTCGGTGTCGGGTGCGCCCACCAAGAGTTCAGGCTATTTGCGCAATGTGGGGCAATGGATCATTGGTGCCGCTTTGGGTTTGTATTTCACGGCCGAAGTAGGGCAGTTGGTGCTGAGCTTGTGGTGGGCCATTTTGCTCGGCATTGTGTGGGCCTTGGCCTTGGGCTTTGGTTTTGGGCTATGGCTGCAGTGGCGCAATGCCCCTTTTCTGCCAGAGCTCTCCGCCAAAGACATGCGTGCCACTTCGTATTTTGCAGGCGCCATTGGCGGCGCCTCCGAAATGACGCTCATGGCCGACCGCCACCATGCCCGCTCAGATTTGGTGGCGGCTTCTCACAGCTTGCGCCTTGTGATGGTGGTCATTTGTTTGCCCTTTGCCATGCAATGGTTTCAAGCGCACTTTGGTTTGAATGTGAATTCCAGCCTACTGCCAGGGCCCAGAATTTTGCAGTGGCCAGGTATCTTTTATTTGGGGCTGGCCACTTTGGTGGGCGCACTCATGATGGTGCTCATCAAGCGCAACAACCCTTGGTTCATGGGTCCTTTGTTGGCGTCCATGGGGCTGACTTTGGCGGGTATTCAGTGGACTGCCATTCCACCTGAAATGTCCAACATCGCGCAGCTTTTCATTGGCATCAGTTTGGGTGTGCGATTCAAGCGTGAGTTCCTTCGCACAGCGCCGCAGTGGTTGTTGTCAGTGGCCATTGGTACCGTGGGCATGATGCTGGCATCGGTAGCCTTTGGTTGGGCCTTGGCCTTGGGCACTGGTTTGCATCCGGCCACTTTGATTTTGGGCACTTCTCCTGGAGGCATTGCCGAGATGGCCATCACGGCCAAAGTGCTGGAACTGGGCGCGCCCGTGGTCACGGCTTTTCAGGTTTGCCGCTTGATGGCTGTGTTGCTGATTGTGGGGCCGCTTTACCGCAGGGTGGCGGTACCTGGTTGATGGTGTGATAAGTTGCCGCGATAAATTGCCGCGATAAGCTGGCGTTACAACTAGTGAACGACAACAGGCTGCTGTGCCAAGCCCGTGTAACGCTCAAGGGTGTCTTCCACCTCTTCTTGCGTTGGGGTATTTTGTTGCCAGGCCTGAATGTGCATTTGAAACATTTCGGCCCACGAGCCATCGAGGTAAACCTCTTTGCCCGAGCGTTTGTCGACGATTTCAAAGCCGTGTCGCTCTAGCGTGGGGGGCTTTGAGAGGGGAGTAGCCTCGCCGGTGTCGTTGGCCAACACATGCATGACGGCAAATGATTCGGATTCGTACAACAAGTTCATAGTGACATTCTGACTTAAGTCTGTCTCATTTAGATAGGGTTGTTGTAAATTTTTTCAAGATGGCAAAGCGGGTAGCTTTTCGGTGTTGCGCATTTCCATGTCAATGAAGTTGCCATTGACTTGGCTGATCTTGATTCGCAAGGGCAGACCGCCATGCGCTGGTGAAAGCCAGAGTTCAATTTGACTGTCGTACTTGCCTCTGGGCAAGCAAACCCAACGCTGGGTCTCAAGCTTTTTGCCATCGACGACGATCTCTTCTGTCGATTGGAATGTGATTGTCCAGTTCACGGCATCTCGGGTGGTGGCAGTTTGCACCATGAGCTGAGAGCCTGGGGCGTAATTTTTCGCAGTCACTGCCGCCGCCATTTGAATGAACAAGCTCAATTGATCTTGTGCGCCTGCTTGTAACGGGGCACTGGGCATGTTGCCGCTGAAACTGATTTTTTGATTCGCGGTTTCAAAGTGGGCTGCGCGCTCACCCCGCCAGCGGTCGGAGTATCGAAGCGGTGTCAGCCCGTTGTCTGTTAACGAACCTGTGCTTCGCCAAACACGGCTGCCCACTAAAAATGCCTTGACCTGAAGCTCTGCCTCGTAGGCTCTGGGTAAACCCTTGTCGTTGGCAGCTTGGGCCTGCCATTTGAGTGAGCCGGATGCGTTGTAAATCAAACCGCGCTCTTGCCCGACCAGTTTGTAGTTGATTTGGGTACTGGGGGGAAAGTCGCCTGTTTTGGCGGTGAGTGCATTTGATGCAGGCGGCGTTGCTTGCGCCATGGGCAAAGATGTTTCAGCTGCAATCGGTGGTACTTCTGTGTCTGGCTGTACAGGTGTTGAAGTGGCCGCAGTCCCAATTTCCGGCACAGGGTTTGGCGCTGGTGCAATGGCTTGTTTTGGAGCGGCCTCAGTTGCACTGACCTCGATGGCACTGGCCTCTGGAGCCGGCAAAGCTTCGGAGGGCAAGGCTGTGATGTTGGCGGGGGGCAGTGTGCTGGGCGAATTCGAGGCTTGCGGTGGCCTCAATATAGGTTTAGGTTTAGATTGAGTCTGAGCCAGTGCCTGTGCTGGCGGCCTGGGCTCGGCGGAAACAGGGGCCGGCACCATGCGGGTTTGCAAGGGCCCCAACTTTTGCGATTCTGCTTCAATTTTCCAAATATCGATGCCTGGTGCCCAGAGCAGCCAAAGGTGAACGCCCAACACCAATGCACCCAACATGGCCAAGGTGCCATGGCGCTGTTGGGCCTTGTCTTGGGTTAAATCATGGGCAGGGGGCATTTGAAAAAAATCTAGCTATCGTGTGTGTCGGAAAATGGAGGGTGATTGAGATTGGTTAAACTGAAGACACGCTTTGAATCTTTTGCATTCAGCTTGAAACATCAATGAGATTCTTTTTTGAGGCTCCCCCATGAAATTAGCGACATACAAAGACGGATCACGTGACGGTCAATTGATTGTGGTCTCGCGTGACTTGAGCACAGCACATTATGCGACTGGCATTGCCTTGCGCATGCAGCAGGTACTAGACGACTGGAACTTTTTGTCGCCCCAACTCGAAGACCTGTACCAAACGCTGAACAGTGGCAAAGCCCGCCATGCATTTCCCTTCGACCCGGCAAACTGCATGGCCCCTTTGCCCAGAGCCTACCAGTGGGCAGACGGCTCAGCCTATTTGAACCATGTGGAGTTGGTGCGGGCCGCCCGCAGCTCTGAAGTGCCGCACAGTTTTTACACCGATCCACTCATGTACCAGGGCGGCAGTGATGACTTCATTGGGCCTTGCGACCCAGTGGTTTGCCGCGACGAAGCCTTTGGCATTGACTTTGAGGCCGAAATTGCCGTCATCACTGGCGATGTGCCCATGGGGGTCTCCCCCGAAAATGCCTTGGACGGTATTCGTTTGGTAATGCTTGCCAATGACGTGAGTTTGCGAAACCTCATCGCCAATGAGCTGGCCAAAGGCTTTGGATTTTTTCAAAGCAAACCAGCAACCGCTTTCAGCCCAGTAGCCGTCACCTTGGATGAACTGGGCGATGCCTGGGATCATGGCCGTGTGCACCTGACCATGCAGTCAACTTGGAACGGTCGCAAAGTAGGCATGTGTGAAGCTGGCCCCGAAATGACCTTTCACTTTGGCCAACTCATTGCGCACATTGGCAAAACGCGCAACGTGCGCGCGGGCTCTATTGTGGGAAGTGGCACGGTTAGCAACAAGAGCATCGACGTCAATGGCAAGCCTGAGTGGCCCAAAGGCTATAGCTGCATTGCTGAAAAGCGGGCCATTGAAACCATTTTGGATGGCAAACCCAGCACCGAGTTCATGAAATTCGGTGACAGCATTCGCATTGAAATGAAGGGCAAAGACGGACAAAGTGTGTTTGGCGCCATTGACCAGAAAATTGCACCTTTCGAGCAAGCCTGACCGACGACCTCATGCGAACTTGACCATTTTTCTGGAGACCTTCATGAGCCAAGTCATTGACTACAGTCGCTACCAAACACTGCAAATCACGCGTCGAGGTGCCAATCAAACGGTGCTCGATATTCAGATGAAAGCCGGTGGCCCTGGTGGCAATGGCAAGCTGCCAACAGCGGGTCACGAAGGTCATTGGGAGCTGGCCGAAATTTGGCGTGATGTGTCGCGCGATGACAGCGTGCGAGCTGCGGTGCTGCGAGGTGAAGGCATGGGCTTTTCGGGCGGTGGCGATTTGGCCTTGGTGGAAGACATGGCGCGCGATTTCGAGATTCGCAGCAGGGTCTGGAAAGAAGCCCGCGACCTGGTCTACAACGTCATCAACTGCGACAAACCCATCGTGAGTGCCATGCACGGACCGGCAGTGGGCGCTGGGTTGGTAGCGGGGTTGTTGGCAGACATTTCCATTGCCAGCAAGACCGCCAAAATTGTGGATGGCCACACCCGCTTGGGCGTTGCAGCGGGCGACCATGCCGCCATCATTTGGCCATTGCTTTGTGGCATGGCCAAAGCCAAGTACTACTTGTTATTGTGTGAGCCTGTGAGTGGCGAAGAAGCCGAGCGAATTGGCTTGGTGTCGTTGGCGGTTGAAGAAGACCAGCTATTACCTAAGGCCTATGAGGTTGCCGATCGCTTGGCCAATGGCAGCCAAACTGCCATTCGCTGGACCAAATATGCCTTGAACAATTGGTTGCGCCAAGCGGGCCCCAGCTTTGATGCTTCTCTGGCCTTGGAGTTCATGGGCTTTGCAGGGCCTGATGTGCAAGAGGGTTTGGCCAGCCTCCGAGAGCGCCGCCCACCCCATTTTTAAGCCTTGCTTTTCATGCGCGCCAAGAAGAGTTCATTGTTGGCTTTGCGATCCGCTTGCACTTTTTGCATGCTGGGCCGCTCCGACCACATCTTCATGTAGTCCTTGACGGGCAGGTCGGCCAGAAAATCGCGGCCGTACATGGTTTTGCTAACTGCCGTGATCAATGGCAAATGAACGGCTGCGGTGCAGTCGGCGATGCTCATTTCATTGCCGGCAATGAAGGGTTTGAATTGCGCAAGCTTGGCAAATGCTGCCACATTCTTCTCCAGCTGTGCGCCCACTTTTTCCTTGACCGCATCACTCACCTTGCCGCCAAAGAAGGCCTCGGGGTAGAGATTTCGTGCCACCAACTCTAAGTGCAAATCTAAAAAAATGACGAGTTCACGCACCTTGGCCGCTTGGAAGGCATCCTTGGAAAGCAGGGGATGCTCAGGGTATTGCTGCTCAATGTATTCCACCATGACAGCCGACTCGCAGATTGAGCCTTGCGCTGTTTTCAAATAGGGTACTTTGCCCAAGGGGCTAGCGTCTGGATCGGTTTGCCCCACCCAGACCAACTCTTCTTCAAAGGCCACGCCCTTTTCCAGCAGGACCAATTTGACTTTGTTGTGATAGTTGCTGGCGCCAAAGCCGCAGAGTGTGAGCATGTTGAGTCTTCCTGTAGAGATAACGAGATAAAACCAGAGCTTAACTTTTGATCGTGCCTTGGTGGGTCGCGCAGTTGACGCCACGCCTTGCTTGCACTGGCTTTGTTCACTGTATGCGTTAAGCTTGAGCCTCCCACACCCCAAGGAGCCCCCATGAGCGATACATCAGCTTTCGGATTTGGAAAATTTGTGCCTGGTTTTGACTTCTTGCAAAACTTGGGACAAGCCGCCAATCCTGGCGCTAAAGGCTCGCCGCAGGGCATGCCAAACATGGCCAGCTGGGTGGCGCCTACCTTGAACATCGAAGAACTCGACAAGCGCATTCAAGAGCTCAAAACGGTTCAGTTTTGGCTGGAGCAAAACACCAATGCGCTGAAGGCCACAATACAGGCTTTGGAAGTTCAAAAAATGACCTTGTCGACCTTGCAAGGCATGAATGTCAACATGGCTGAAATGGCCAAAGCCTTTACCGCCAAAATGCCAGATTTACAGCCAGAAGTTAAGCCAGAAATCAAGCCAGAGGTCCAGCCAGAAGTCAAAGCAACTGAGCCCCAACAAGAAGCAGCAAAAGGCCCTGCCGTCGACCCCATGCAGTGGTGGGGATCGCTCACACAACAGTTTCAAAACATTGCGGCAGCAGCAGTGAAAGATGTGGCTGCCAAGGCCATGAAAGAGGGCGCTCAGCCTAGCAAAAAAACAGCTAAGACAAGCGCAAAAACATCGGCAAAAACAAGCACAAAAACAAGCGCAACGAAAGCGCCAAGATCTGCCAAAGCCCAAAAGCCGCGTGCACCGCGCGCCAAAAAACCAGCCCCATGAATTTGTTTCCCTTCGGACATGCCACGCACCCGCAGTGGCCCATGGCAGCAGGCTTGGTGATTGCCCAGTTGCGCGCCCAAATGACCTTGCCTGGCCATGCGAGCAGTCCGCGTTTAGGTTTGCTGTACATCACCGACTATTACGCCAATGACGCGGAAGCTATTCTGGCGCACCTCCAGCAAGAATTGCCCATGGTGAAAGATTGGGCCGGCACGGTGGGTGTGGGTGTGGCCGCCAACAACGCAGAGTATTTTGACGAGCCCGGCATGGCCCTCATGTTGTGTGATTTGCCAGCCCAGCAATACCGGGTTTTTTCGGGGGCTCAGCCCTTGCCTCCTAGCTTTGAAGCAGCCAGTGCGCTTGTGCATGCCGATCCGCAAACCCCCGATCTGGCAGAGCTCATTGCAGAAATGGCAAGCCGAACTCAAAAAGCTTATTTGTTTGGCGGCCTCACTGCCAGTCGCAAGCAGGCGGTGCAGTTTGCATGGCACGATTCAGAGCCTGCTCAGAAAGGCGTTTTCTCGGGTGGTTTGAGCGGCGTGGCGTGGGCGCCAGAGGTTCAAATTTTGTCGCGCGTGACCCAGGGTTGCGCGCCCATCAGCAAAGAGCGAGAGATCACAGAAGCCGAAGGGCATGTGGTTTACCAACTCGATGGCTTGCCTGCGCTCGATGTGCTCATGGCCGATTTGAAGGTGTCGTTGTCAGAGCCCCAAACAGCACTCAAAGCGGTGCGATCGACGCTTGTAGGCCTCTCGTCGCCAGGTCAGCAAGGGGTTGGCCGAACCGGCAGTTTGGGTGCCGATGTGCGTGTGCGCCATATTGTGGGCCTAGACCCTGCGCGAAAAGGCGTGGCCATTGCCGACCATCTGGAGGTGGGACAAAAATTGGCTTTTTGTCAGATGAGTTTGCAAGCCGCCAAGTCTGATCTTCGGCGCATTTGTTCTGAGATTCGAGAAGAGTTAGAGCCCGAAACTTTGAGCCTAGAAATGGCCAATGCCTTGGCCGCCAGTGAAGCAGAAGCAGCGCCGCACTTAGCCCGGCGCATTGCGGGTGCTGTGTATGTCAGTTGCTCTGGGCGAGGCGGCCCGCACTTTGGCGGCCCCAGTGCTGAACTGCAGTGGATTCGCCATGCCCTAGGCGATGTGCCTTTAGTAGGTTTTTTTGCCAGTGGCGAAATTGCCCATCACCACTTGTATGGCTACACCGGTGTGTTGACGGTTTTCACCACACCAGAAGAAGTGGCTTGATGACGCGCCTGCGTCCTGCTCAAACGCCGCGCGCTCGTGCCTGTTTGAACTGCACTTGAAAGGCCGAGAAGGTATCGGCTTCTAATGCCAATCGCACTTCTTGCATGAGCCGCAAGTAATAGTGCAAATTGTGGATGGTGGTGAGCATGGGGCCCAGCATCTCGCCGCAGCGATCGAGGTGATGCAAATAGGCACGGCTAAATCCTTCTCTGCCGCCATCGTCCCAAGACACGTTTGAAGTACCTGCACAGGCGTAGCAGGTGCAAGTGGTGTCCAAGGGCTGTGGATCTGATTTGTGGCGAGCATTGCGCAGCTTCAAATCGCCAAAGCGGGTGAACACCGTGCCATTGCGTGCATTGCGGGTGGGCATGACACAGTCAAACATGTCGACACCTTGCGCCACGCCTTCCACCAAATCTTCGGGGGTGCCCACGCCCATCAAATAGCGCGGCTTGTGGGCCGGCAAACGGTGCGGCGTGTGCGCCATGATTTGCAGCATCTGCTCTTTGGGCTCGCCCACGCTCACGCCGCCAATGGCATAGCCAGGGAAATTCATTTCAACCAAATGGTCCAAGGACTCTTGGCGCAAGTTTTCAAACATGCCGCCTTGCACAATGCCAAACAAAGCATTTGGATTTTCAAGGCGCGCAAACTCGTTTTGACTGCGCGTGGCCCAGCGCAAACTCATCTCCATCGATTTGCGGGCTTCAGCTTCAGTGGTGAGATGGCCCTTGGTTTCATAAGGCGTACACTCATCCAACTGCATCACAATGTCTGAATTCAAAATGCTTTGAATTTGCATGCTCACTTCGGGCGACATGAAGAGTTTGTCGCCATTCACGGGCGAAGAAAAATGCACGCCTTCTTCGGTGATTTTGCGCATCGCGCCCAAAGACCAAACCTGAAAACCACCTGAGTCGGTGAGGATGGGTTTCTGCCATTTTTCAAAACCATGCAAGCCGCCAAAGCTTTTCATGATGTCAAGGCCGGGGCGCATCCACAAGTGAAAGGTGTTGCCCAAAATAATTTGCGCGCCCATTTCTTCAAGGCTTCGCGGCATGACGCCTTTCACGGTGCCGTAGGTGCCCACTGGCATGAAGATGGGGGTTTGAATCACGCCGTGGTTGAGTGTGAGCTGACCTCTTCGCGCGTGGCTGTTGGGGTCTGTTTTGAGAAGTTTAAATTCAAGCATGCGGCAATCTGGGCAAGGTTTTGTTAAAGGGCGAATGAGCTCAAGCTCGCTTCAAAAGCATGGCATCGCCATAACTGAAAAAACGATACTGCTTTGAAATGGCATGCGCATACAAACGCATCACATGCTCGTAGCCAGCCAAGGCGCTGACCAACATCATCAAGGTACTTTTGGGCAAATGAAAATTGGTGATCAAACAATCCACCCATTGAAACTCAAAGCCCGGCGTGATGAATATTTGGGTATCTCCTTGCACTTGACCCGATTGGGCCCAAGATTCCAAAGTTCTGACCGAAGTGGTGCCCACGGCCCAAACTTTGCCGCCACGTGCCCTGCATTCATGCAATGCGCGTTGGGTACTTTCAGGAATGTCATACCACTCGGAGTGCATGGTGTGCTCAGCAATGT
>Ga0192647_101119_pt1 | contig 17872 bp, 13 predicted proteins | sample LauGreFa1BDMLBSN_2_FD_133046 | JGI IMG/M metagenome (GOLD analysis project Ga0192647, IMG submission 133046) | Freshwater lake microbial communities from Lake Michigan, USA - Fa13.BD.MLB.SN - reassembly | ecosystem: Environmental > Aquatic > Freshwater > Lake | place: Lake Michigan, USA...
AGTATATATCGCAGAATATGATCAATACGGTGGACAACCGTATGGAAGTATCATTGGACTTTATGAATTTTATCACACGCCACATGACGAATTCTGGTTAAAAATCATGGGTAAAGTTGCTGCTGCCAGCCATGCACCCTTTATTGGTGCAGTTTCGCCCAAATTTTTTGGTTGTGAAACTATGGACGAGTTGGCCGCGTTTAAAGATGTTGAAGGTCTTATTAACCAGCCAAAATATGGCTCTTGGAATGCCTTGAGAGATTCAGAAGTGGCAGCCTATATAGGATTAACTTTACCACGTTATGTTTTACGCTTGCCTTATGATCCTGAAACCAATCCAGCTGGTAAGCTTAACTTTAAAGAAGAAGTGCGTGGCAATAACAGTGAAGATTATCTGTGGGGCAGTTCCACAATGCTTTTTGCAAAAAATATGATCCGATCATTTATTGGCTCTGGCTGGTGTCAATACATACGTGGTCCTAAAGGAGGCGGTTTAATACCAGGATTGCCAGTGCATATGTTTAATATTCGCGGCGAAGATGAGATGAAAATTCCTGTGGAAATAACTATTCCAGACTTTAGGGAGTTAGAATTTGCGAATGCCGGTTTCATGCCCTTAATCTATCGCAAGAATACAGCAGATGCTTGTTTCTTTAGTTGCCAATCGATAAAGAGTTCAAAAAAATATAAAGATCCAAAAGATTCTGAAAATTCACAATTAGTCACAAATATTTCTTACAGCTTTTCAATTACTCGTATTGCTCATTATATCAAGTGTATTATGAGAGATAATATCGGTAGTAGTGCTGATGCAGCCTATATTGAGAAAAATCTAAATGAATGGTTGTTTCAGTATGTAACGACTGTGGTTAATCCCGATAATATTACCTTACGCACCTATCCTTTCAAAGCTGCATCTGTTGTTGTGAAAGAGCGTCCTGGAATGATTGGTTGGTATGATTGTGCAATTTCTATCTTGCCTCATATTCAATTTGAGGGGATGGACGTTGAATTGCGTCTCGATGCCAGATTAGGCGCTGCATCCTAACTGTGTTTTATTGGGATATTTAAACAGATATTATTTTAATTAAAATTAGAGAGAATTATCATGGCAAGTAACAATTATAATTGCAGCCTACAACAGGCTTATAATTTCCAGAAAGACCAACAGCAAAATGTTGGACACCTTGTAGGATTGACCATCGGAACTCAAGCATTAACAGCTGACCATACATTAACTAATCCGATTGGCTATGCAGCAGTAACAGTGGCTGGAGTTATAGAGAACTGGAATTGGGAGGGAGGCTACTCTCAACCTATATATATGGACTGCAATATCAGTACTACTAATCAAACATCTGTTTCTGTTTTGACACAAACCAATTTATCAAACACGGTTGTGGTGGCAAATTTTAACATTTATACGTTTGATCCAATAAATAAGGTCTACTATCTTTCCTGCACTACTAACTCAACAGCACTAAATGGTTTTATTTTTAAGCAAGGTGGTGATTTAAGTTTGGCTGTAGATGTTCATAATGATCCCACAGTAATGTCCCCATTAAATTATAAAATGTCTATCGGCTTTATGCCTCAACCAAGTCAACAAACAATTAATTTTGCTGTTAGCAATACTCAAAAATTTGTTAAACAATGGGGTGTAACAGTACCTGGTTAATTCAAATTTATTATATAAATAATCTATGAATAATGGCTTATCCAGAGTTTCATGGGCAATGGGTCAGGCGCTTCTGCCTGACCACTTGCGTATGCTTGAAGAATCACTGTTGGCTGATAGCGCTATGCGCTTCAGCCATCACGAGATACCCAGTTATGGTCTTTATAAAGTAAATTGGAATGAAACCTTGTTGGCTGAAGGTGTTTTATCTCTTGAGGAGATGATATTGGTAATGCCATCAGGGTTGCTCTTGGAATTGAAAGAAAATATTAGGGTAGAGCCAATAAATCTTACAATACCCGGAACTTCTTTGGTTTCAGTTTACCTTCATGTTAGGACTTATGCTGAACCGATAAATTCAACCGTTGTAAATAAGAACATTGTAAAACATGGTAATGTCAGTTGTTGGCTTTGGCAAATTGATCTTTCTACTGAACAAGAGCACTCTGATACACTAGAGACTTTTCATTTGGCAGATTTTCAAAAACAAGCCGATAGTTCATGGCAGTTATCAACCAGTTATATACCGCCGATAGGTTGTTTTGGATCAGTTCCCTTTCTTAAAGATGATTTTAAACAATTAAAAATTAAATTAGAAGCTTATCATTATCAATTAACGCAAGAAGTGGCAGCGATTTACTTGTCTGGCGCAGATCTTTTTAATACCAGAGAAAGCTTAAAATCTGTCGTCAATATGTTGAGATTGCTTGGTAATTTTTTTGCTGAAATTAATGTTCACCCTTATACAATGTATGAGCGATTAAAGTCTTTTTATATTGATTTAGCTTTCTATCATAATAATACGCCTGATTTTTCTATAAGTTGTTACCGACATGATGAGCTTGTTGAGGTATTTAATGAAATATTAATTCCTTTAAATCATGAGATTCAATTTACTCAAACGAGGATTCCCTACTTACCTTTTAAATTGGCCGATGGTATTTTTCAAGTTACTCTTCCAATTGAAATACGCAAGGCAAAGGAATTTTATTTTCTTGTGCAAAATGCAAGTGTTAATCAATCAGTAAGTATTGCTGGTATTAAACTAGCTGCGGTTTCTCGTATTCCCACCGTTCATAAATTTTATTTGCAAGGTGTGTCATTAATTAAAATTGATAAGCCACCATTCCAGCACTCATTCGGACCTGAAATTGATATTTATCAGATTACTCAGGGTGAAGAATGGGATTATGCTCTCAATGAATTAGTAATAGGTTTTATTCCCGATTCAAGCTTTTCCAGTGAGAAATTTTTTCTTAATTGGAGAACGGTATAATGTCTTTGTTCGCAAAATTGGCTAGTAACTCAAGCAATACGCTTAAAAGTAATTACGATATAAATGTAATTATTGCCAATTTGAATAATATATTAGGAACCAAAAGGGGATATGGTTTTTTTTTAGAGAAATTTGGCTTATCTGATTATAAACATATTAGTTCACATGACGATATTGTAGATATGCTTAGTAGTGAAATTAAAGAGACCATTGAGCTTTTTGAACCTAGAATGAAGGTTAAAAAAGTCATTAACACTACAGATATAAGCTTGACGTTGTTGTCGTTCCAATTGGATTTTGAGGTAGATAAACGCAGCTATTCATGTAAAGTCTATCTAGATTCTGTCAATAAAGGGTTTCAAGTTCAGTCATGACATCTTTTACTGAAGACCTAGCGGTAACTCTTTCATTAACTATCAATAATAAAGCTTATAGTGTGCCTGCAGGTAATATTAAATCGTTGGATTTAAATATATTACCTTATGGCTTTGATGGAGAAGTAAGTCTTGTAATGCCGGTTGAAAATACAACTGATACACTTTTTACACCGTTAACTGGAAATACACTAATTGAAGTATCGTTACAAGCATCTGTCTATATCAATAATACTGAAGGAACTATCACCAATGTCAGTTTGACTGGGTATGTATCGACATGGGGTTTTTTTGAACAAACGTTGACTAATGTTTTGTCTACTCAAGAATTAATGTTGTTTAGGGTATATACTTTAAAATTTGCTGATCCTGCCCAAATATTTTGGAAACAGCACTTTCCTTCTTATCTTCTAACGAATTCTACTTTACAGGCTTTAATCACTGCCCAGACGCCGACCCAAATTAAGATGACTTACAACTGGACTGTGTTAACGACTCAATATCCAGTTCTATCCTTATCTTTGGGTGCTCCGGGTAATATTAACCGAGCTAGTTTTTATGATTACTTGATATGGTTAGTTGATACTCAGAATGGTATTTTTCTTTATAATATTGCAACTAATCAATATACCTTAAGTGCAAACGTAGCTTCATCTGGGACTGCTGAATCATTAAATCCCCTCGAAATCGCTAAGTTTGGGATGAGTTATCCGGAGGTTAGGCGGTATCAAGCGAACGTATTGAACTCATATTCAGCATCACCAAAAACTACATCTATTAGTAATAGTCAATTGGTCAGTCCAATCCGTCATGATTATATTGCAAGTTATCCTATTGCTTCAGATATGACATCGAGAGTTACATTAGAAACAGCAAGAATGAATCAGCCTTTAACTGAAGTATGGGTTGAATATAATCAAGTTCAGTTGCAATTCACTCCTCCGGGACAATTAGTTGAATTTAATAATTCTCCAGCTTGGAATTCCTCAATTTTTGTCTATGGAAAAACCTTTAAAGTTAAGACATGGCGATTAAATGCACGTGCCGTTGATGAAAATTGTCTTGTTAATTTAAATAACGCTTATGGAAAGTATACTATTGATCATTCAATTAATTTAATGACAAGTACAGACTTAAACGTATCATTGCCCTCTTATAATATACCCATCTATCCTTTTTTTGTGGAAGGTACCATGGTCAGTGAAACAGGAGCTACTTCAGATTCAACCTATCAATTTTATACTGATTCAACTACCTCAACTAATTATTACCAAATAAGTATTCCACTATGGGCTAACCAAAATGTACGCGCTAATTACCAGCCTAATTTTGATGCTGGGCAATTTTATTTTCCCCCTTATAAAAATGCCAGAGTGCTGGTTGGATTGGGGTTCGATAATGCCTTTATAGCGGCTTTTCTAGACTGGGGAACTGGCACAGCTTTGACGTTAGACTCTCAAGGTAATCAATTGGTTATGGGTCAATCCACCACAAGTCAGAATATAATTAAGCATACTTATGTTGATAGTAAACCAGAGCTGCAAATCCAACGAACTGAAGCTAAAGATACTGAGTTATTGCAGTTTTCTGATGGATGTATTATTTTACAAACTTTGCTGGCAGAATAACTATGGCTCTTACTTGTAAAGTTGAACTAAATCAAACAACTGGAATGACTTTAACTGTTCTCAACAGTGCTGGCAATGTAACACAAACAGCTGTATTTAATGGCACCACTATGACCTTTACTTGTAAAGGAGCTGATGCAACCAGCACAATTGTTCAAAATTCAGATAGCATTACTGTCAATTGTCAAACTTTTACGGTTAATGCAGATACGATTTCCTGTACATCTACAAAAAATACATCACATTCGGCTGATGGTACTTTTACTATCAATAGTACAGGGAATTCATCGTTCACATCTTCAGCAGATACCACTATTTCACCTAAATCTACTCTGACTATGACGGCGGCTGATATATCCGCTACAGCCCAAAGTACTGGTAAGCTGACAGCAGCTACTACGACCATTACCGGGAGTCAACAAGCAACAGTAACAGGGGCTGAACTTGCCTTGTCAGGGTCATCAAGTGCCAGCCTTAAGGGCGCCAGTATTTCAGTTCAAGCTGATTCGACTATGTCAATTTCAGGATTAACCACTACGGTTAAAGGAACCACTACTGCTATTCAAGGTAGTTTAGTTACTTTAGGGGGGTAAGGTCTATGAGTTTAGATAATATGCCCTATCAGAATTTTCTAGAAGAACTCCAAGATTTAAACAATTTCAGGCTTGATTATTCACTTGATAATCCTGATGCTGGATTGGAGGGGAACGATCCAGATGTAAATCGTATAATTGAAGCGCTTGCTTTTTTCTGCGCAAGAACAAAATCAACAGCACTTCGCAATATAGATGCAACTAATCGTCGTTTATATCAGCAGTTTTTTTCTTTTATGCTTTCACCTTTACCAGCAATGGTAATGTTACAAGCGATTCCAAATGGTCATTTGACTGAAACATTGGTTGTTCCTGCCGGTACAAAGTTTGCCTTAGAGCCCAAAGAGGGCGGAATGGTGATGTTTCGTAATACTACTACATTACGGATATTACCTATAACTATAGAGAGCTTTAAACAAGAGCTTTCTGATGGCGATGGAGTTAGGTTATTGTTGTCGTTTCAGGCTAATTTTCCACTTAATGAAGAGCCTGGTGTTATAAGACTACACATTAACTATTTAAATGATTTTGATCTTTCTCATAAAGTATTATTTTTTTTGAAAAATCATTTGAGTGGTGCGAATGTTCAATTCGGGGCTTATGATGTAGCTGAATCAAGTATACCCTGTGGGTTTAATTTTAACCCACCCCCTGATGAAATTGCAATCGACGAATATCGTCATCCATTAGAAATTGAAAGGGGTTATTTTCAATTCCCACAACAAGAGCTTTTTTTGGAACTTGATATTCCACCAGCGCCTCGTAATTGGAAACAATTTACTGTTGTTTTTGAAGTGAATCAGCCTTGGCCAAGACAACTTCGCCTTAATCATAATATATTTCAATTGTTTGTATCGCCAGCTTTTAATAATGTAAAGGAAATGGCACAACCTATAATTTGTGATGGTACTCAAGAACGTTACACCATTCGACATCCAGTCCCCGAACTTGGTTTTAGTTTGCAGAATGTACTTGGTGTTTATGAAGTAGGTGCAAAAGGTATGTTGCCATTTAGACCAGGTATTATAGCTGGAGGCAATGGATCTTTCGAAATAGAGCAGGGACCCCGTAAAGATAGTCCTGCAAATTTATATTGGCTAGTGCCGCATTTTCCAGCATCTTTCGAAACATCACGGACATTATTGGTCGAAGCATTATGGCAACAACCATGGTACGACCAACTCATAGAAAGCCAATATAAATTTGGTTTTTTTAATAAACATAATAATGGGGTGGAATGGGAGCCAGTTGGCAGAATTATTCCTCATGCTGAAAATCAGCAATTGGATAATGTAACCCAATATATCAATTTATTTACTTTAATGCATATTTGTTCTTTTAATATTGATCAATTACGCGAACTTCTTGTGGCATTGGGTAGTATAACAACGGGCTTTTATAAAAATGTTTTTAAAACCTTAGTTAATCTTCGTATAGATGAAGAACCATTAGGTGAAGATAGTGCTATACAAAATAAACAAATATATTATTTACAGTTTAAGTCCGATGTAAATGTAAGTATTGATATCATTTCACCATTTGCCCTACATGTTGGAAAGGTTTTAGATTTATGGATAAGTGATTGCTTGGTTGAAGCTCATTGGGAAATACTCGATGATAAAATAGATGGTATTTCAGAGGAGAATAAATGAATCGACAAGTTTGGGAGACAATTGTAACTATTAATAATTACATAAGTCCATTAGATGCTAAAGATAAACAAATCGAAATCAAGAGTAACGATTTGATAGAGTTGCGCAGTAAATTACGAATTGAATTAGAAACGATACGTCAGTTACTTACTGAACAATATTCTCAAAGAGATGTTTATTTGGTTTTATTTCCATTTATTGCACATTGTGATGAATTGATTAGAAAATTGATTATAGATAGGGAAAATTTAAGTTGGCCTTCATTCCAAGAAGAGTTCTATAAAATAGATGACGCGGGTGATACTTTTTATGATCTACTTGATGATTTATTAACTAAGCCAGACACCTTGCCATTTGTTTATGAGATTTATTTATTCTGTTTAAAAGATGGTTTTTTGGGGCGCTATAGTAACTATCCTGACACAATCAAAGATTATATTAAGAAATTAAACAAATATATTTCTTTAAGGCCATTACTTGATAATCCTACTCAAGTTGCTGTATCGCACAAACGAATATTCTTTCGGATTCCAAACTATTTTTACTATATTAGTGCTGGTGTTTTATTGTTGGGACTTTATTACATACTTATGTTCTTTGGGAGTATTTGGAAGCCTTACGAATGAAAAGTCCAGAATTAACATCTCGATGGGATGATTTTTTTTCAATATCTAAATTACAGAAAAACTGGGAGATTACAACAAAACCAGTTAATGAAATAACTTTGACTGACCCTAAGTCTCGGATAATTGAAAAATTTAACGAACTTAATTCACTAATTTATAAAACCTATACCGATAGTTATAGATTATCAGTGAGGCTAGAAGACTTAAATGAAAAAATCAGTCAATTGGTTTTAGAGGACACTCAAGAGTTAGTCATTGATGAGAAACAAATAACAGCAATTCTTGAAACGTTAGATCAGTTAGATGATTTAATTTGGGCTATGGAACTTTCTCGAATAGAGTAATTATGACATCTATTGAGGCTAAGATAGTTAAATATATTTGGCGTTTTGATCCCATCAGCCTATTAATACTTTTGAATTTTCTAGGCTATGAATTAGATGAAATTCTTTTTTGCAGTCATTATACGTCAAGTTCACAATCGCGGTTGGTAGAAGCGATTGAGTTTCAAAATCATCCTAGAAAGGTGATTATTACACTCAACCTAGGTTTGCTCGGTGGACAGTCTTTACTTCCAGATTATTTTTTTAGGTTAGTTGAAAATGGAACGCTCGATAAAGACAAATTTATGGAATTTATTGGATATTTAGACGATAGAATTTTACGTCGCTTTTTGTTTGCAATTTATCCTGAATTTGATGAAGTTACTTATCAGAGTTGGGAGGAGCGGAAAAGAATTGCGGTTCGTACGTTAAGGCTTAATTCTCCAATTACGTTACATTGGCTTTTTCAACTTGTATTTCCCGAATTGCAGGTAAGGGTTAGTAAATGTTCAATGCAAAAAACTTTTGATCTAGGCTCGCCTATTCTGGGGAAAACACACTTAGGCTTCCAATCTATATTGGGTAAGATTAAACAGGTACCGATTCTTGGAAAACGAATAATACTTATAACAGATGAGGACAAATTTAATAATGACCCGTGGCCTCAAGAAATTCAGCATCGATTTGAAAAATTAATATGCCCACTATTTAGAAGTGGTGATTTACATATTGAAATATGGCTTATTATCCGGACGCAAAGTACTTGGCTTAGCCTGAAGCAGAATAGTTATTTGGGTTATGAAAATATAGAGGGTGGTAGTGAATTTCAGTATAGGCGAATTAGAATATTTTCTGGACATTTATGTTGATGGCTATGGAGGATAAAGCAAAATGAGTATTTTGTTATTTCAGGGGAGTTTGCCGGTTACTGATAATCCCGGCATTGATACTATAGACCCCCGCTATGATGCTATTGTGAGTTATGTGCAAGATGATAATTTCATTGCCGCAATCACTTTGATAGAAGACCTGTTTGCGGAAGAAATTTTTGATATTCGAATGATTTCTTATTATCTTTACGGCTATTGGCTGGATAATGGTCTTGGCAGTCTTAATGTGGTTTTACAGTGTTTGAATAATATTTTATCCGATAACTTTGAAGCAGTTGGTCCTATTGCAAATCATGACCAAAACTTCGAAAAAAGTCTTAGTTGGATCATGCGTCAAATTTTAAAAAAAATAAATTATGAGGAAAAGAAAAATTCATCGCTTTGGCAGCAATGGTATACCTCTATCACTGAAGAGGACATTAGTCACATTTTAGAAACTGGAGAAATACTTTCCGGCACTCTTACTCAAAAAATCCCTGATAAAGCAGTCGATATCATTAACCTATGGAATAAAATACAAGCTTCGCTAAAGGCAATCAAAAAAATGGTGGCTCGTCCGCTTGATTTGATAACAACAGAAACTGACAATGATAAAACTGAGTTCCCTTTACTAGTATCAGAAGAGAACGATTTAAAAGGTGAGCTTGAATCAAAAGAACCTATAAACAGTTATCAAGCTTATGAAACGTCTTACCCCATGACACTTTTACTTAAAAAAATTTCTGCGTTTGAAAGAATGATTAATGAGAAAAAGTTTGATCGGGCTGCTCTGATTTTAGAAGATATTAAGCTGAGTTTGAGCACATTCGAACCTACAGTTTATCTGCCAAAAATATTTGAAAATTTTGTAAAGTTGCAAGCTCTTAATATTAATGACTTACTCATCTGTCAACAAGAGAGAGGTACTGTTGAATGGGAAGTAATGCAGGAATGGTTTAAAGTTGATCTAGATGGTTTTATTAATTCTTAAGGAGATTATATGAGCGACCTAGTGACAAGTAACGCTGTTTTGGAATGTACTTTTGGAACTGCACCGTCAACCATGGTGGTATTGCCAACTAATTTAGTACAAGTTGAAATGCCAGCCGCTAATATTTTAGATATGGTGCCTTTACTCAATATTATGCCATTTGCAATGTGTTCAAGTATCGCAAATCCAACTGTAGCAGCTGCAACAGCAGCAGCCTTAGGTGTTTTGACCCCCATGCCATGTATACCGATGACTGTCGCACCTTGGGCAGTTGGCGCTCCGACAGTTTTAATTAATAATTCACCTGCATTAACCAATGATAGTAAATTAATGTGTTCTTGGGCAGGTGTTATCAGTATCACTTTTGCTGGACAGGTTGCAGTAACAGTGTCGTGATAAAAGAAGTAACTTGTTTTTATTATACTAATGGAAAATAAAAAGGAATTAGAAGATTGGTCTGTTGCTACCTTCGCTCGCATTGAAGCCAGCTTATGGGAAGAGGATATCAATTCGGCTTTTGATTCATCATGGCTTGATTCGAGTTGGAAAGATCCAGTTACTTTCTTTAAGGCTTTACATGTTTACTCAGAACTTAGACAAGCATGTTCGTTCAAAAGTATTCCTTTTTTTAGGTATGATTTTTATTATGATTTAATAGTTCGACATAAGGTCCAAAGTACTGCAGCTTATATATGGTTAGAAGATGGTACCTGGAGAACTTGGACATATGCTGAATTGGGAGCTATGGTGAATGGAATCGTTGCGACTTGGGAAGGTCATGGTGTAGAAGCCGGTGATAAGTTGACTGTTCTTCATCCACAAGGGCCCCATTGGATAGTGGCTTTATTAGCGGGATTAAGATTAGGTGCGATTGTTTCTATTTTACCCCCTCAAGGGAATGCATTTGTTAGTCGTCGTTTAAAAAACATCAAGCCGAAATGGTTAGCGATAGATTATCTCTATAGACATCAGCTGGACTTGTCTTGGCAAGAAAAGGTCTTACCTCATACTATATCGTCGCTACAACCCTCTAGAGTCTCTTACGAATATTTAAGCGATGAAATTGTCATTCAGTGCTTTGATCCGACAAATCAAATACCTGATGCTGTCTGTGCTGTCAATGCTGATACATTTTATCTTGGTGCGCTTAGGGATAGTATCTTTGCATATGGAATTAGGTCGGGGCAAAAGTTTGCTGCTCCCGGTTGGTATGAGTTAGAAAGTCAACCGTCAATGATATTATCTGTTTTTCTCCAAGGCGGTACTTGGGTGCATATAGAATTGAGTGATTTAGAAAAATCATCTGATAAATTGCTGGATCAACAAATTGACGTATTAGGAATCAGTAAAGTTCTTCGTGATCTATTACGAAAAAACCCTCCGAACGGAGATAAGAATTGGAGATATTGGTTTAGGCATCCTGCTGAATCGGCTGATTTTACAATTTGGCAAAATTTTATCCAAGAGCTAAAGCTTGAAACTTATTATTCAGGTAATTTGGTTTGTAATACAGCTAAAGGGGGAGCAATTCTTTTTTCATCTAGAGTTCGAGGCCATTCACATTTTAAAATATGTCCTGGGGTAGGGCTGCTATGGCAAATAGGTTTAGTTAATTCCCCAGAATTACCTTCAATAAATAGTTCTGGTCGTTTAGCCTTGGGTAAAGAGAAAGAAGGGAAGATCATTTGGACTGATACACCTTACTTATTAGCTTTTTATCATAATCGATGGTCATATATTGGCCAATACCCACGATTTAGAGCTGGGCGGACATACCCTCGTACAGAATTGCTTGATTTGCTTGCAGATAAAATTCCCTATGTTGCATTCGTAGAAGCATCTACTGATCATGGTAGTTCAGATCCACGTCAGGTATTGGTAACTTTCTTGGACAATATGGGTTATGCAGTTTTAAGTGATCTTATAAAAAAGGAATTAGGGGAGGATTTTTTACCTGATAAGGTTGACAATTTAACCATACTGCCAAAGTTAAATGATAAGGGCGGTGCAGATCAAAAATGGTGCCAAGCTAATTATCAAACAGGCGAGTTATATCGACGAGAGAGAAGTAAAGTTCATCGCAGTATTTCTGAATTCAAGCAGATAATGTTAGCGGTGAATCAAGATCAATGAGCTCTTGAAGACAGAAAAATAATATTATTTACTTTTAATCATTTATAAATTGATTTATTGTTACTTAATAGTAAGTTATTTACATATTATTAGGTAGAATATTAAGAAACGTACGACTTACTCAACAACTTACATATTATTGGACATATATACAAAATGATTATAGAAAAATTTAATCTAAAAGCCCAAGAATCAATTGAGAGCGCTTGTCGTTTAGCTGTTGAAAAAGATCATTCTGTGGTGACTCCATGGCATCTTTTGTCAACGCTCTTAGAGGTAAAAAATAGTATAGGTCGGCAATATCTAGAACAAACAAGCATTGATTTAGTTAAATTGACTGAATTAGTAAATGCTCAGCTCGGACTCCAACCAAGAGCGGCACGTAATGCCCAGCAAACACCCATCAATCGTGACTTGGAAAGGCTTTTTATATATGCTGAAAAGTCTGCATTAAGTATAGGTGACAAATATATAGGAATTAACCATTTGCTACTTTCTTTTTGGGAGTTAGAAGAATTAGGATTAGTTCTTAATGAGGTAGGGGGAAGTAAGGAAACGTTACTTAACGTTTTTGGCAATATGATTCGAAGTGGCTACACAAGTACAGAAAATACGGGTCAATTTGAATATTTGAATAAATACACACGTGATTTAACAGCAATGGCATTGGCGGGTCAAATTGATCCAGTTATAGGTCGAGATGATGAAGTTAATCTAACGATTCAGGTTTTATGTCGTCGTATAAAAAACAACCCTATCATAATCGGTGAGCCGGGGGTCGGCAAAACAGCCGTTGTTGAAGGCTTAGCACAACGTATAGTAGCTGGAGATGTGCCAAGTGATTTGGTGGGTTGTTCGGTTTTAGCCTTAGACATGGGGTTATTAGTTGCTGGGGCGAAATTTCGTGGAGAGTTTGAAGAGCGTTTAAAACGCTTGCTGCAAGAAACTATAGAAGCTGGTAATGTCATTATTTTTATAGATGAAATACATAACTTAGTTGGTGCTGGTAAGGCTGAAGGTTCTATGGATGCCGCCAATTTATTAAAACCGGCTTTAGCTCGGGGAGAAATTCGTTGTATAGGCACAACTACTAATGAGGAATATCGTAAGCATTTTGAAAAAGATACTGCCATTATTCGCCGTTTTCAGGTAGTGCATTTAGATGAGCCCGATGATAAAACCACATTATTAATATTGCGTGGTATTAAAGAAAAATATGAGATGCATCATGGTATAAGAATAACCGAAGCTGGTTTGATTGCAGCAATCCGATTTTCTAGGCGATATATTACGGATCGATTTCTTCCAGATAAAGCAATTGATTTGATAGATCAGACGGCAGCTACAGTTCGCATTGCTCTTTCTGCAAAACCAGCTGAATTAGAAATAATCGATCGGCAATTAGTTGAAATGGAAATTGAGGCTTACTCATTGGCTAACGAGTTAAACGAGACTCGCAAGGATCAAGTCAATAAAGAACTTTCGGAGCTTCGAGACAAAAGTAGGCAAATGACAGAGCGTTGGAATCTAGAAAAGCGTGCAATTACTGAAGTACAAAATGCAAGTAAGTTACTGGAAGATTCACGGCGTGAAATGGTACAAAAAATTCGTGAAGAAGACTTCGTTCGAGTTGCAGAGTTGCAACATAAATTGATTCCTCAAGCAGAGAGGATTCTTGCAGAATATGCCGATATCGATATCAATGAAATTCATCCGCAGAAGAATTTTATTGATGAACATGATATTGCAGCTACGGTTGGTCGTCTAACTGGCATTCCGGTGACGAAGATGCTTGACTCAGAACAGCAGCGCTTATTACAGTTAGAAAGCCATCTTACAAAGCGGGTAGTAGGACAAGAAGAAGCTGTATCGTCAGTTTCTAAAGCAATTCGACGTGCTCGCACAAATATACAAGATGCTAATCGTCCTCTTGGTTCATTTTTAATGTTAGGTCCTACTGGAGTTGGAAAAACTGAATTAGCAAAGACATTGGCCCAATTTCTCTTTAATGACGATCTGGCAATGATACGTATTGACATGAGTGAGTACATGGAAAAACATTCAGTTGCTCGTTTAACTGGCTCTCCTCCAGGATATGTCGGCCATGAAGAAGGTGGTGTGCTAACTAATCAAGTACGCATAAAACCTTACAGCGTCATTTTATTGGATGAAGTTGAAAAAGCCCATCCAGATGTATTCAATATATTTTTGCAGGTCTTAGATGAAGGTCGTTTGACTGATAGTCAAGGTCAATTAGTTAATTTTACTAATACGTTAATACTTATGACCTCAAATTTGGCTTCTGAATATATTGAGCCAGTTGAAACTGAACAGGAACAGCAAAGAATGCATTCCCAAATTATGGAAATTGTGCGAGGTCATTTCCGTCCGGAATTTCTCAATAGACTTGATGATATATTGATTTTTCGACAACTCACATTAGAAGCTATGAGACCCATTACAGATATTCAAATCGGTCGTTTAGCAAAGTGTTTGGAAGAGAGAAATATTCAATTGGACGTATCTGACGAGGCCATAAATAATCTTGCGCAATTAGGTTACAATCCATTGTATGGTGCACGCCCATTAAAACGCGTGATTCAATCAAAACTCCAGGATCCCTTGGCTGAACTCCTGTTGACTGGCGGCGTCAAAGATGGACAGCGCGTTTTAGTTGATATAATAGATGGTGAATTAACGTTTGCTGGTATAGATAAAGAAAATCATGATGATCCCAAAAATACATTAATAGAAATGGATTCATAATGAAGCTAGATACAATGACTCAGATTTTTAAAGAGATAATTTCATTATTAAGTTGGATTCAATGGCTAGGGTTGGTTGTTGTCCTATTTTTGATGATTATCTTAGGCTATTTGATTTGGAAACGTAAGTATTCAAATAAGGATAGTAATTCTGTTATTCCTGAAGTTATTGTACCTAGTAAGTTAAAATTCCCATCAAATACCTTGTTGAATGTTTGGCTGCAATTTAAAAATGCCATACCTTTCATGCTTCGTGCTGAAGCATTAGGTCATCCTTTTTCTATTGTCATAGGTGACGCGGGTTCTGGTAAAACGGCAATTATTGATAACCATGCCGAGTGGGAAGGCCAAGATTATCGTTTTTATTCAAGCTCAACTAAAGATGCACTGTTACAAGTTTATCTTGGCGCCAAAGCTTTAGTATTAGAGTTATCTTCTTCTATTCTTTATGATACGAGTACGGATGTTTATCATGCATTGAAGAAGTTGTGGGGGCATTTACCACCAACTCCTCAAGTTGTGATGGTTATTGATGCAACTGCTTTATTAACACCACAAGCCGATCATTTACGTGAGATGGGTCAGGCATTATTTGGTAAATTTAATGCATTTGAGGAATTGGAAAAAGAACCTCTGCCGCTTATCTTAGCCATAAGCCATATGGAAGCAGTGCCTGGCTTCATTGAATTTTGTTTATTTTTAAAAGAGAATGGAATTCCTTTAAATATCGAATTTACTGAGGGTGATGACAGTCTTGCTCAATTAAAGTCATGCCTAGATGTTTATCATGAGCATTTACCTAGAGCCTTGGTAACCTGTTCATCACAAGATTACCTTAGAATAGTTGCTTTTTTAAATGCCGCTCCACAATTATTTAATGTATTGATTGATTTTTTACAAGTAGCAGGATTTGAAAAAGGCGATTATAGTCCGGATTTAGCAAGGCTTTGTTTATTATCAAATCAAGTTTCCAGTTATGAGTCACATCCATTTGCACCTATAGAAATCGATGAAACAGAGCGTTTTTCAATAAGTTCATATTGGAAAAAAATGAACATTAATTGTAAGTCTGCACTCGCTCTATATGTCGCAGGTTCAATTTATTTGATTTCATCTTATATAAATCAACAATCCGCTCAGTTGGAGATCTATTCTGCTATAGCGAATATTTCTTCAACGCCTATCGAATTTTATAACGAGAAATTAGCTGCTTCATTTAAAGGTTCTTTAAGAGGTATAACTATAAATGGAAGAAAAGATGATTTAAATAAAGAACATTTAATGGTTTGGAAGCCATTTAGACCCACTTTCTTTAAAAATGCTGATATGGAGAACAGGGCTAATTTCATAGATCAAGTTCGAAGGTATTATTTAATACCTCGTTTAAAAGATCTTCAATTATTACCAGACGCCAGTTTTACAACAACACGTTTTCTAGGCATTTTGTACGCTACCTCAGACAATGAAATGGGCGAAATTGCCCTTGCACTTAGAGAAAAACCAATAGACCCCAAAGTTGTTAATATATATACCACTTTGTTAGAAGATTATATTTCTTATAATGTTAATCCAGAATTGCTTACACCGCTCATTAATGGAATATCTTTTACCCCAGCGGACAACTTAATTAAGGATCATACTAAGTGGTTGATGTTATTTCATAAGTTTCAGGAGATATTGAAGAAGCCTTATATAAAGCCTGCTGAACTAGCTAGTTTGCAACGTGAAATTGAGCCGATATTTCAGATAATTGAAAAGTATGGTTTTTGGAGTGATGATGCAATAATAACGAATTGGTTAAGTACACATACTAACCTATTGTTAACTGTTGTTGGAAATAATAGTGATGCTCAACTCCAGCAAAAACAAATAGCTGAGTTATTAAGTTTGGTTAAACAATTTACGCTTAGTGATAATGAAAATTGTTCGGGTGTTTCTTTAAATAGCTGTCTTTCATTGTTACAAGCGATTAGTAATGCTAAATCCCCTTCTCAATCAGTCGATTTAACATTTAGTTTAGACGGGGAGAATTTTTCATTTACATTAGAAGACTGGTTGGATTTATTAAAGAGAAGTAGACTCACTTTAATTTTAAATGGGTTTATCCAAGGGCATCATTTTAATAGTAGTCAGGGTATGGTGTTTTTTGATCAGCCTTCAACTTATAATGACATATATCTTAATCCCTATAATGATGGCGAGCAATTATACTCTGGCAAAGCACGTATTGATGGACGCTACACTAAAAGTGCTTTTGATAAAGACGTTAAAACTGCAATAACAAGTTTGCCGGATATTTTAAATAAATTACCCATTGGTAATACAGAAAAGAGATATTTTAGTGATTTTGTTGATCATAATTTACGAGTTTATGCTGATAATTACGTACATTCTTATTGGAATTATTTTAGTCAATTACAAGTAACATTACCTACTTCTTGGTCATTAAATACTTTATTAGATGATATACAAGAGCCCAGTTCTGTTTTATTAGATGCATTGCTTACTGTGAAGACCAATACAAGTTTAGATTTAAAAGGTAGTTCAAAAATACTTGATTCGTTTAGCCAACAACTTTCAAAATTTGGATCTATACAGCAGATAATGACCGAAAAAAGTGGCGGTTTTCCAGAATATGAAAAATATCAAAAATTAATGTCACAATTGCAAAATGATCTAAATTCTACTGAAGCCTATGTCCCAGTTAAAACAGATGAAAACGCTGTTTTTAAAGGGGCCTTAACACCAATTGGTCGAGTCGCTTGGGCTATTCAAATGAATGATGATAGTTCTTATCTTCAAGCAATGAAAGGCTGGTTGCAAAATTACAATGTACCTCCAGTCTTCCAGCAACCGTTTTTAGAGCCCGTAAAAAGAGCACGACAATTTGGAATTGCTGAGATAAATAGAAATATAAATGCAATTTGGACTGATATTTGGGGATCTAATGTCTCACCCTTGCTA
>Ga0192647_101123_pt1 | contig 17827 bp, 8 predicted proteins | sample LauGreFa1BDMLBSN_2_FD_133046 | JGI IMG/M metagenome (GOLD analysis project Ga0192647, IMG submission 133046) | Freshwater lake microbial communities from Lake Michigan, USA - Fa13.BD.MLB.SN - reassembly | ecosystem: Environmental > Aquatic > Freshwater > Lake | place: Lake Michigan, USA...
AATGGGGTGGAGGTTCCCGAGGCTGAAAAGGGGCGTATGTTGCGTCTACCCTTTGTTCCTGTTCGATTCGCGGACGGTCCCTCTATGGAGGCATACCAGCGTATCTCCGAGGAGGCGATTGAGGGTGGCGGTGTCGGCGTAGGTAGTATAGATGAGATGGTGCAATCGGGTAACTGGTTGTTTCCAGGGGATGCTGGTCCACAAATACGCGATGCTGGTTTTGACGCATGTTTTGAGGAGAATTCCGTGGGCGGCCCATCCCAGTTTACTTCTCGAACGGGTCCTCCTACATGGCTTCAACGGAGTGAACTAGGGAATGCGTCTCCAAAGGGGAAGTTAACGCTCGACAGGATATCGAGTGCAAAAGGTGTGGTCTTCATTTACAGTCGCTTTATCAAATCCGGTGCACTACCTCTGGCGCTTGCACTGGAAGCGAATGGATACACTCCGTTGGGTGATAAGAAGCCCCTTTTGACGGATGGTATTCAGGGTGGGCTAGGAAGACAATGTGCTCTGTGTTCGAAGCGTGAGAAGGTGCACGCGGGTTCGGATCACAAGTTTGTCGCCGCTCGCTATATTCTTATAACAGGTAGGGCGAGTATATCTCCGAATAATCCGGTGGCTATACAGGCTGCGCGTGCCAAGACGAATATGGACGGGCGCGAAGTCAAGGTGATTATTGGTTCACAAGTTGCATCCGAGGGCGTGGACTTTCGGTTTGTTCGCGAGATTTATGTGTTTGATAGTTGGTTTCACTTGAACAAGATGGAACAAGTACTCGGTCGTGGTATTCGTACATGTTCGCACTCGCTACTTCCCAAAGAACAGCGGAACTGTACGACGTATTTATTAATCAATACATTCGCGGAAGGGCAGGATACAGAGACTGCAGATATGTACATGTACAGAACGGCGATGACAAAGGCCGTACAGATGGGACGTGTTACGCGCGTTTTGAAGCGGTATGCGCTCGACTGCAACTTGAATCGCGATGCCATTATTGTGAGCGGCCTGGGCACACAGACACATGTGGATTCACAGGGGGTAACAAGAGACGAAGTGGATGTAAATGATACACCCTATACAAATATGTGTGATTGGATCGAGACGTGTGAATACACATGTGCGAAACCGATTCCAGCAGCAACAGAGGGGGAACAAGATAAGTCAACGTATGATGAATATTCTGTTCGGTGGAGGGAGACACAGTTGAAGAGTACTATACGGAAATTATTTGAAAAGGGGAATCAACCCGAGTTTCAGCGAGCAGATATTGTAGACGCAATGTCCAATGTTCCCTATAGAGCTTTGTTGGGACTCTTGTCTGATATCGTGGGGAATCAGTCATTCCGCGTTCGCGTGCACTCAAAAGAGGGTTACATTGTTTACAGGAATGGGTATTATTTGTTCCAGCCTGACTATTTGTCTGATATACGTATACCGCTTGCCTTGCGTATAGCAGATGTCCCTATCAAACGGGATATGTATAACCCCACTTCTATTAAAGTTGCGCCGGCGGCGGCTGCGGCTCCTGCTCCTGGGGTTCCTGCTGCTCCTGGGGTTCCTGCTGCTCCTGGGGCGGAGGCGCCTGCAGCCGAGGCGGCCGCTCCTGCTGCCCAACCAGGCGCAATGAATCTCACGCAATATTGGAAAGTGATAAGCGAATGGGGTAACGCTATAAGAGAAGGTACTTCTCCCGTGGAAGATATTCCTGCCAATGTGAAGGATGCGATCGCAGCACGCTACTTGGGAGAGGAAAAGGAGCGGGAAAAGTCGTGGTTGATTATGATAAGTTGGTTATATGAGCACATTCAGGCTACTGCCGAATATACGGCAGAACAAAAGCAAACGTTTCGCATAGCACTTGCAAAGACATTGATTGAGTTTATATGGGATGAAAGTTTGCGAGCGAACGAACAGCATTTTCTTGTGAGTTCAAAGAATCCCAGTGCAGTAGAAGCTGCTGGAGAGCAGATTGTGCGGCTGGGTGGGCGCGAAGCATTTCGTATTATCGATCCTATCACTGGAAAGTTGCGGTATTTCTGTGGAGATAAGGGGTGTTCTGTGGCGATGACACAAGAGTTTGAAGGAAATCCTGATGATCCGATAAATACTATAAAGGCAAACACAGATACTACGGGGCAAATATATGGGTTTGTTGTGCCGAAGGCAAAAGAACGTCGCCTGGTATTTAAAACAAGCAGTGCTCCTCCAGCCCCTGGGGGGGTGGTCGAAAAGGGGGGAGAATGCGCTATTGTAAGTACCATATCGTACCATATCAAAATGCTGAAAGAAATATCGGAACTTCTTGTTGCAGAAGGATATCCACGATTTATATTGGTTGACGAAATCCTCGACGAAAAGGCGCGGAAGAAGAGGGAGAAAGAGGAGGCCAAAGCGGCGGGGCGGAAAGTGGTTACAGCTGCAAAACCCGCTCGTACGTTTGAAAATGCAGTGCGTGCATGCGCTTTGAAGAATATTATGCTGCGCTGGATGACTATCATGCAGGAGGCAAAGGGGGCAGGGGCGAAGCGTTATTTCTATCGTCCTATTGCTGCCGCAAAGTCGGGTCATAAGGGGGCTGTATCAAAAACGGGTGCAGCGTGAATTATCTTATTTATTATAAATGAAAATTGAAGATTATAAACCTAGGCTCACCTCTAAACAGCGGCGGCGTTTAAAGCGCCGCGAGAGAAGGGCACATGCCCGTAAAATTGAGTAAAGATATTCATTATAGGAAAGTAGGATGAATCACACTGCATTGTTTGAAGAGCAAGTTGCCCTTACTCCAAAGGACATGTCCGTCCAAGTGGATTCAATCGATGCCGTTTTAGAAGAAAAACTCCAGAAAAAACTGGAGGGGAAATGCTCTCGCCACGGGTTTGTTGTCTCAGGTACTCTAAAGGTGTTGAGTCGTTCCATGGGCGCCATGGAACGGGCGCGCTTTACAGGGAGTATTCTATTTCATATTCAGGCGGAGGCAGATGTATTGAACCCCCCCGACGGCTTTGTATTGGAGGGGGTTGTGATTCGTAAGAATAAGATGGGGATGTATGTCTCCTATAGCACGGATAAAGAGGAGGCGATTCGTGTCATTGTTCCGAGGGATCTCCATATTGGGAATGAGGCATTTGAGGCAGTTGAGATCGGGGAAAACGTGCGAGTGGAGATCAAGAAATCGCGATTCCAGATTAATGATCCCTATATATTGAGTGTGGGTGTCTTTATAGAATCTTTGGGTAAGGGGGCTGTAGCGGCTGCTCCTCCTGCTCCTCCTGAGGAGGAAGTAGTCGAAGAGGAGCAGCCTGAGGAGGGGGAGGCCGAAGAGGAGCAGGCCGAAGAGGGGGAGGCCGAAGAGGAGCAGGCCGAAGAGGAGCAGGCCGAAGAGGAGCAGGCTGAGGAGGGGGAGGCCGAAGAGGCGGCTGAGTATGGGGAGGCCACCGAAGAGGGTCTCGACCTAGGTGCTGTGGGAATAGAGTGATGCGGAAACATTTCTTAAATCATGCGGGTATAAAGAATTAGAATGAGTGCTTCTGCAGCAATACTTACAACAGAAGAATACGAGCAGAGAAAAAGATTCGCAGAAGAAGTAAAACTACTCACCAAAAACGAGATGGAAGAAATGTACCGTATTCTAAAGAAAGAAAACGCCGAATACAGTGAAAATAGCAATGGGGTTTTTTTCGATGTTTCGAAACTCCCGGCAGAAACATTCTCCAAAATACAGACGTTCATGACATTCTGTAAAACAAATCGTGACGAGTTAAGCGCGAGAGAAGAGGAATACAGAAAAGCACAGGACGCCTTAGTAAATGGCGACCACCTCACGTAAAGGCCTGTCAACATATTCATCTAAGGAAATGCAGCAACCACAGCAGGCTCACGGCATAGTAGTATTGACACAGATTCAGGGCTGGGTCAAAGACAATCCCAATCGGAAGCGCAAAGTGATTCCGATCGAGATTTGTGCAGTATCAGATACGCAGGAGGGGGAGGATGCACCGGCCACTATCGCTGGTGGACTCATCCCCACTCCTCTTGAGCCACCGGGTCCACTGAGCCTGTATTTGTGGAAAACGAATCCCGAGTTCCGAGCCGGTACAGCACCTGTTCGGCGTACCATCCTGCGCGACACAATTCTGGAGACAACGTTGCGCGTGGAAACCGACCTGCGAGGCGTGAAATGGCATCGCAAGAAGGTGCTAGAACAACTCGCAGCACAGCAAACTTCTGCTGTATCCCCCCCTATGGACACTCCAGAACTAGACGTAGGACTGTGCGCAGTCTTCGGCTATCAAAAGGTGGTCGTGGATGAAGCCGGTAAAAAGATCGCCTTCTTTCCCCCCGATCCTCGCACGTGGTCTCCAGAATTCCCTGTTTGGGGTGCCACTACCGGTGCTCGTGCAGCTCTACATCGTTCAGGTGAAGAGTCTATCGGAAAGGGGTTGGCTCTCTGGATAAGCGCCCGCGAATCGGATGGGTGGAAGATTGATTGGCCAGAAGCCGATGGTACTCTGGAGGAAATCAAAAAGAAAATGTTGGATCGCAATGCTGGATTGGGTCCGCGCCTTGATAAGCCCAAGAAGGCGGATTGGGCGCTTGCTCTTGGCCGTGTAGAGTCGATTGGTGTACTTGTCAAGTTCTAAATGCAATGGTAAATGCGTTGATTAAAATTGCCACCATGGCCGCCCAAAGCGAAACCTAGTTAGCATATTAGAAGCACGCCCCCCGAATGGAACTCTATTCGGCAGAAGCGGAAAGTATTCGCAAACGCATACAGGATTGGCTAAGCCATCCCAGTTATGAGTTGGAGGCGACTTTCGGAAAAACCGGCTCTAGTACGGAAGTCGATGCAACCACCTTTATTAACGTGGCACAGCGCCTCCGTGCAAAGGGCTATCATGCTCTCCCACAGGGAGATTATATGACGATCGTGACGCCGGAACACATCCGGTTCACACTCGCAAGTCTCGGTGTGATCCAGACGTATTGCGAGGACGATGTTCTCGCCGGCAAGCCATACGATGCGATGATCAAGGATCGCGCAACGGCGGATAGCCAAGTCGATCTGGACGATTATAATACTCGTATCAAGGTGCGCCGTGAAACTGCCATGGATCCGAATGATGCTCTGATCAAGAAGATGTTCGAGACCTGGCTGCAACAGAAGAAGGCGTTTCGTATGATACGTCGCTGGTCGTTTGAGGCGGACGGAATCCGTATTGATATGTCGATTGTACGCGCCACAGTAAAGGGGCGTACGGGTGATTATAAATGGCAGCGCAGGTTCCGTGAGCAGGACATTATGAACAACCCTCCTTCCTATGAGATTGAAGTGGAGTTGCTGCGCAAGGATGCAGATACAGAGGACGCCGCGATGAAGCGTGTTATTCGCGGCATTGGCGAAGTCTTGCGCGGCATTCAGAAGAACTCGATTCTTATCCGTAATTCCGTGGCGCTGAAGGTGAAGAACGCGTACAAAGAACTCACGGGTACCGATCTATTTCGTGGCCCCGCTCTGAAAGTACTCGGCAAGGAGAACTTCACTGCAGATCGCCCAAAAGGGACGCCCAATATTCGCGACGGCTACAATGTTACCGACAAGGCTGACGGGCTTCGTTGTCTGGGGTTTGTCGACTCGAAAGGGAGTTTGTACTTGATTGATATGGGCATGAATGTATATCGCACCGGTCTTCAGCGCCTCGACTTGCGCCTATCACTCGTGGACGGCGAGTGGGTGACGCAGACGAAAGACGATCCCCCGAAGCCGATGCAGCAGTTTCTCGTGTTTGATATCTTATATACAACGGATAAGCGGGATGTGAGCCAGTTCCCATTCCAGCCTGGGGCGACTCTGCCGACTGCCGAGGGAGCACCTCCCGCAGCACCCCCTCCCGCCGAGGATAGTCGCCACAAGCATATGCAAAACTGGGTGGCTACCTGGAACAAGGGCGATGGACCTACGGCAATGCCTGGCCTGAATGAACAGACGAAACTCCAAGTGGCCGCAAAGGAGTTCATCTTCGCAAAGGCGGGCGATGCATCGATATTCCGCGCGGCAAACCGCGTGCTTACTACCGCGCGCCCCTATTATACCGATGGCCTCATCTTCACACCCAATGCACTCCCTCTTCCCATACGACCGGCCGCCACATTCTTCGAGCAGTTCAAGTGGAAGCCCCCGCGGGATAACACGATTGACTTCCTCGTCATGACGGAAAAGGTGACCGGGTCAAAGACCCAGGATAAGGTGATCACCGGTGTAAAACCCGGTGGCGGTAGTGAGACGGTGACATACAAGACACTGCGACTCTTTGTAGGGTCTCGCACGGACAATCCTCGTGATCTCGTACTCAATATGGGCGAACTTCCTCGGCGCGATCGCACGTTTGAGGGGAAACGTGGAAAGGACTACAAGCCGGTCATATTCACCCCCAAGGAGTTTCCAGATCCCCTCGCCTCCTATTGCTGTCTCCCTATTGAGCGCGATCCCGATACCGGCGAGGAGTTCGTTGTTACGCACCACAGCAAAGAGCCCATTCAGGACAAGACGATTGTAGAAATGGCGTATGATCCTTCGCAGCCTCCAAAGTGGCGGTGGGTGCCCATGCGTGTGCGCATGGACAAGACGGAGCGTCTGCAGCGTGGCATCATCAGTCGCACACTCAATGCGGACATCGTTGCAGAAGACGTATGGAACAGCATTTACGACCCGGTGACGGTGACGATGATTAAGACGGGATCAGAAGAGCCTTCTGAGGATGAGTTGGCACTATTAGGGGGGCGTGTGCGCGAGGGGGCTGCGCGCCAGTACTTTGATCGTCAGGGTCCCGAGCCCGACGAGGCACTTGCCTCTGGAATGAAGCGATTCCATAGCCGATGGATCAAGGAGAAGATTCTATACGCCGCTGGCCTACGTGGCGGCGACAAGGCGCTACTCGAACTCGCCTGTGGTGTGGCGGGAGATCTCCACAAGTGGATGCGGATGGGTGCCTCGTTCGTCCTCGGCATCGATTACGCCGCGAAAAATATCATGGATACCGGCGACAGCGCGTATACCCGCTATATGGGTCAGGCGGTCGAGCGCGGTGGCCTCGAGAATATTACTCCCATGATCTTTGTAAACGCGGATTGCTCGAAACCTCTAGTGGATGGGGCGGGGGGTATGAACGAGCAGGAGAAGGATATTCTTCGTTCCGTCTTTGGAAAGATGCGCCCTGTAGGATCCGTCCCCCCGTTCGTAGAAAAGGTGGGGGCATCCAGGCTAAAGTTGGGCGCAGATTGCGTGAGTTGCATGTTCGCGATCCACTATATGTTCGAAACGGAGGCGAAGTTCGACGGATTTCTCCGCAATCTCAGCGACACCATGAAGGTGGGTTCGTACTTCATCGGCTGCTGCCCCGATGGACAGAAGGTGTTCGATCTTCTTCGCGATGTCCCTGTAGGAAGTTCGAAGAAGGGGCAGGAGAAGGGCACAAAGGGCGCCGTTCTCTGGGAAATAACTAAGCAGTATGATGTGCAGGATATTCCCGATGGTGTGGGTGGTTTTGGCCTGGGAATCGACGTGGAGTTTATTACCATTGGAAAGGGGCATAGGGAGTATATTGTGCCGTTCCGTTTGCTGGAGGATAAGATGCGTATGATAGGGTGCGAGCTGTTGAAGCCGGACGAGTTGAAAGAGATTGGTATGGTGAACTCTACTGCGACATTTGACGTGAGTTGGTCGATGGCTCAGAAGAAGGGAGAGAAGTTCGAAATGGGATCTGCGATCAAGGAGTTCTCATTCTTGAATCGGTGGTTTATATTCAAGAGAATGCGCCAGGAGTCAATGGCGGCGGCAGTGGTTGCGCAAAACTCGGTGAGCAAGGTTGTGGCTCCTGGGGTAGCTGCAGCTGCAGCGGCTCCTGGGGCAGCCCCGGGAGCCACAAATGGCCGAGCCGCCAATGTGAAGAAGAATGCGCAAATGCAGGCTGCGGCTGCAAGTGCAGTGCAAGCAGAAGAGGCAGCCGCCCTAAAGAATTCCATGGCCAAGACGAATGCCGTTGTGGCCGCCGCCGCTTCTGCACTGCCTCCAGAGCAGCGTGTCGGATATACACCGGAGAGAACCGTCCCTGTTGCGCCCGGTCCCGCAGCAGATCCAGGTGCCGGTCGTTCCTACACGGAAGGGGAAGTGTTCCTCTTCTACAGCAAGGCGGCGAGCAAGAAGGATGTTCTTCGTATCGGGGATCCTGGAGCCGCACGATGGATTGCGCCTTCTGCCCGATTCCCTATCAAAGATGTAGACGACGAGTCGGGCACAGTGTACCCCACTATGGAGCACTATGTTGGTGGTATGCGCGTGAAGATGGCCACGGATCCCCCGAAGCCTGACTTGGCCAAAGCTCTGTTCAGCCGGGAAGGTACGATTCATCAGAAGTTCTTGGGTGATCGTCTCGCCCTCACAAGTGCGGGAACTCGTCCTCTTGCTGAAGAGGAGGATGCGCGCCTTCTTGAAACGGAGATTGCCGCTGTAAAGGATGCCATGCGCGCTCCCTATCTCAAACGCTACAAGGTCACCGTAGACGAAGCAAAATGGGCTACAGTGAAAGACTCTGTAATCCAAACTGCTATTGAACAGCGGTGGAAGGAGGATGCACGATTCCGCAAGATTGTGGAGGCTGCAAGAGATCAAGGGAAATATCTGCTGTTCTATACACCCGGTTCTACCACGAGCAATGTAGGGGGCGTGCGCTCTTCTCAAACCGGGCGCATTGAAGGGGAGAACAAGATTGGGAAGATCATCATGAAAATCGCAGGATTTCCTAACGAATGAGAATGCGGAGTAGACCAATACATATTCTTAGTTGACCCTCTTCTGAGGGAACCACCGCCCAACCATACGGAGCAAACCCCTTTTCTAGTTCCGTATTGAACGTGGTATTCTCATACGGAAATGCACTGCTGTATGCTACATGAAGAAACTCGTTGAATCCGGCTTCCATGTTCATCAAGGCTGCCTTCGCCTCCTCAATGGAGGTGTAGACAACCTCTTCAGTATCCTCAGGCAGAGGAATACCATTGACATAGTTGTCGGAAGCAGCGTCGCGCACAACAATAATATAGCCGTAGTTTGATTCGTTCGGGGCGTCCATTTTTATTACTATATCTTAAGAAATGCGTAAAATAAATTTGAGCGCGAAAAAGGGAATGGCCATTCCGCATAAAATGCCCCAGCCGTGGCAGGAGTTATCTTATCGAAATCGCCATCCGAGAGATGAAAAGATACAGTTCGATGAACCCACGCACGTCTATACGGTCAATGGTAGCTCAAAAGGGATTGTCTCATGTACGAAGTTTCTGCACGAGTTCTTTCCCCATTTTGATCCTGATGCTGTCATTGCGAAAATGATGGCCTCACCGAAGTGGTCTGAGAGCAAATATTTCGGGAAAACTGCGGAGGAAATCAAGAAGGGATGGAATGATAGTGGAGCATCCGCCTCCGGATCAGGTACGGCGATGCATTTGGCCATTGAGCAGTTTCTCCACGGCCATCCCGAGTTGATCGAGCCCAGTGTTCTTGGTACACCCGAGTGGGCGTATTTCAAACAGTTCTGGGCGGATGTGTCCGGCGACTTGGTTCCCTATAGGAGTGAATGGGAAGTTTGGAGCGAGGAATATAAACTGGCCGGGTCAATCGATATGATCTTCTATCGCCCGAGCGACGATTCCTATGTTATTTATGATTGGAAGCGCTCGAAGGAGATTAAGAAGACGAACAACTTCGGAACGGGGTTTGGACCCGTTGCTCATTTACCTGATGCCAACTATTGGCATTACACCCTGCAACTCAATGTGTATCGCTGGTTCTTAGAGACCTACTATGGTCTGAAAATCAGTGATATGTACATCGTGGTAATGCATCCGGATAACACTACATATAAACGTTTCAGGCTGAATCGTTTGGAAGAGGAGGTTCAGGGAATGCTGCAGGCTCGACAGGCTGCTGTGGAGGCGGGGGGGCAGCAGGTTGTGCTTCTCTGAGTCGTTCCGCACGAAGTTCGCCTATTGTTTTACCTGCGGGAGCTGCAGCGGCGGCTGCGGGGGCGGCTGCTGCAGCTGGAACGGGAGGGAATAGGAGTTGTGTTTCTCTGGCTTTTTCTGCACGGAGTTGCGCAAGTGTGGGAGGTGGAGGGGGTGCAGCAGCCATGGGAGCAGGTACCGCTGCATCAGCAGGTCTAGGAAGGAGGCGAGGATTTTCTTGCGGTTCTGCGGCGGCTGCTTCTTGTGGTAGAGGGGGTGGTGGAAGTGGGGCGCGAGCAGGAGCGGGAGCAGCAGCAGGAGCAGCAGGAGCGGGAGCAGCAGCCGCCGCCTTCGGCTTCACATTTATCCCAATAACCCCTTTTTCACGCGCCAAGACAGAATCGAGCGCATTCTGTAAACCAATAGGCATATCATTGCGTGTAAGAAGTTGGGGCGCTGCCGGATTGAGAACAAGTAACCCCACCCCCTCGTTCGTCACTACAAAAACAGGAGTCGGCATATTTTCGTATATTGTTCTCACCGGCTTCTTCCCAGAAAACACAGGAGGATCTTCGCGAATATCAATCTGAAACACATTCCCCCCCGTTTTACGAACGATTCTGCGCAACATAGATTCGTCCAGCGACTCCGCCTCTTCTGAGATTTCTATTTCTTCCATCGTAAGACGGAGAGGAACTAGCAATCCTTCCCATGTACCACGCAAGAGACGGATTCTCTGCGTCTTCGGATCAGGCGACGCACCATTCAATACAGTTACAAGCGCAGGAGGCAATGCAGTTGTCTCATCCTGCGGAGCAACGGATACATCTTCCGCCACCCGCCCCATTTCCTCCAAAAATCGAGGCTTTTCATCCTCCTTTGCCGCCCATTCAAGACGAAGAAGATCAAACCACGCAGCAGATTTTTCAGGATAAATCACCTGTATTGCGGGATCCGCTTCAAACTCGTGTGTCTCACCCCCGTGATCCTTTTTCGTCTTTTTACAGACAAGGCACCGATTTTCCGATATTTTCACGGGGCGATCAAGAACAGATAAACGACTCACATCCTGTTCCAAAAGTTGCCGTCTCCGTTCTCCGTAACGCAGAAGTTCCTCGATCAATCGCAGAAAGAGTACACGAGGCGCACTCACCTTTTTCTCTTGTTCACCCAGTTGCGTTTCTTTTGGAGCGTGGAGAAGACACTTCTCCTTTTCCTGCTTCCACGCACATCTTCCACCACATTCTTCCTGCCCCTTCAAAGTGCAATCTACACGCAACAGAGAAACATCCCGTTTTGTACCAGCATCTTCATCATCGAAATCGGTGGTAATCCAATCCTCCACTTCGCGCCGCAACAATATTTCCATTCGCTTACGTTTTTCCACTAAAGGAAGTTTCCTCGAGAAAATCACGCCCTCCAACTTTGCTCGGAACTCACCACCATCCTTTTTCATCGCCAACCAGTTGGAAAATGTTAGACGCAAATGTTCAAATATCTCCTGAAACTCTGCAATATCCATTCTATCCTTTTCACTTTCGGTGTCTTCTGTCTTTTCTTCTAGACAAATCTCGTGATTTTTACTCCACTCCATTTCTGCAACCGTGCGTGTAGGGGATCCTTCGTGATGTTTTGCTAAATCTTCTACCGCGGTATGTTCCACGGGTACGTACAATCCGTTGCGGAGTTGTATTGCTTCAATAGATCCCGATTTTTCCACTTTTATAATATACGTGGGGACAAATCCAGGGTAATACGAGAAACGCGTCTCCACGTATTTTTTATAGAAGCGCAGAGTTTGATCTAGAGGCGCAGGTTCCAATCCAGGATCTTCCCAATCCATATACAGATTTTTCCCATCCACTAGTTCCCCATCATCTACTACAGGAATAATCACGACTCCTGGCAACACCGTTCCTTGTTTGATATCTCTTTCGCGGAATGTCAATGCACCAATATGGTTATATGCATCGCGAATGACTCCGTCGAATATAATATTTGCGTCCTTTTCCAGAATAGTTTTCGCATAACTACTGGGGATCATTGCGAGAGAATGGATTTTGCTTTGAGATGTATATATCGCACGCCCTGGTGAACTACATTGCGCCATGAATTCACCGAGACGCTTTTGTACAATAGGAGGCCACGCAGAACGACCCGCATATTGAAATATTAAGGAGAATAAATCGTCGCGATCGTCCTCTGTGCGATTATCTACATAGAATATCGGCTCCCATATTCCAGACCAATGGTGCATAATAAATGCCACATCGTTTTTGGCCATGAGTCCCGCGTTAAATCCATAGGGGGGACACCGCGCCTTTACAGTCTCATCCTTCAAAATATCGAGAACAATAAATGTTAATCCAGAAGGATATGCCTTTCTCAAAAGGGGGGATTGCGCGAATAGGAGGGCGAACTGTCTGTATTCCTTCTTGCTCTTATCAGAAAGTAGCCATTCCTGAAAGGCGTTGAAACTCAGATAGGCGCGTGCAACCGCCTCCTCATTTTCCGAACCTTCGTGTGTATCTACTTGAAGATATTTGGACGCCCAATCTTTCAACTCTCCCCCTTTTACTGTGGGGGCATTTGCAGGATCATAAAACTCGATCGCCATGTTTCCATAGTTCAGCGCAAGAAACTCGCGCGGATGCAAGTTCTCAATAATGTGTTCCTTCATCTCCGCAGAAGTGTTTTTTCCGTAAAAGGGGGCGACGGCCGCGAGAAAACTGTCGTTTTGAAATCTGTGGCGATTTTCCACCGCAATGCGTAAAAATCCCGTTCCTCCAGGTTTGATTTTCTGTGGATTGAATGCGCGTGAAACGACGTTTGTGGGATCTTGGTCGAAATATGTATTCAGCGCGTTCGGTAGCAGACCTATTTGCGCTTCGCCGCGAGCACCAGAAGAAACGGATCCAATATCCAGAGGAAGTTTTTCAGCGCCAACGATATACTTCTTTTGTACTTGGCTCAGCGTTGTGAAATAGGAAATCATTGTTTTCCCTTCATCCACGGGAGGCGCCAGATCTTCTTCCCCCCCTAGATGTTCCAGAGCAGCCTGATTTACAGGGCGAACATTCGCACCCCATTCTCTATATTTATCAAACGCAGGATTCCCCTTGAATTTGATCGGAACTTCTTCGGTAAAACAGCACGGAAGATAGAATCCTTCTGGGTGCGGAGTTTTGTTGATGAATCCGATAAATAAGTGGCGCTTATCGTGGGTAGGGGGTTTGATCACACGTTCCATGATTGTCTCTCCAGCGGCAGGGCTGCGGCGATTTTTTATCACACGGCCTCTGCAAAAGGGGCATTCACCTGGGTTTTTCGCCGTGCTGGTAGAACCATCTGCGCGGCGATACGGTCTACGCATTTGTGTGCCTTGGAGATCGGATTCGCGCACGAGTATTTCATCCTGTGTACAGAAGTATTTGCTGCAGAGATAGTAGTTCTGGCGTTGAGGACTCGAACCATATTTGAGCACAGTATAGTAGTCTTGCTCAGGGGTGCCAGGAGGCTTTGTCGGTTCTCCAGGTTGTAGGGGGAACACTTGGAATGTCACACCGTCCTTCGCGTACTCTTCTTGCATTTCAACGAACTTTTCTTCGGAGAGGACGGCAGGTTGACGACCATAGGTAGGCTGGCATTGACTCACATATCGCTTCAAAGAGGGATTCGATTTCGCATAATCGAAGAGACGAGAATCTGCGGCCTTGAGTTTATTGAGAAAGAAGTTTGCAATGCCAGTTTCACCCGTATGTTCTGGCATTTCTTCTTGAGCAGCGGCTGCAGCGGCTGCCCCAGCCGCTTCCATACCTTTTAGTTCTTCTTTCGGAGCCACTGTCATTTCCGCCACGGCTTCGCCAATCTTGCGTGTAGGTTCGCGCATGGGTTTGGCAGATTCCTCGCCTGATAGGGGAGGTTCTGGCCGCGCCTCTCCTCCTAAACGAGCCGCCGCAGCAGCCTCGTCTTCTGCATGTGCTTGCGCAAGTGTTAACTCGGGGCTCTCTTGATCAAATGCGAGTACATCGAGATAATCTGCCATATCACCTGCATCGTCGAACTCACCATCTTCTTCTGCAGCAGGAGCAGCAGCAGCAGGAGCAGCGGCCTCTGCTTCCACGGGAGCCGCCTCTGCTTCCGCTTCCGCTTCCGCCTCGGGCTCGGGCTCGGCCTCCGCAGCAGCAAGTTCCTTCACCGCCTTTGCCCCCACCTGTAAATCATCCGAACTAGCACTCATCAGCACAGACAAAGCCGTAACAATTCTACGAAGATTTTCCAAGGAGTTCACATTATATAAATGAAACGTATAAAAGGGGTGCTGAGCAAATATCGCAATATCTATTCCAGGATTATTCTGCCGCATATACTCCTTCGTCTCAGGAACAACAAGAGATATTTCGCCCTGTGTCTGGAGTTTCTTGGCAACCTGCTTCCTCGCCTCGTCATAATCGAGCTGAAACTCCTCGGCCACGATATCTACCAGATCAGACACATAACCCTCCCCACGCAACACCTTTCGCTGAATCACCTGTGACAAAAACGTCTGTATTCTGTCCTCTCTAGCAAAGTTGCTGACGAGTTTGAAACGCAACATGGCCATAGGGCGTTCTCCAGGGAGAGGACTGATTTCTTGAAACATGGAGGAAAATATGGGCAGGCGTTCACGAAGTATGCGGGGAGTAATGACCGCATCCGCCCCCTTCTTCACATGAAGGCCAAGCACGAAACTCCCTTTATCAATCTCGGGCATCGTGTCAATATAGGGCAGATTCTCCAAACCCTCTACCAAATGCTCACCGAATGACTCCAGATCATTCCTCGGCTCCAGTTTCTTTACCCCCTTTGGAGGCTCTAAAATACACAAGGCCGTCCCGTCATTGAGCAGTTGCAGCGTTGCGTAAATAGGCGGCACATTCGCCACACCACGCCGTAACATGATCTTACCAAAGGCGAAATCCTGGTCGGGTGTGGGCGTACGATCCTGCGACCATTGCACAAGAAGATTCGGATCTTGAATATCGGGCTTGTCGCCGTCTTTCAGAAATACCTTGCTGAGCCCAGAACCCTCTGTAGGGATAAATCGCATAAAGGGGCGGCGCTCATTTACAACTGCGTCGTAGAAATATGTCTCGATACCCCCCGTATTTTTCTTCGCGTCCCATATGAGTTGCAGATATTTGATTCCCGCCATAGTGAGTGGTACGAGAGGTATATCACGCTCTAGAATGGACTCGATCCGCACAAGAAACTGCTGGCGACGCGCAAAGACCACAGCAGCTCTTGCCGCAGCCGCCTTTTGTTCCGCAGAGGGTTCCGCGGTATCCGGTGACAGTTGCGGAAACAAGGGGTATAGACGACCATTCCAATCGCGCTCACTGGGTGGTTTCGCGCCTGGAATCGAGCCGAGGAGATCTCCATACAAATATGCATGTATGACGGGGATACCTTGTGACACTCCTTTTTTGAAAAAGGCGTCTTCGATGGTGAGCCGCTCGCGCTCGACCATTGATACTAGTCTGCGGCCTCCACCGGAATCTACAAATCGAGTATCGATTTCAGGAGAGGACATGAGTTTGAATGGTTCGGCGATCAAAAAGGGTTCTTTTACGGGAAAATTCCAGGAGAAATCGATCGGGGCTGTGCGACCTCCTACATATTGTTTACCGGGCTGGCTTCCGTATTGGCAAATGTAAAGAAACTCAGGAATCGCATTCAACTCTTTCGGGAGTTGTATGCAGATAGCCGTCTTAATATCCTGTAGGGTCATGAAGGGGAACATGTGCATGAGTCGTAATATACTCGCTTGTTCGGATGGTCTACGATGCAGATGCACTTCTACCTCACCGGATGGCATCGATTCACGGAATGAAGGGAGTGCGGATGGATAGAATATTTCGCGGACGAATTCCGGTATCTCATCTACTGGACCTTCGGCCGCCATCTCTATTGTGATGGTATCATTATTGCAAAGGCTTTGTTACTTGGCGGTACCGCCATCTTATAAGCACCCCTTAGGAGAGTCCTTATACCGGTATGTGCCGAACTTATGCTTCCCCGAGGGGGAAGCATAACTTGTGCCTACATGCCTACAGTAGCGATGTAGGCACAATATAAGTACCCCCTTTAGGGGGTACTTAAGTTCAGCACATCGCGGTAAGATAGTGTGGTGATGCATATGTTATACGGAAAAATCTGTTCCATCTTTTGATGCGTCATAAGTGGGTTGATCCGTGATTTTCATGCCGCAATATGATACGGGATGGGCTCGGAAGTCTCTGTGCTTGTATATGCCGACGCGTTCTGCTTCTTGTAGGAGCCACGCGAAATTGTTCCAGAAATCTGCATCATGGCCGATTGTTTTTGTGATCATATGACCCATTTCATGAATCGCCACGAAAGTAATGATTTCTTCGTCAACAAGGGATTCATCGGCTCCCTCTCTCTGTCGGAGACAGAAGTGGACGGCCTCCCCTTTGTTTACACTATAACTTGTATGTTCTGCGTCGGGAGTTGATTCTTTGAAGCGATAGGCTTCTGCCTCGAAGTTGCGCATAAGTTGTTGTACTTGCGGTTTATCGGGGACGGTTGATTCGAGATGTAGTTTCAGCTTGTTCATCTTGAGGCGAACTTTGGCCATTGTGTCGGCGGCGTGCTGTTTGTCTGGCATATCTCTTACCGTATAGGTTTGCCCGTCGACGGAACTTTTGACTTGTACAAGGGGGAACTTGGATGCGCCTAATCCTATGTAACTCAGGGCGTACGAGAGATTCCCTGTTAGATCCCCCATTCTCTGGAGGGGAGTTAGATAGTGTTTTTAACGTGTTCGGCGTTTGTTTTGTTTGGGCTTCGAGTGCGTTTTTCTCGCGTGTTTGATGGAGTATTTCTTCTGGAAACGTTTAGGACGACGACGAGTGTGGGTTTTGCGTACAGGGCGACGGATGGAATAGCGTCTTCTGTAGCCGCCGCGTGGACTCGCGGGTGGAGTGGCTCTTCGAGGAGGAAAGGCTTTTGCCATAAATTTCACATAGCATTTTGCTGCTATTATCATAAACTCATAATCACCTTCATTATCGGCAGCACGATGTTCAATAGGTTGAGAAACGTTAGCATATGCATCATTTAGTTCTTGCCTTATTTGTGCTTCAACACCTCGATCTAGGTGATGTCCCGCGATGCCTAGTTGATCATCAGTTGCATTAAGCAGTCGTTCTACTCTTTCTTTTGCAAGTTCAACCAAACTACGCATATTAGTCTCACTATGACCATGAGTAGTCGTAACAGTATCTTTAAGTTCACTATAAGAATAAGATCCTGGTGGCAATCCTAGCCAAAAAAGTGCCATATCTATTATCATTTTTTTACCAACTGCACCTGAGATTCTCTCTGGGTACTTATTACTTACATAGTTATATCTTCTTTCAGAGTTATTTAAGCGTTGTCTAACAGTTCCATTCGTTTTACCAGCTTCTGGAATCCAAGGCGAACCTTGTCCGATTCCCTCCGCTGCATGTATCATGGCTTCTGTAGGTTTTTCTACGGGAACACTATCAATACGTTCGGCATTTACCTCACTTATTTTTCCCTGTGGATAGTATACCTCTGCGCGCATTGCACTAATCAATGCTTTTGAAACCGACATATAAAAGGCGCGTTCCCTCTCTACTTCGGCAGGTCGGGGGAATATGGGTAGGGCGGGTGCGGCTGCACGAGGAGGAGGGGCGGCTGCACGAGGAGGAGGGGCGCCTGTAGGAGGAGGGGCGGCTGCACGAGGAGGAGGGGTACCAATGCGCAGTAACGGCACACTGCGGGGCGCAGTAGCTGCAGG
>Ga0192647_101127_pt1 | contig 17803 bp, 15 predicted proteins | sample LauGreFa1BDMLBSN_2_FD_133046 | JGI IMG/M metagenome (GOLD analysis project Ga0192647, IMG submission 133046) | Freshwater lake microbial communities from Lake Michigan, USA - Fa13.BD.MLB.SN - reassembly | ecosystem: Environmental > Aquatic > Freshwater > Lake | place: Lake Michigan, USA...
TCTATTGGATGCGCAATGACAACCTGAGGTGGTGGTGGAGGACCATAAGCATCTTTAGGCTTGCAGCCAATCATGATCAATGAACATAACGTTATTATTACTAATCTAGCCAAGCAAAAATCCTCTTGTAATATTGGTTATAACAGCTCTCATGCCTAAATTTGTTATCAATTTATCGGCTATTTTTACCATTGCGGCAATCTAAACAAGTTAGTTGGTCGCTCAGATGGTACTGGATTATGTGCCAATAAACCTCCCCAATTAGTTCGTTGCTCCATCGCCTTTACAATGGGCTCAGGAATAAACGCCTTCCCTTCTCGAATCTCCCAGCCGCCTCCTAGTGCACGATAGACACCTACCAGATTGATTGAGATAGAACCTAATGTTTGGGCAAAATCTTCTTGTTGTCTTAACAACTCTTGTTCAGCAGTTAATACGGTTGTGAAATCAGTTATCCCTTCATTATACTGAAGAGTCGCTAGATCAAGGGCTCTTTGTGCAGCTGAGGTACTTTCGGCTAAATATTCAGCTGAGTTCTGAGCCATAAGAAATGCTATCAGGGAATCTTCGACCTCCTTTTGGGCCTTTAAAACCTGATTTTGATAATTCAATATCGCCACTTCTAGCTTTGCATCTTGGGCTCGGACTTGGTTGGTAATCTGTCCATAATTGAACAGATTCCATTGCACAGAAGGTCCAAATCGGTAGAACTGATTACCCCAATTGAACATATCACTCAAACTACTTCCCATTGCGTTACTGGATACAAAACCAAAGCTGCCAGTAATCGAGAAAGCAGGATAAAGATTGGCAACTACTACACCGATACGAGCGGATTGCGCTAAAGTATCCATTTCAGCTTTACGTATGTCGGGTCTACGACGCAATAAATCAGTTGGAATTCCGACAGCAACTTGTACCGGAGCAGCTGGAATTTGGCCAATCTGACTGGCAGTAAAAAACTTATTTACAAACTTATCGGGTGGTATACCAAGTAATAGACTTAAAGCATTTTTGGTTTGTCGCAACTGTCTTTCTAAGGTTGGAATAGTAGCTTGAGTACTCTTTAAAATAGTAGTTGCTTGTTCGACATCACGTTGGGTACCTGTCCCTCCAGTAAACTTCGCAGTGGAAATACGAACACTTTCTAACTGAAGTGTGACGTTTTCCCTAGCAATTTGCACTCGCTTCTCAAGCGTTCGTAATTGAATATAAGCATTTGCAACGTCCGATACTAGCGACACTAAAAGGTTATCATATTCGGCTACAGATCCCATTAATTCAGCATCGGCGGCTTCGATGGCCCGACGATATTTACCCCAAAAATCAATTTCCCAATTTGCCATTAATCCCATCCGGCTATACATAAGGGGGTTACCTACACCATTACCCAATTTCTTCAAAAAAGGATTGGATATGTCTGATAATTCTCCTTCTGCACCTTGTTGCTGTGGGTATAAATCACCAATCGCGATACCCACTTCTGCACGTGCATTCAAGATTCGAACCCCTGCAGCTTTTAGAGGAAGATTTTGTGCATAAGCTGTGTTAATAAGCTCATTAAGGGTAGGATCATTGAACAGGCGCCACCATTCTCTGAAGTCCTTAGTTTGATTTAGATGAGTATTTCCTGTTTCAAGCCATTCTGAAGATGCTTGAGAAATAGGTGTTTTAAAATCAGGCCCAACTTTATAATTACAAGCCGATAAAAATATAATAAAAAACAACAGCCCCAATAAACTCTTAAAAATAGATTTCTTTTTTACTGTCATTTTTTAGCATACTATTTTATATTTCTATTAATTTTATCAGGAATATATCTATTACTCCATCCTTAAATATACACCTTTGACAATATAAAAATGGGATCAATTGAACACCTTTCTATACTCAAACAAGCTATAAAAATATCAAAGCTATTAAGGTAAGTAATGTTTGTTATCAACGTCGCTAGAAATGAATCCTAGCAACGTGACTTTCGGCAATAATTTTGGCAATCTTTTCGTCACATGAACTTTGAATATGAATCGGCCTTTACAAAAAAACGTTAACCCCAACCTCTAATGTGTAGCCTAATCAATCTAAAAAATTGATAGCTTCCAACGTAATTGCATGAAACCAAAATTATAAAAGTGTGTCATATGACACACTTTTTGGTGACATAAACATTTTTTTTAGGTATAGTCAACCACGTAAAAATATATTTTAAGGAACCTACCATGAAAACCAGAAACTTAATTCTTTCATTTACTATCGCTGCTTTATTTGCTTTACCAGTGGGAGCGACAACACATGAGCCACATAATTGCGTAACACATTGCGCTCAACATACAGACAAAAATGCCAAAATGTGTACAGATCATTGTAAAGTTGATCCTGTTGCAGGTGATCATAATTGTGCAACTCATTGCGCAGCTCAAGCTAGCGATAAAGATAAAGCTTGTGCAACGCATTGTGCAAAATAATATGACCTAAACATCTTATCTTGTAAGCAACCAGATAGGATGAAATAGGATTATCAAGCTACTAGTCCACTGGAGTAGTAGCTTTTTTATGCTCACCACAAACAAATATAAATCTGTATTACCCTAATTATCTAAGGACTATTTATAAGGATAATCAACGAGTTCTTAACCCAGCTTCTTATCACCCATCATAGCTAAAGCTAAGGCCTCAGCAACTTTAATACCATCAACTGCCGCAGAAAGAATTCCACCTGCATAACCGGCACCTTCGCCGGCTGGATAAAGTCCTTGTATATTGATACTTTGAAAAGATTCATTACGCTTGATGCGAATCGGTGAGGAGGTACGCGTTTCTACACCGGTTAAAACCGCATCGGCCATAGCAAAGCCTTTAATTTTTTTATCAAAAGCAGGCAAGGCTTCACGTATTGCCTCTATCGCATAGCTTGGTAACGCAGAACTTAAATCGCCTAAATGCACACCCGGTGTATAAGAAGGCTGCACAGAACCAAAAGCTGCAGAAGGTTTATTGACAATAAAATCACCTACCAATTGTCCAGGTGCCTCATAAGTTGAACCACCCAATTGATAAGCATGTGCTTCCAACTGACGTTGAAAATCGATACCTGCCAAAGGACTGCCCGGATAGTCTTCAGGTGTAATACCTACCACGATACCACTATTGGCATTTCGTTCATTTCGTGAATATTGGCTCATGCCATTAGTAACAACATGGCCCGCTTCTGAAGTTGCAGCTACTACTGTTCCGCCAGGGCACATACAAAAACTATAAACTGCTCGACCATTTTTACAATGATGTACTAGCTTGTAGTCAGCTGCGCCGAGCAAAGGATGCCCCGCATTATTGCCAAAACGGCATTTATCAATCAATGATTGGGGATGTTCAATTCTAAAGCCAATAGAAAAAGGCTTAGCTTCTATATAAACACCTTGCTCATGAAGCATCTTGAAGGTATCGCGTGCACTATGACCGACCGCCAATACAACATGATGTGTCAAAATGGTTTCACCACTAATCAATGTCACACCACAAACTCTACCCTTTTCAATTTCCAGCTTATCGACCCGATTTTGAAAGCGAATCTCGCCACCCAAAGATTCTATAGTGGCGCGCATTTGTTCAACCATAGTTACTAATTTAAAAGTACCAATATGCGGTTTACTAACACGTAAAATCTCCGGAGGGGCGCCCGCTTTTACAAATTCTGTAAGTACTTTACGACCATAGTGTTTAGGGTCTTTAATTTGGGTATAGAGCTTCCCATCAGAAAATGTTCCAGCACCACCCTCACCAAACTGCACATTAGATTCAGGATTAAAGATTCCTTTTCGCCATAACCCGAAAGTATCTTTGGTGCGTTCACGAACTTCTTTGCCGCGCTCCAAAATAATGGGTTTAAAACCCATCTGCGCTAATATCAAGCCTGCAAACAAACCGCAAGGACCTGTTCCAATAACTACTGGCCTCTCGGTTAATTCCTTAGTGGCTTGTACAACAAACTGATAGGTAGCATCTGGCGTTAAAGAGATCTGTGTATCATTTTCCATCCTTAGCAAGATATCTTTTTGATTCTTTGTTTCCACGTCAAGCGTATAAACCAGATTAATCGAGTCCCGTTTTCGGGCATCATGACCTTGCCGAAATATAACGTAATTGATCAACTCATCTGCACTAATACCCAAGCGCTTTATGATAGCCGCTTTGATTGAAGCTTCCGTATGATCCAAAGGGAGCTTAAGTTCAGTGATTCTCAACATATTTGTTATTCCAATAATGCTCTATATTTGTAATGCACTATAGATTTTTAGTGTTAAAGCAACGGCAAGTCGTCTAAATAATAAGATCTACAACGCTTAAGAGAAAATTACTGCCGGCGTTATTATTGTTATCGTCATATTATCCAAGATGATCGTAAAATAACCCTTGCAAACGGTACATTTTACCTTAATGCTGGATTTCTTGTTAGTATCTCCGTTTGAACACTTGCATTTTCTATAGCAATACTACGGTTATTTGTGAATATAATTAACTTGTTAAGAAAATTAATCACGTAAAATAATAACAATGACAACAGTTGCAGTTTTATATAACAAAAACAATAGAGGTAACGCCATGAAAAACTCAAAATTACTCGCACTACTATGTATTGTTTGTACTTTTTACATCAGCAACTCTCTCGCTTCAGAACATCATAGCGGCCATGGCGCTTCCAAAAATAGCAGTGGAAGCAATGGCAGTGCAAATACCTGCGGCAAACCTAACTTAGACAAATTTTTACCACCCCACCTTGCCACTGTCTCACCTGGATCAGAATTCTCTTTTTTAGTTTTCAATATTAATAACCCCGAACAAATTGCGGTCACTGTTAAAAACATACCCATTGAAATAAAGGCAGAGTTTAAAGATCCTTTCTATCTGGTTAAAGGAAAAATACCTGCGTCTCTTGTTAATACAGCGGCTAGAATTAACATTAAAGTATCAGCAAAATCGCCACATTGCGAGGTAGAAGCTGGCTGGTTATTAAAAATAGCCGATAAATAAGCACACTATCGATCAATATACTCTCGGTTTTACCCACAGTATTCTTGGTAAAGCCGATAACTCTGTGATATTTTCATTACTAAAAATAATGAGTTGAATGACTACCATGCCTGAAAATAACCCCATTAAAAAATGCGCTGCTTTCTGTCTGGCATCGCATTTTGATATTAATGAATTAGCTACGGTACTATCAGAATCGACCCTGATACGAATTATTAAGGGCTCATTACTTATTGAAGATGATAACTCTTGGTCTGTTATCTTTGCCTATGGTGCAGTTGTGCATTGGAATGTCAGTAGCGAACAACAAACTAAACTGCATCAACTATTACTCGATCACGCAGAAAATCAACTATCTATTACAGAAGAAGATTTCTTCACTTTTGCGCTCAATTGTCAAAGTACACGTATTATCGAAGATCATATTGAGATTGAATCTTCAGATCCTATTTTAATATTCGCCTTATCTCAAGGTATGGCGCAATCAATTAAGCTGGCCTCTTTTGAAACCAACGCTATAACCACTATAAATAACACCAATTACATTCCAAAATCCTTAGCCGAAAATGGACGCATTAAATTAAGCCGTCATAATATTGCTAAAATTCGTGGACAATTATTTTTGACCAAAAGCGATATCATTTTAAACTATGACTTACTGGATACTCCTGACTTCTTTTGGGAATACCCTGAATATGAAACTTTTTACAATATCACTGCAAAATATCTGGAAATTGCTCCCCGTACTCAGGTATTATCCAAAAAACTTGAAACTATCCATGAATTATTTGAAATGTTGGCGGATGAACAAAAACATAGACATTCAACCATATTAGAATGGATTATTATCTGGTTAATTACCTTTGAAATAGGCATGACAGTAGCTGATAAACTACTTTAAAACATAGAACAATCTATTCCCAATGCTTAGTTATCGACATTCCTTTCACGCAGGCAATTTTGCAGATGTATTAAAACACATCGTATTAATTCAAATACTCGAACATCTAAGTAAAAAAGATAAACCCATCTGTTGCATCGATACCCATGCAGGCCCAGGCGAGTACCAACTTAATAGTGAATTCGCCTTAAAAAACAAAGAATTTGAAAATGGTATTGGCCAATTATGGCAACTAGACAACCCGCCCGATAGCGTTGCCAGTTATATCAATGTTCTTAAACATTTTAATCCCGATGGTATATTAAACCGTTATCCCGGATCGCCCTTAATTATCAAGCATTTTTTACGCAACCGTGACCGCGTGTTTTTACATGAGTTACATTCAACAGAAATAGATTTATTAAATACAGTCATCGGTAATGATAGACAGATCAAAATTGCGCATAGTGATGGTCTAAAAAATGCTATTAGCCTATTACCACCACTGCAACATAGGGGCATGGTGCTTATTGATCCTTCTTATGAAATAAAAAGTGATTACCAACTGGTAGTAGATACCTTAATACAGATGCATAAACGCTTTCCTACCGGCACCTATGCTCTTTGGTACCCAGTAGTAAACCGTAGCCGTAATCTAAAAATGGAAAAGGCTATTAAAGCTAGTAATCTTAAAAATGTACAATTATTTGAACTGGGCATAACAGTCGATTCATTAGAACATGGAATGACTGCCAGCGGCATGATTGTCATCAATCCACCTTGGACTTTAGCAACACAAATGCAAGAAACTCTACCTTGGTTGGCTCAAAAATTAGGGATTGATGGGTCAGAACAATACCGGATAGAAACATTGATTAGCGAGTAATTTCACTCATTAATGCTACCATAACAGTTATTTATATATTTTAGAAAGAACAGGTTAACCCAATATGAAAAATATTATTGTAATGTCAGGCGATATAGGTGGCGGTAAATCCTCCGTGGCCACGGCGCTTAAACAGTTAACCAACTTCGACATCATCGGCACCGGCACTATTCAACGCGCAATAGCAACAAAGCGCGGATTAACAACCCTAGAACTCAACAAAATTTCGCAAACAGATCGCAGCATTGATGATGAAATAGATTCTTACGTCATTGAACTAGGTAAAACCCAAGATAATTTAATACTTGATTCCAGACTGGCTTGGCATTTTATTCCAACTGCTTTTAAAGTATTTTTATCTGTTGACCCAGTAGTGGGTGCCAAACGCGTATTTAGTGCCTTGCGAAATGATGAAAAAAATCCATCATTGGACGTAACCCTTCAAAACAACCTAAAACGCCAAACCATAGAAGACCAACGATTCAATAAACTCTATAACATACATTTTAGAAAATATAGCAATTATGACTTAATCATAGACACTTCTTACAGTTCACCAGAAACCATTGCAAAAAAAATAAAAGATTGTTTTTATGCGTGGACACAACAACAAGTTTTTTCGCAACTTTGGGTAGCCCCAAAAAAACTATTGCCTACACAATCCATAAAAGAACTGCTACCTGACAACCTTGAAGAGAATCAATCTATCAATGTTTTTATTTATAATGGCTTTGTTTATATTAAAGACGGTCATCAACAAACATTGAATGCACAAAAAGCTGGCATTGACCTGATGCCAGCAAATATTTTAACTGAAGATCCTGAGACTGAATTAAGTCCAGGAATTACTGCACGACAGCTCGCTGAAAAGGTTTCTATTGCAATACTCTATAAATGGGAAGAAGCGCTCAATTTCGAATATAACATCTATCCTTAAGAGATCGAGCGTTATACCAGTTATAACACTCTAGCTTTATAAATCAGTGAGCATAGACAACGCTTCAGAAAGCGTAGACACACCTAATATTTCCAGCCCCTTAATAGCTGCTTTTGGAACATTAGACTTTGGAATAACGGCTTTTTTAAAGCCATGTTTTGCGGCATCGTTTAATCGTGCATGACCATTGGCAACGGGTCTTATTTCACCACTTAAACCAATTTCTCCAAAAAAGAACACATCATGCGGGATAACTTTGTCTTTTAAACTGGAAACAACGCCAACCACAATCGCTAAATCAGAACTAGTTTCTGTGACTTTAATACCTCCTACAACGTTGGCATAAATTTCATCTTGTGCGGTAAAAATACCCCCGTGGCGATAAAGTACTGCCAGCAACATGGCCAAACGATTTTGATCAAAACCGACTGCCAACCGTCTTGGATTGCCATACTGACATTCTGTCACCAAGGCCTGAATTTCAACTAACAATGGTCTGGTGCCTTCCCATAACACGGTAACAACACTACCTGAGGACAGCTTTTCTGCCCTGTTTAAAAACATCGCCGAGGGATTTTTGACTTCTTTTAAACCGCTACTGTCCATGGCAAAAAAGCCCAACTCCCCGACACTGCCAAAGCGGTTTTTATCTGCCCTTAATACTCTAAACCGAGAGTCATCGGTTGAGCCCAGCATGACTTGCGTATCGACAATGTGACTTAACGTCATGGGCCCTGCCAAGGATTGATCTTTGGTGACATGCCCAACCATAAAAATGGATACCTGATGTTTTTTGGCATATTGTGTCAAATAACTGGCTGATTCCCTGACTTGGGAGACTGAACCAGGCGCTGAATCAGTATCTAGAGTATGCATCACCTGAATGGAATCTATCACTAGAATTTGTGGCTTTATTTCATCCAAAGTATCACAAATGCTCTGCACTGATGTTTCCATCAACATCATGATTTTATCGGCAGGTAGCTTTAAACGCAGCGCTCTTTCGGCAATCTGCTGCATGGATTCTTCACCGGAAACGTAAAGTACCGTAATATTCCTATTGGAAATATTGGCTATGGCTTGTAATAGCAAGGTACTTTTACCTGCCCCTGGCGCACCGCCAATTAATACGACACTGCCTCTGACAATACCCCCACCTAAAACACGATCAAACTCTGAAATGCCGGTAGATATACGTTCGGCTTGGGATAAACTTACGTCAGCCAATAATTTAACGTCCGAACGGCTCCCAGCGTATCCCGTTCGACTGCCCCGTTCCGAACTTGCAGAACCCAATCTGACTTCCTTAATAGTATTCCATTCACCACAACTGGTGCACTGCCCACCCCAGCGCGGATAATCAGCGCCACATTGATCGCAAACAAACGCTGTTTTGATTTTTTTACTCATGGCTTGATTAGTAACTTTAGGTTTAACTTAACAAAGTCTTATTCTAACCCATTAACCCGTATTTTTAATTTTACGGACTTTTATTCAACGATAGTTCAGTTTTAAATGTCACATGTTTTTGAAAATAAAAAGCTACATTAACCAAAGCGATCATCACCGGCACTTCAATTAATGGACCGATGACTGCAGCAAATGCTTCACCACTATTAATCCCAAATACGGCAACCGCAACTGCAATGGCTAGTTCAAAGTTGTTACTGGCGGCAGTAAAGGCAAGGGTCGTAGTTTTTTCATAATTGGCTCCAATAGCTTTACCCATCATAAAACTGATCAAAAACATCACCACAAAATAAATCAACATCGGCGTAGCAATTCGCACGACATCAAAAGGCATCTTTACAATCAAGTTACCTTTTAACGAGAACATAACCACAATAGTGAACAGCAATGCTATTAAAGTCAAAGGACTGATTTTGGGAATAAAGTTTTGCTGATACCAGTCTTTACCTTTAGCCCGAATCAAGAAATAACGCGTCAAAAATCCTGCAACAAACGGCACACCTAAATAAATAAAAACACTTTTTGCAATCTCACCGATGGTAATATCTACAGTACCCGCCTGCAATCCAAAAAGGGGCGGTAATACAGTAACAAACAGCCAGGCATAAACACTGTAAAACAACACCTGAAACAAACTGTTAAAGGCAACCAGTCCGGCGGCATATTCATTATCACCTTTTGCCAAGTCATTCCAAACTATCACCATGGCAATACACCGTGCCAGACCGATCAAGATCAAACCGTTCATGTAGGCCGGATAATCGCGCAAAAAAATAAGCGCCAAGCCAAACATTAACACCGGACCGATCAGCCAGTTTTGTAACAACGATACACTTAATAAGCGCCAATTACGAAACACATCACTGAGTTCTTCGTAATGCACTTTAGCTAACGGCGGGTACATCATAACAATTAAACCAACGGCAATCGGAATATTAGTAGTGCCTAGCGAAACCGCCGTGTTAAGGGTGTTTACTTCCATCGGGAAAACAAATCCGATACCAACACCCATTGCCATTGCAGTAAAAATCCATAGGGTCAAATAACGATCAAGAAAAGACAAATGTTTTGATTGGGTCATTAGAATATTCTGTTAATTATTACTGGTAGCCATGTTATGTAAGCGCTCTTTTCCCACCGGCTCTTCTTTTAGTAAAGGCACGACAGCATAACGGTGCGAATGTAGGTTAGCGACAGCTGCAATTTCAGATAATTCGTTAGCTGCGCGCTGGCGTAGCAAAGGTGAATAAACAGTCGCTGCAGCAATGCTGTTATTGATCACCCAGGCCCAAGGCTCAATACATGCGCGGCGTAAATCAGCTTGCAAATTTGCCGCTTCCATTACCGGTGTGGTTTCCGCTAACGTCACCAACAATACTTTAGTTTGCTTAGGGTCTTGCAACTGCATCATCGGTGTTAACAAATGAACGTCAGAGCCAAGCATTTGACGACTAACTTCACGATGATAAGCGCCAGTTGCATCCAATAATAATAAAGTGTGACCAGTAGGAGCAGTATCCATCACAACGAATTTTTTTCCGGCCTCACGAATGACCCTTGAAAAAGCCTGAAACACAGCAATTTCTTCCGTACAAGGTGAGCGTAAATCTTCTTCCAACAATGCCCTACCCTGAGCATCAAGCTGAGCACCTTTGGTTGCTAAAATAGTTTGCCTATAATGCTCTGTTTCTGCCTGCGGATCAATTCGGCTGACCGTAAGATTTAGCAAAGTATCCTTCAGGGTTTCACTTAAGTGTGCCGCCGGATCTGAAGTTGTCAGATGTACCGGCAAACCTCTCAAAGCAAGCTCTACCGCTATAGCTGCGGCTAACGTCGTTTTACCTACACCACCTTTACCCATCAACATAACCAAACCATGTCCGTCTTTGGCAATGTCATCAACGAGATTCGACAAACCAGGCACTTCAATAGCAAATGTCGTTACATCACTTTCAGTGTTTATAATCTCGGTCGTGGTAAATAATTTTCTTAATGATTTCAACCCAACTAAATTGAACGGTTTAAGCTCTATACAATCGTAGGGTAAAGACTTGAGGACTGTCGACATGGTTGCCATCGCGTTTTGTTCGCGAGCATAGATGGCTGTTGCAAGCGGATCTTGTTCAGCCTCTTCTTGCGGCAAGATACCATTAATAACCAGATACTGCTGGGACAAACCAATTGCCGCCAACTCTTCATGTGTTCTGGCAACCTCTCGTAAGGTGGCTTGTTGTGCACGTGTTACCAAGATCAAACGACTAAGCTGAGGATTGGCTAAAGCATCAACCGCTGCCTTATATTGACTACGTTGTTTTTCCAAACCTGCCAATGGCCCCAGACAAGAAGCATCGCCTTTACCATCCTCCAGAAAACCACTCCAAGCACCTGGCAATTGTAACAAGCGAATAGTATGACCTGTAGGCGCAGTATCGAAGATGACATGATCATAATCAGCTGTTAATGGGGAATCTATCAGCAAGGAAGTAAATTCATCAAAAGCGGCAATCTCAGTGGTGCACGCACCAGACAATTGCTCTTCAATACTTTTTACAACTCCCTCCGGTAAAATTCCTCGTACTGGTCCTACAACGCGATCCCGATAAACCTGTGCTGCGGCTTGGGGATCAATTTCCAAGGCGGCCAAATTAGGCACCGTTGAAATAACCGTTATTTGGTTACCGATGGTGACGCCAAATACCTGACCCACATTAGAAGCAGGGTCGGTACTAACCAATAATACTCGAAAACCGGCATCCGCTAATTGAACTGCTGTAGCACAAGCAACTGAAGTTTTACCGACGCCCCCTTTACCGGTGAAAAATAAAAAGCGCGGTGGTTGGTAAAGAAATTTCAGGTCAGTCATGTTAGTACCTAATGCGTTTATTGCTGATTAACTGCAACTACTATTTGCACCACAACAGCCTGATTTTGGTTTTTCTTCTACCAGAACAATGCCTGTCCAACGGGATAGTTCGGCACGACTTGGATAACGTCCTGCCAAAGCAACCTCACCATCAACCAGAATCAAAGGTAAAGCATCTGCACCGGAGCGCTCAAGAAAAGCTTTTACAAGGGTATTTTCTGCAAACTCCATAGGTTGCTGTGCCAAATTAAAGCGCTCAATGTTAGCACCGTTTTGCTTGGCCCAATCAACATCAGCAGAAAAGCCGACTAATTGCTGATCAACATCCACACCACAAATGCCGGTACTGCAACATAAAGCAGGATCAAATATTTGAATACGGGCCATACGCTCTCTCCATAGTTAGGGTAACAAAGTACTTATACGATCCAATTCAATCTTTAATTGTTCGCGGTTGTTTTTTAACTCTTCTAGGGGCAGAGCTAAGAATTGCTCAATACGATAACGCAGGATGCCATAAGCAGTCATAAATGCAGCATCGATTTCTGCTTCTGACCCTTGTACATGCGCCGGATCTTCAACACCCCAATGGCTCCGAAGAACCGGACCTAGGTATGCAGGACAAGTTTCATTAGCCGCATTGCCACAGACACTTAGGACAATATCAGGTGTTACCGGTAAATCATTCCATGATTTGCTAAAGTAACCTTCTGTGGAGATACCTTCCCGCTCCAACAAAGCCAAAGAACGTGGATGAATCTTACCAGTAGGCTTACTTCCTGCGCTAAGAGCACGCCAACCTTCTGGAGCAAGATGATTAAAAGTCGCTTCACCGAGGACGGAGCGACAGGAGTTTCCAGTACAAAGAAATAATACATTCATAGTTAATAACTCAATGATAGTTTATAAACTGACATTAGCTTTTACAGCAATCTACTGCCAAATCATTTTCAAAACATTGCTGGGGATTACCTGTACAACATTCAGCCGTCAGATAAGCAATCAGTTCCTGCATGACCGCAAGATTGGCCCGATAACGTTGATATCGTCCCTCTTGAATAACACTCAGCAAACCAGCCTGTGTTAATGCTTTAAGATGAAAAGATAAATTGGTGGGTGGCAAGGCCAATAAAGTTGCTATTTCACCAGCGACTAAACCATTAGGCGCATTTTTCACCAATAGACGAAAGATATCCAGCCTAACACCTGAAGCCAGCGACTCAAATAATGTTGTTGCAAGTTGTTTTTCCATAGTGCAACTATACAACAATTATTGAAATATTAAAATAATAATCATTAAACTTACTTAGAAATATTACCTTAAACTACACACTCGAATTCAAGAACCTCAGCAGAGGTTTTATCCTGCATAATGGATATATTAAAAAAGATCTGACAAAAAACCTCATGGACATTATCTTCAAAGAATACTGCAAAGTGATTTGGCAAAAAAAATGGTATTTTTTTATAGCCTTATTTGCCTTGGGCTGTTCCATGACCCTGGATTTATCAGCTCCCGTTTATTATAAAAATATTGCCAACGAATTAGCCTCGCCTTTCTCAGAAGCCACCCTTTATTCGCTATTAGATAATTTAAAGACGATTGCTTTTATCTACACCGGCGTTTGGTTTTCTTGGCGTTTACTTGAAATAGCGATCATTCCCCTCGATGGTGGCGGCATTAATTTATTGGAAAAGCGCTGCTTTGATATTCTTAAAAAACAAAAATATGCTTTTTTTGAGAATAGTTTTTCAGGTAGTTTAATCAAACAGGCCAATCGCTTCTCACGTTCATTTGAAACCATTATGGACTGGTTTTTATTCCAGTTTTTCATGAATATTGTGGCAGTGATTATTTCCTTTACGATCTTTTACCAACAACAACCAGAATTTGCCTATTACTTCCTACTCTGGGTTAGTCTTTTTATAACTTGGAATCTTTCCTTCTCTCTTTGGAAAATGCGCTTTGATCGGGCAGTTGCTGAAGCGGATTCAATAGTGGGTGGCGTTTATTCAGATGCCATTAGCAATATTTTTATTGTTAAAAGCTTTGCCATGGAAACCCGGGAACAGGCACATGTCAATAAAGCATCCGATGTTGTTTATCAAAAGAAAAAAATAGCCTGGTTTTTCACCTTCTTATCCTTCGCCGCCCAAGGCATCATGACCTTTGGCATTGAATTATTATTGGTTTATATGATGATCCAAAAATGGACTCTCGGTCATTTTCAAGTGGGTGAATTTGTATTATTTCAGTCGATTATGATCATACTAATTCAACGTCTATGGGAGTTCGGCCGCAACATAAGAACTTTGTTTACCGCTTTGGCAGATGCTTCAGAAATGGCAGAAGTTTTTAGAAAAGCTGATCTTGAACAGGATACCGTTGACGCACTCCCCTTAACCATAAACAAAGGTGCCATAAATTTTAACCAACTCGGTTTTAGCTATAACCAAGAAAACACCAGACAAGCTTCTTTATTTAAAGATTTTAACCTGACAATTGAAGCCGGTGAAAAAATCGCTTTGGTCGGACAATCCGGCTCAGGTAAATCAACCTTAACCAAACTACTCTTTCGCTTCCTTGACCCTGAACAAGGCTCAATTAGCTTTGATGGTATTAATGCAAAAGCGTTTACCTTAGAATCTTTACGTAAACAAATATCCATGGTACCGCAACAACCTGATTTATTTCACCGTTCCATAAGGGATAACATTACCTTGGGTGCTGACATTTCTGAAGCAACCCTTATTAAAGTTGCCGAAAAATCGCGCAGTCTTGAATTTATCAATTGTTTACCTGAGCAATTTAACACGATGGTAGGTGAACGGGGTGTCAAGCTATCTGGTGGAGAAAGACAACGCATTGCCATTGCCCGAGCTTTTCTTGAAGATGCGCCCATCGTAATATTAGATGAAGCAACTAGCGCCCTTGATTCACTAACTGAAAAACAACTACAACTTGCTATCTTTGAACTTATAAAAGATAAGACAGCTATTGTCATCGCACATCGCCTGTCTACCATCTTGAGCATGGATAGAATTATCGTCTTAGAAAAAGGTCGTATTATTGAACAAGGTTCTCATCACCAACTATTAACAAATAAAGGCAAATACTATGCTATGTGGCAACATCAAAGTGGTAGTTTTTTGGTTGAGTAATTAATTTGAGATCCCATTCCCACAATCTAAAAACAGCTTCTATAGCTTTTTGTTGATTCCCTAAACAATAAATAAATGGCAAATAGTGCCCCCTATTTGTAACAAAAGTTAATTACAAAAAAAAACAGCCCTTAAAAACTAACCCCTCGAAAGTTTTTTTTAAAAAATAGTGGCTTAACCTAAAATATCTATTGTTTTTTTTATTGAACACTATATATTGTGCCTGTAATTATAAAAAACACTATATATAGATATTTTACCTAAAATCATACGAATTCATAAAGTGTTGATTTTTCTGTTACTTTCACTTATTTACTTTGACATTCAGGGACATACCTCATGCCAGCACAACTTCATGTTATCCCAAATACCGTGACAGAAATCCCATTTCAAGATGCTTCAATGGATATCTGGGATACCAAATATCGCTTAAAAAGCAAAGATGGCATAGCACTTGATGGGACTATTGATGAAACATATCAACGTGTTGCTAAAGCACTCTCTGAAGTTGAAAAAGGCAGTAAAAAGCAAGAACAGTATTATGCAGAGTTTCTTTGGGCTTTGCGCCAAGGCGTTATTCCAGCAGGGCGAATTATTTCCAATGCTGGTGCTTTAGCCCACAAACCAGCCACATCAACTATTAACTGTACGGTGTCAGGTACTATTGCCGATTCTATGGATGACATACTAGGTAAAGTACACGAAGCAGGACTAACACTTAAAGCAGGCTGTGGGATTGGTTATGAATTTTCAACACTGCGCCCCAAAGATGCTTATGTGTCAGGTGCTGGTGCTTATACTTCAGGCCCACTGTCATTTATGGATATCTATGACAAGATGTGTTTTACCGTGTCTTCTGCGGGTGGGCGACGAGGCGCACAAATGGCTACTTTTGATATTGGTCATCCTGATGTTGTTGATTTTATTCGCGCTAAACGTGAAGATGGTCGTTTAAGACAATTTAACTTATCGCTCTTAATTACCACCGAGTTTATGCAAGCGGTAAAAAATGACCAACCATGGCCGTTATCTTTTCCAGTCACCGAAAAAGAAGTCAAACTAGATAAACTGGATTTACAAAACAATAGCGAAATCATCTGGCGCGAATTGCCCAGTAAAGAAGGCTACGTTGTTAACAATGACGGACTGATTGCTTGTAAAGTTAGCAAAACAATCCCTGCACGCAGGTTATGGGACATCATCATGAGTTCTACTTATGATTATGCCGAACCCGGCTTTATCCTTATTGATAAAGTCAATGAAATGAATAATAACTGGTTTTGCGAGAAAATTCGTGCAACCAACCCTTGTGGAGAACAACCTTTACCGCCTTATGGTAGCTGCTTGTTAGGCTCAATTAATTTAACTCGTTTTGTCAAAAAACCCTTTACCAATGATGCCTATTTCGACTGGGATGCTTACCGCAAAACCATCAACATATTTACTCGTATGCTTGATAACGTTGTAGAAATCAATGGATTACCACTTCCTCAACAACGTGATGAAATTATAAGCAAACGTCGTCATGGCATGGGTTATTTAGGTCTAGGATCAACCGTTACTATGCTGGGCATGAAATACGGTGATTCATCTTCAGTAGATTTTACCGAAGAAGTCACCAAAGTTTTAGCCGTCGAAGGCTGGAAAGCCGCTTTATCGCTCGCTCAAGAGAAAGGCCCTGCGCCTATTATGTTACAACAATTTACTATCACTGGTGAAATGCTCCATAAACGTCCTGAAATGATTGCCGATGGTTATAAAGTAGGCGATCAAGTTCCAGGTAAACTGTTACTTGCAAAATATAGTCGCTACATGCAACAACTAGCTAAAGAAGAACCAGAACTGGTTGCTGCCCTCATTGAAACTGGTGCACGTTTTACTCATCACAGTTCTATAGCACCGACCGGCACGATCTCTTTATCATTAGCCAATAATGCTAGTAATGGCATTGAACCTAGTTTTGCCCATCATTATTCACGCAATGTGATTCGTGCCGGCAAAAAATCCAAAGAAAAAATCGATGTATTTTCTTTTGAATTATTGGCATATAGAGAAATGGTCAATGCCAATGCTATGCCTTATAGTGATAATCCTGAACAAGCACTGCCAGACTACTTTATTGCTGCAGATGACGTGACACCAAAACAACATGTTGATATTCAAGCCGCTGCACAAAAATGGATAGATTCTTCGATCTCTAAAACGGCCAATGTACCAACCGATTTTCCTTATCAAGATTTTAAATCAATTTATGAATATGCTTACGACAAAGGCTTAAAAGGTTGCACCACTTTCCGCTTTAACCCAGAAGTATTTCAAGGCGTATTGGTTAAAGAATCGGATTTGGAAAACACAACCTATCAATTTACTCTTGAAGATGGCGAAGTGATAAAACTAAAGGGCAATGAAGACGTCTTATATGATGGTGAGACACATAGCGCTGCCAATTTATTTGATGCCTTAAAAGAAGGCTATTACGGTAAGTTCTAAACTTCGAACAAGTAACCCCATACAGTTGCTTCACTGCACAAAATCTATTAGGAAGAAATCATGGCATATACCATCAACAAAAAAATT
>Ga0192647_101132_pt1 | contig 17788 bp, 24 predicted proteins | sample LauGreFa1BDMLBSN_2_FD_133046 | JGI IMG/M metagenome (GOLD analysis project Ga0192647, IMG submission 133046) | Freshwater lake microbial communities from Lake Michigan, USA - Fa13.BD.MLB.SN - reassembly | ecosystem: Environmental > Aquatic > Freshwater > Lake | place: Lake Michigan, USA...
AAATTCTAAAGTCTAGAACCTTCCAGAGACGCACTTTATGCCTAGAACTACGACCCAACGCTACTACTTCGCGGCACTCGCGGCTATGAGCCTCGCGCCTGTCTGTGCCCAGCAATTAGAAGAAGTAGTGATCAGCGCATCACGCGCAGAAATGCGCAGCTTTGACGCGCCCGCCGCGGTCCAACGCATCGACCGCCAAGCCATAGAGGGCGGCGGCCCACAGATCAATTTGTCCGAATCCCTGGTCCGCGCCCCGGGGCTCACTATCTTGGAGCGGCAAAACTACGCCCAGGACTTGCAAATCTCCATTCGCGGCTTTGGCGCCCGTTCGGCTTTTGGCGTGCGCGGTATCCGTTTGATGATTGACGGCATCCCGGCCACGACACCAGACGGTCAAGGCCAATCCTCCTCGGTCAGCCTGACTTCCACGGACCACATCGAGGTGCTACGCGGCCCCCTGGCCCAACTGTATGGAAACTCGTCCGGTGGCGTCATCCAGGCATTCACCAAAGACGCCGCCAAAGTTCCCTCCGTCGACTACCAGTACTACCTAGGCTCCTACGGCATGCACCGCGCCGACTACCAGTTTTCCGATACTGTGGGTGACTACGGTCTGGTCGCTGACTACGGCACTTTCTCCACCAGCGGCTACCGCGCCAACAGCGCGGCAGAGCGTAAGCAATTTAACGGCAAGCTCAGCTTCGAGCCTAATGAGCAAACCAAAGTCAATGTGGTGTTCAACCAATTTGATATGCCGCTGGCGCAGGACCCTTTGGGGTTGACACGCCAGCAACTAATTGACGATCCCACACAGGCGGGAAATAATGCCGTTGTAAAATTTACGCGTAAAGTCGTCTTGCAGAACCAACTGGGTTCGTCTATCAAATACGCAGTCGACGCAGACAACGCATTTACGGCACGTGTCTATTACGGAACACGGGAAAACTTGCAATACTTGGCTGCCACCACTTGGGTTGGCTTAAATCGAACTTATTACGGTACAGGTCTGCAATATAACGGACGGGCAGAATGGCAAGGAACACCCATCGAGTGGGCCGCAGGATATGAGTTCGACAAGTCCACTGAGCGCCGACAAGGAGGGCTGAGCTTGCTGGGTGAAAAAAGGGCCGGATCGCTAACGCGAGACGAAGACAATGAAGCCCAGAATAATGATTTTTTTGTGCAGGCAACCGCCCATGTATCGGAGCAAATTTCTCTGGTCGGAGGTTTGCGCCAAAGCAACGTAACTTTCAACAGCTCGGACTATTACATTACGGACGGAATTGGTTCTGGTACCGCTAAGTTCAGCGCCACCAGTCCCGTGCTTGGCCTAACGTGGCATGCAAACGATAACTTGAATATTTATGCCAATTACGGCCAAGGTTTTGAAAGCCCTACCTTGGCGGAAATGGCCTATTCTGGTACGACTTTAGGCACGTTCGTGAATAGCTTTAACACGGATGTTAAGGCGGCCAGCAGCAAGCATTACGAATTAGGTGCCAAGTGGGTACCAACGCGTAACACCCGTCTCGATATTGCTGTCTATCAAATTGATACCAGCGACGAGATTGTGGTGCTTTTTAATAACTCGGGTAAAGTTTCATATCAAAACGCACCAGGCACATCGCGTATCGGCTGGGAGCTTGCAGCTGCATCGCAATTAAGCGATCACTTCTCAACCAGTATTTCTACATCCGCGATTGATGCAAAGTATTCCCAGGCTTTCAACGCAGGCACTGCGATACCCTCCGGCAACAAAATACCTGGCATACCGGATAGCTCTACCTTTGCAGAAATTGCATGGGCCAGCGAAGCTTTCACACCCAAAACCAAGTCGCCACTAGGCACACGCGTGGCATTGGAGTGGCAACAGGCCGGTCGCATATTTGCCAATGACCTGAACACCGAGTCCACAGATGGGCGCAGCGTGTTTAATCTGTCACTTAGCCAGCGCTGGGCCTGGAATCAAAGCCTTGTAACCCTCTATGGACGCCTGAACAACATCAGCGATGCGCGCTACGTAGGCTCCGTTCTGGTAAACCAAACCGCTACCCCTCCACAAAGTTACGAGCCCGCCATGCCTTTCAATTGGGTCGTCGGCCTAAGCCTCAGCATACCCCTGCGCTGATCACGGGACTGTCATAGCGATGCGCCACAATGGCGGATCGCAGACTTCGCGGCGCTTTGGGTGCCGCCTACTTCAGTATGGCAACGTTCGCGCCCTTCCAATTCGGACACCCTCGTACTACCCTCAGCGTGGTGCGCGCTTTGGCAAGCGCCGCCATGCTAGGGCTGCTGCTTGGATGTGCCGTGCCCCAAAAGGTCGCTAATTTAAGTACGGACGCACCAGAGCACAACAGCTGGGACAGCGTCGCGATAGGCCATTGGGAGGGCATGCAATTCCCCAACAAAGAGGCTACGCGCTACACCGTGGACCATCATGCACCAGCCGATGCCCAAGGCCTGCGCAGCGCCTTGCGGGCACAGTCCAATGCATCGGCCAGCATGCTGCGCACCTCCTTGGATATCAGCCCCGACGAACTAAGGCATGTCCATTTTTCATGGTTGGTGCCCACCCTAATTCAAGAGGCAGACATGGCCACCCGCCAAGGCGATGACTCGCCGGTGCGTTTGGTGCTGGCCTTTGAGGGCGATCGCGGCAACTTTTCGACTAAGGACGCGGCGCTCAATGAACTTACCCGTTTGATGACCGGTAAGGAAATGCCTTACGCAACCCTGATGTACGTCTGGTGCAACAAGCGTCCGGTCGGCACCATCATCCACAACGCGCGCACCGAGCGCATCCGTAAAATGGTGATCGAGTCCGGGCCGGTTGGCCTGCGCCAGTGGCGTAACTACGAGCGCGACATCCGGGCTGATTTCGAAGCGGCCTTTGGCGAAGCGCCGGGCAAGCTGGTGGGCATCGGCATCATGACCGACAGCGACAACACACGCAGCCAAACCCAAGCGTGGTACGGCAAGATCAGCCTGAAGTAAGTCGCCAAGGGATAATTCCCTTTTACACCGGCCCACTACCATCGGGCCTATCTATATCTTGGAGCCCCCATGGCACATGCCACTTTCCTTTGGAACGACCCGTTTTTGCTGGATGCACAACTCAGCGACGAAGAACGCATGGTGCGCGATGCCGCTGCCGCCTATTGCCAGGACAAATTGCAAGGCCGGGTAACGCAGGCGTTTCGGCATGAAACGACGGACCCGGCCATCTTCCGCGAAATGGGTGAACTCGGGCTGTTGGGGCCGACGATCCCCGAAGCTTATGGCGGCCCGGCCTTGAATTACGTGGCCTATGGCCTGATCGCCCGCGAAGTGGAGCGCGTGGACAGCGGTTACCGCTCGATGATGAGCGTGCAAAGCTCGCTGGTGATGCTGCCGATTTTTGAATTCGGTACCGAGGCACAGCGCCAAAAATACTTGCCCAAGCTGGCGACCGGCGCTTTGATCGGCTGCTTTGGCCTGACCGAACCCAACCATGGCTCGGACCCGCAAAGCATGGTGACGCGCGCGCAAAAAGTGGCCGGTGGCTACCAACTCAGCGGCGCCAAGATGTGGATCAGTAACAGCCCTATCGCTGATGTATTCGTGGTCTGGGCGAAGGAAGTTAGTGAAAGCGGCGCGGTGGGCCCGATACGCGGCTTTGTTTTGGAAAAAGGCATGGCAGGCCTTAGTGCTCCAGCGATCCACGGCAAAGTGGGTTTGCGCGCCAGCATCACCGGCGAAATCGTGATGGACGGCGTGTTCTGCCCTGAGGAAAACGCCTTCCCCGAAGTGCGCGGCCTCAAAGGCCCGTTTACCTGCCTCAATAGCGCGCGCTATGGCATCGCCTGGGGTGCTTTGGGCGCGGCCGAGGACTGCTGGCACCGCGCCCGCCAATACACTTTGGACCGCCAGCAGTTTGGCCGCCCACTGGCCGCCAACCAACTGATCCAGAAAAAACTGGCCGATATGCAAACCGAAATCGCGCTGGGTCTGCAAGGCTGTTTGCGCCTAGGCCGCATGAAAGACGAGGGGACGGCCAGCGTGGAAGTGACCTCCATCCTTAAGCGCAATTCCTGCGGCAAGGCGCTGGACATCGCCCGCCTGGCGCGCGACATGATGGGCGGCAACGGCATCAGCGACGAATTCGGTGTGGCGCGCCATCTGGTGAACCTGGAAGTGGTCAATACCTACGAAGGCACGCACGACATCCATGCCCTGATTTTGGGCCGGGCCATGACGGGTATCGCCGCTTTTTCTAACTAGGACATCCAAGCGCCAAGTGCGCTGCTTAGGCCATTGCGCCAACAACGAAGGGCGGCCACGCGGCTTCGCGCAGCACGGGCACACCGAGTCGGCCACATGATGCGCACAAACGCGTAATGCGGCAGTCGGCGCGGCGCGCCAAGTTGCAGGTTAGCATCCATGCTCCACCCACTTTCCCCACCTTGCACGCCATGACCTACCAAGCCGATCCGCAGCGTTATGAAGACCGCATGCCCTACCGCACTTGCGGCCACAGCGGACTGAAATTGCCCGCCATTTCATTAGGCTTGTGGCATAACTTTGGCGACACCACGCCGTTTCAAACCCAGCGCGTCATGCTGCGCACCGCCTTCGACCTGGGCATCAACCATTTCGACTTAGCCAACAACTACGGCCCGCCCTACGGCAGCGCTGAAATCAATTTCGGCGAGCACCTACGGCGCGATTTCAAACCTTACCGCGACGAATTGCTGATTTCCAGCAAGGCCGGTTGGGACATGTGGCCTGGCCCTTATGGCCAAGGCGGTGGTTCGCGCAAATATGTGTTGGCGAGTCTGGACCAAAGCCTCAAGCGCATGGGTTTGGACTACGTGGATATTTTTTACAGCCACCGCTTCGACCCGGACACGCCGCTGGAAGAAACCTGCGGCGCCCTGGCCACTGCGGTGCAGCAGGGTAAAGCCTTGTACGTGGGTGTGAGCAGTTACTCGGCGCGCAAAACCCGCGAGGCAGCCAGTATCTTGCGCGACATGGGCGTGAAGGCGCTGATTCACCAGCCGTCTTACAGCATGCTCAACCGCTGGGTGGAAGAGGACTTACTCGACACCCTGGAAGATTGCGGCATGGGTTGCATCGCTTTCAGTCCGCTGGCCCAAGGCCTGCTGACCAACAAATACTTGAGCGGTGTACCGGCCGATGCACGCATCAACCGGCCCGGCGGCGGCTCCTTCACCACTGATCACCTAAGCGAGCAAAACCTGGAACATGTACGCGCCCTTAATACCATCGCACAAAGCCGCGGACAGAGCTTGGCACAAATGGCAGTGGCCTGGGTGCTCCGCGATAAACGGGTTACTTCGGCCTTAATCGGAGCGAGCAAACCGTCGCAAATTGTCGAGTTGGCCGAAACGGTAAAACGCCTGGACTTCACCCCGCAAGAGCTCGCCGCAATAGACCGCCATGCAGTGGAAGGTGGGATCAATTTATGGCAACGCCCGAGCACCGACCAGCGCCCCGCTTAACGCAGCCGCATGGACAATAATTTCGTGCCGGTAGCCACTGGGCGCCGAGCGAGCTTATTGGCTTTGGGCGCCATCGCGCTGTGGGGCAGCTTGGCGCCGCTCGGTGTGGCCTTGCACAGCGTTCCTCCATTTTTGCTCACTGGCCTGGGCTTGCTTGCCGGCAGTGCAATAGGGCTAGGCCTGTGCTTGGTGCAAACCCTGCGCGGCGGTGCACTGCGTGCACAGGCCTTGGCCGCATTGCTTTTACCGCTGAGGACGCTGGCACTGGGGGTGTATGGCTTGTTCGGCTTTCACTTCTTACTGTTTGTGGCCTTGCGCTACGCGCCGCCGGTGCAAGCGAATCTGGTCAACTATTTGTGGCCTCTGGGCATGGTCTTGCTGGCCCCGGTTTTTTTGCCGGGTGTGCAATTGCGGGCACTGCATGTGCTGGCGGCGCTGATGGGCTTTGGCGGCGCGGCTTTGGCGATTTTGGGTGGGCCTGCAGCGCAACTGGGCGGCGCTTTAGGCGGCTTTGCCTGGGGCTATCTACCGGCGCTGGCCTCGGCCTTTGTGTGGGCCAGCTATTCCCTGCTGACCCAACGCGTGGCACCCTTTGCGACCGCGTCTATCGGGGTGTTCGGCCTGCTATCGGGCCTCTTGTCATTGCTGTGCCACAGCTTATTTGAGAACGCTGTTGCTTTGGACTTGTATGCCATGCTACTGATCGCCGGGTTGGGGCTGGGCCCGCTGGGCGGTGCGTTTTATTTGTGGGACGCAGCCCTCAAACGCGGTGATGCACGCCAGATCGGGCTCTTGTCTTTTCTCACGCCTCTACTGTCGACGCTGGGTTTGCTGTGGATGCGCGGTGAAGCGGTCAGTCTTTCGATCGTGCTGGCTGCGGCCTTGATCGTGGGCGCGGCGCTGTTAGGCGCACGCGCACAGCAGGCCAGCGATGCTGTACCCGTGGGACCGTAGAAAGTCCGCAAGCCGAAATACCAAGCCTAGTGAAATCCGCGCGACCAGAACTGCGCTGGACATGGTGCCTGGCACTGGCCGAGCCGCCAATGCGAATGCGATTTCTGGGGCAATTTAAATGCCACCGCCCGCCATCAGCAAGGCCGGATTTTCAGATTCCAGCACCCGCTGCGCCCAAGGCGCCAAGCGCTTGGCATCGGCGCGCAGGATTTCTTGCTTGACCGCCAATATCTGCGCCGGATGCATGGAAAAGCTGCGCAAACCCATGCCCAGCAGCAGGCGCGTGAGGCTCACATCGCCCGCCATCTCCCCGCAGACGCTGACCTCTTTGCCTTGCTTGCGGCCTTCGGCGATCGTCGATGCCACTAACTGCAAAACCGCCGGGTGCAAGGGGTCGTACAAATGGGCCACGGATTCGTCCGCGCGATCAATAGCCAGCGTGTACTGAATCAGGTCATTGGTGCCTATGGATAAAAAGTCGAAATACTTCAAAAATAGTTTGAGCGTCAGCGCAGCAGCGGGGATTTCAATCATGGCGCCCACTTGTACCGGCCCATAGGCCAGGCCGCGCTTGTCCAACTGGCTGCGCGCGCTTGCAATATGGGCGAAGGTTTGTTTAATCTCAGAGGCATGCGCCAGCATAGGCACTAGCAAATGCACCTGCCCGAAAGCCGCGGCACGCAAAATAGCGCGCAATTGCGTGAGAAACATCGCTGGGTCGGCCAGACTCCATCGGATGGCACGCAAACCTAGTGCAGGGTTGAGGTGTGCGGGGTCGTGCACACTCGCATCAAGGGGTTTGTCGGCGCCCACATCGACAGTGCGGATGGTGACTGGCAGTCCGTGCATAGCCTGCACGGCGCGCTGGTAGGCGGCAAATTGCTCTTCTTCACCTGGCAAGTTGCCACGGCGCCCCATAAATAAAAACTCACTGCGAAATAAGCCCACACCCAGCGCACCCGCTTTAAGTGCCACTTCGGCGTCCTCGGGCATTTCGATGTTGGCCAGCAGTTGAATTTTTTCACCGTCAAGGGTGACGGCGGGGGTATTGAGAAGTCGCAGGAGGCGTCCGCGCTCGAGTTCGAGCTGGCGCTTTTTGAAGCTGTATTCGGCTAGGATAATGGGTGAAGGATCGACGATGACCACACCAGCATCGCCGTCAATAATGATCCAGTCGTCCTGGCGCACCAACTGGCTGCAAGTGCGTGCACCGACCACAGCAGGAATATCCATGCTGCGCGCCACGATAGCGGTATGCGAGGTTTTTCCGCCGACATCGGTAATAAAACCGGCAAACACGCTTTGCTTGAATTGCAGCATATCGGCGGGCGACAAATCATGCGCGACCAAGACCAGCGGCACGTCCACCGTATCGCCCAGCAACAAATCTGCGGAGGCTGCTTTTGGGGACCCGCGCGGCGGTACCGCTACGGGGTTGGCCACGCCGCGCATGGCACGCAATATGCGCTCAACAATTTGTTCAAGATCGCCCTTGCGCTCGCGCAAATAGGGATCTTCCATCTCGTCAAAATTTCGCACAATCACATCGAGTTGTGCGGTTAAGGCCCACTCTGCGTTGTAAAGGCGCTCAACGACCCAACGCTTGATACCTGTCTCCAACTCGGTATCTTGTAGGAGCATCAAGTGCACATCGAGCAATGCCCCAAGTTCCTGCGGAGCATCTTTCGGGCTCATCTGGGAAATACTTAATTGAAGGCGCTGCAATTCCTCCACAACCTGGTTGCGCGCCGCACGCAGGCGTTTGATTTCCGCCTCTACATCGGCTTGGCGTATGAAGTAATGCGCAACATCTATGCGGCTGGAAGCCACCAGCACCGCCCGGCCAATGGCGACGCCGCGGGATACTGCCAGTCCATGGATGGAGAAAGTCATGTCCGCACTAGCCTTTGCATTATTCGCCTTCGCCGAAGCGGTCCGCCATCAAGGCCAGCAAAGCATCCATTGCCTCCTGCGCTTGCGCACCTTCGGTTTCCAGTGTCACTTCAGAGCCCAATCCGGCCGCTAGCATCATCACGCCCATGATGCTTTTGGCATTGACGCGGCGCTCGCCTTTGCTAAGCCAGATTTCGCAGGGAAAGCTACCGGCCAGTTTGGTTAGCTTTGCAGATGCGCGGGCATGCAAACCCAGTTTGTTGGTGATGGTGGTGGTGACTTGAATCATAGGTTTATCGTTGTTCGATGCGCGCAGCAGCCGGGGCAACTTCCACGATGCACTGGGCGCCACTGGACAAGGCACGCGCAATCAGGGCGTCCATCGACTCGTGGCGGTAATTGATGGTTCGCAGCAACATGGGCAGATTCACGCCTGCTACCAATTTGCGCTGGTATCCGTCGACTATTTTCTGAGCAATATTGCAAGGTGTAGCGCCCAGCACATCGGTGAGCACCAGGACAGAATCATCGGCAAAAGCCCGCGTGCTGCCGCGTACCTGTGCCAGCGTGACCTCTGGCGGCGCGTCGGCTTCTACATCAACGGCATGCAAGCTATCGGCTACTTCAGGGAACACATGTAAGACACAGCTTCGCAAGGCACTGGCCAGTGGCGCATGGGCAATAATCAAAATTTGGATGGGCATGAAATAAGGACTGGCGCTTTGCTACCGATTATGCGTGGTCCAGAATACACCGAAGCGATTTTGATAGCCGCCCAGGGCGTGCTAACGGGCCAAAGTACGGCGCCCAAAACGCCACTACTGCCACTGGAATGCGCCGAAAAATGGTTCGTCCATTTCAGTGTGTATCACAGGCGCGTACAAGGCCCAATGGTAAACATCCTGATCACGCTGTACCCAGGTCCAGCGGGCTTGTACCGCCTGCCCACGCGGATTAATGCCGCTGGCCTGATAGACCATCAATGCCGGCCGCGCGCCCAGCACTGGTACGGGCGTGACAAGGGGCGCCTGCGTAGCACGCATGCCTTGTAAAGCTTGCGCGCGCCAAGCCTCTATCACTGCTTGGCCTTGCGCACCTTGCGCCAAGCGGATGTGGCTGACGGCATACAGCCCGCCGTCCGCTTCGCAACCTACCATGGCAAGGCTCAAGTCCAATCCGGCCAGTGGCACCGTTCGTTCCGCTTGGTCGGGTTTGCAAGGCAACGTGGCCTGTACGCCGTGAAGTGTTACGTTGCGCCAGTTCAGCGCCGGACTGCACGCTCCCAGCAGCATGCACAACAACAATACGCAGGCAGCTCGCTCATAGCCGCTCACTGAGAATGCGTGCCGACTGTGCCTAGCGTTGTACGTCCTTGGTATCGGCCATATGCCATGCCTCTTTTTATTGCCTGAAATTGTCATGGCAGTTTTTGCAAGTGGCCGCCGCGCTAGACACCGCAGGTTTGAGCGCATCGAGCGTACCCGCACGGGCAGCCACACTGAGCTTAGTCAGCTCGGCCTGCATCTTTTCTGCCGATTCGGCAAAACGGGCCTTGTCGGACCATATCTCGGGCTTAGCTTTGGTATCGCCTTTGTCGCTACCATCCGGGAAAGCGGCCCATGGCAATTTGGACATAGCTTCGGCGATCGCCGCGTTATCAGCGGCGGCCTTGGCGTCGTAAGGGGCCCGTCCGCCAGCCATAGCCGCCACACGGCCGAAATGGGCACCCATCACGGTCAAGGCGCTTTTGCGGTATTTGATGGCATCTTCGGGTTTCGCAAATTGGGCATGTGCGGACATGGACAGTGTGCTCATACCCAGTAGAAGGGCGGCGGCATAGTGGGCGGGCGCAGATAGCTTGTATTTCATGGTGGATTCCAACGGTTTGATAGTTGATGGGGTTTGTCCCTTTGACGCGATTGACATTTTGCCCGCGTCGACCCGGCTGTGGCGCCGTTTGGGGTTTTAGCCCTGCGCAACGTAGCAAGAACCCGTCCTGGCAATTGTGGCTAGACTCGGGCTTTAACCCTTGGTCAGCTTCATGGGAGCGGATAATTTGTTTTCGGTTCGGGTCTGGGATTTGCCAACGCGTCTGTGCCATGGGGCCCTGGCCCTGCTTTTTTTCGCGCTGGTGCTCAGCGGCCAAATAGGCGGCGATCTCATGGTCTGGCACATGCGTTGCGGGTACGCCATGCTGAGCTTGGTGATATGGCGCATCCTTTGGGGGTTTATCGGTGGCTATTGGTCTCGCTTTTCCAGCTTTATGTCCACACCGTGGCAAGCTTGGCAATTCGTGCGGCGGTCCTTGGGGCCAACGCAGCGCGCAGCGGGGCACAACCCTTTGGGCGCTTGGTCCGTCCTAGCCATGCTTTCGTGCTTGGGCCTGCAAGCAGTGGCTGGATTGTTCAGCGATGACCAAATTGCCACGAGCGGGCCGCTTACCGCCCTTGTCAGCGAGGCCTGGGTGGAGCGGGCTACCCAGTGGCACACCGGGCCAGGCAAGTGGGTGCTGCTTGCTTTGGTTGTATTACATCTAGGCAGCATTTATTGGTACCAGCGGGTGCGCCGGATGGACCTGATCCGGCCCATGCTAGACGGTAATCAAGTGCTAGACCACGCCGCACGGGAAAGTAAGGATAGCGGCGCCTCGCGCTTGCTTGGGGCTGGGCTTCTTTTGCTGTGCGCAGCGGGCGTGGGCCTACTTGTCACAAGCGGCTCGCTATGAGAGGCGCTGCACCAGAGGACATGCCACCCGCTGTTCAACTTTGCCTTCCTAATTCACTCCAAATGCTGGAGGGTACGCGCCGTATATTCCGAGAATATGCCGCCTCGCTTGGCGTGCCCGAGTGCTTCACTGATTTTGATGAAGAATTGAAGGCACTACCAGGTGACTACGCCGCGCCAAGAGGGCAGTTGTTAGTCGCTATGGCAAGCGAAGCGCTTTTGGCCTGCTGCGCTTTGCGGCCTTTAGACAACGTGGATTACAGCAATGCCTGCGAAATAAGGCGCTTGTATGTACGCCCGGCTCACCGTGGCCTGGGGCTGGGCCGACGACTCACTGAAGCGCAAATGGATTTTGCGCGCATGCAGGGCTACAGCTGCATGCTGCTCGATACGCTGAGCGACATGGAGGCGGCGCGCGCGCTGTACGAAGATCTGGGATTTGAAGAAATTCCGCCCTACTACTTCAACCCCATTGCCGGGGGGCACTACCTCAAGGTGATGCTCTAGTCAGCGTAGCTGCCTAGAGCTGCCTGACTGAGTACTGAATCAGGCCTTAGCCTGCGCCAGCAAAGTGCCTGCGTCGCTGACTTCGAATTTGCCAGGGCCTTCGACGTTGAGTGTCGCGACCTTGCCGTCTTTCACCAGCATGGAGTAACGGTTGCTGCGCACGCCCATACCGCGGGTGGTCAGGTCCAAGACCAAGCCGGTAGCTTTGGCGAAGTCGCCGCTGCCGTCGCCCAACATACGCACCTTGGTGCCGGTCTTTTGCTCGCGCGCCCAGGCGCCCATGACGAAAGCGTCGTTCACGCTAAGGCACCATATCTCATCCACACCAGCGGCTTTGAAGTGCTCGTAATGCTCTACGAATCCCGGCACGTGCTTGGCCGAGCAAGTCGGCGTAAATGCGCCGGGCAGCGCGAACAAGGCGATAGTTTTACCGGCAGTGGCTTTGGCCACATCGACGGCATTGGGGCCAATGCTGCACCCTTCGGCCTCGACTTCGTGGTATTCCATTAGGGTGGTCGCGGGAAGGGTGTCTCCAACTTGAATCATGGTTGCTCCTTAAGTTACAAAAAAGAAAACGGCCCGCGTATTGTGGGCCGTTTGCCGGTTTCGTGCAGCGCGAGGCTGCAAAAACTTATACCGCTGCGGCTTTTTCCACCAAGCGGGTAGCTACCCAGTTCTTGGTTTTGGAAATCGGACGGCTTTCGGTGATTTCAATCATGTCGCCCAACTTGTACTCACCCTTTTCGTCATGGGCGTGGTACTTGCTGGACTTGCCGACGATCTTGCCGTAGAGCGCGTGCTTAACGCGACGCTCGATCAGCACCGTTACGGTCTTAGTCCGCTTGTCGCTTACTACCTTGCCAATCAAGGTGCGCTTGAGGGATTGTTTAGCTTCCGTCATGGCGTGCTCCTTAGGTGGCAGATGATTCAGCGCGCTGCTTTTCGACCAGGATGGTCTTAGCACGGGCGATGGCGCGACGTGCTGTGGGCAGCGTTGCAGTGTTGGTGATTTGTTGCGTTGCCTTTTGCATGCGCAGACCAAAGTGAGCGCGTTGCAGCTCTTTGATCTCCGTTTTCAGGCCGGCAATGTCTTTTTTGCGCAGTTCAGTCGATTTCATAGTCATGCTCCTGATTACTGGCCAATCATGCGACTGACAAAAGTCGTGCGCAATGGCAGTTTGGCACCGGCCAGGCGGAAAGCCTCGCGTGCCAGGGTCTCGGATACGCCCAGGATCTCGAATACGATTTTGCCGGGCTGGATTTCAGCCACGTAGTACTCGGGGTTGCCCTTACCGTTACCCATACGCACCTCAGCGGGCTTTTGGGAAATCGGCTTGTCCGGGAAAACACGGATCCAGATACGGCCACCACGTTTAACGTGGCGCGAAATGGCACGGCGAGCGGCCTCGATCTGGCGGGCCGTCAGACGACCCCGATCGGTGCACTTCAGACCAAAATCACCGAATGCGACCGAGCTGCCCCGGGTAGCGATGCCGGTGTTACGGCCTTTTTGCTCTTTGCGGTATTTGCGACGAGCGGGTTGCAACATGATTATTCTCCTTTGCCGTCAGCTGTTGCAGCTGGCGCGGCGACGGTGCGTACGCGCTTAACGGCGGGTTTAGGGGCTTCTAAGCCACCGGCTTCAGCAGGCTTGTCGCTACCGTCAGACGGCGCGGCATTGCTGCCCAAGGCACGGCGGGCACCACGGGGCGCTGCGGGACGGTCTGCACCAGGGCGGCCAGGGCCACCACGGTCATCACGGCGCGGCGCACGCGGGCGGCGTTCTTCTTCGGTGCGCTGCTCGGTCGCAGCAGGTAGATCGTTACGACCCAAAGTGTCGCCTTTGTAGACCCAGACCTTCACGCCAATAATGCCGTACGTAGTCTTGGCTTCGGAAACACCGTAGTCGATGTCCGCACGCAGGGTATGCAATGGCACACGGCCTTCGCGGTACCACTCGGTACGGGCAATCTCGATACCGTTCAAGCGGCCAGCCGACATGATCTTGATGCCCAGGGCACCCAGACGCATGGCGTTTTGCATGGCGCGCTTCATAGCGCGGCGGAACATGATGCGTTTTTCGAGCTGCTGGGTGATGCTATCGGCGATCAACTTGGCATCGATTTCGGGCTTGCGCACTTCTTCGATATTGACAGCTACCGGCACGCCAAGCTGTTTGCCCAAATCGCGCTTGAGATTTTCGATATCCTCGCCCTTTTTACCGATGACGACACCGGGGCGCGAAGAGTAAATCGTGATACGGGCGTTCTTGGCAGGGCGCTCGATCAGCACACGCGAAACCGACGCATTTTTCAGTTTGACCTTGAGGTATTCACGTACCTTGATGTCTTCGGCCAACATGCCGGCAAAGTCCTTGTCGCTGGCATACCAGCGCGAGGACCAGTTACGGCTCACCGAAAGGCGAAAACCGGTGGGGTGGATTTTTTGTCCCATATTTTCCAGGCCTTTATCAGTTACCAACCGTCACGTACACATGGCACGTGGGCTTGCGGATTTGGTTGCCGCGACCTTTGGCGCGGGCGGTAAAGCGACGCAGCGATGCACCTTGCTCGACGTAAATGGTTTTCACCTTCAGTTCGTCGATGTCTGCACCGTCATTGTGTTCTGCGTTGGCAATGGCGGACTCCAGCACTTTTTTGATGATGCCGGCCGCTTTTTTCTGCGTAAAGGTCAGGATGTTGAGCGCCTGGTCAACTTTTTTGCCACGAATCAGATCCGCGACCAGACGGCCTTTGTCCACTGACAAACGCACGCCGCGAAGGGTTGCACGAGTTTCCATGGTCGCCTCCTATTTCTTCTGGACTTTTTTGTCCGCAGGGTGGCCCTTGAAAGTACGGGTGAGTGCGAACTCGCCCAACTTGTGGCCGACCATTTGGTCAGTGATATACACAGGCACGTGCTGCTTGCCGTTGTGCACGGCGATGGTCAGTCCGATGAAATCGGGCAGGATCATGGAGCGGCGCGACCAGGTCTTGATAGGCTTTTTGTCCTTGGTGGCCACGGCTTTTTCCGTCTTGGCGACCAGGTGGTGGTCCACAAAGGGACCTTTTTTGAGAGAACGAGTCATTTACCTACCCCTTATTTCTTGCGACGCGAGACGATCATGACCTGCGTACGCTTGTTAGCGCGGGTACGGTAACCCTTGGTCAGATTGCCCCATGGATCGACAGGGTGACGGCCTTCGCCAGTCTTGCCCTCGCCGCCGCCGTGCGGGTGGTCGATCGGGTTCATGACGGTGCCGCGCACCGTCGGGCGAATGCCCATCCAGCGCTTGACACCGGCCTTGCCGAGTTGGCGCAGGCTGTGTTCTTCATTGGCAACCTGGCCGATCGTGGCGCGGCAGTCAATGTGAATCTTGCGCACTTCACCCGAGCGCAGTCGCACTTGGGCGTAAGTGCCTTCGCGCGCCAGCAAAGTGGCCGAGGTGCCCGCTGAGCGGATGATTTGCGCACCGCCACCCACCTGCAGTTCCACGCAATGGATGATGGAGCCCACGGGGATGTTGCGCACCGGCAAGGTGTTACCAACGCGAATCGGGGCCTCAGGGCCGCTCATGATGGTGCTACCCACCTCCAAACCGCGCGGAGCGATGATGTAAGTGCGCTCGCCATCGGCGTAGCAAATCAGCGCCAGATGCGCAGAACGGTTGGGGTCGTACTCAATACGCTCGACCTTGCCGGGGATGCCATCTTTGATACGACGGAAATCGACCACACGGTAGTGGTGCTTATGACCGCCGCCCTTGTGACGCACGGTGATGTGGCCATTGTTATTGCGTCCAGCGTGCTGGAATTGTGGCTCCAGCAGCGGCGCATGGGGCGCGCCCTTGTGCAGGTGATCGCGCGAGATCTTCACCACGCCACGACGGCCTGGTGAGGTAGGTTTCATCTTAATGACAGCCATGATTACGCAGCCTCCCCGCCCAGGTTGAGCTCTTGTCCGGGTTTGAGCATGACATAGGCCTTGCGCACGTTGTCACGGCGGCCCATGGATTTGCCAAAACGCTTGGATTTACCCTTGGTGTTCACTACGGTAACGCCTTGGACTTCGACTTTGAACATCAATTCCACAGCGGCTTTGATTTCATATTTGGTCGAATCTTGCAGCACTTTGAAGGTGGCGACGTTGTTCTTCTCGGCAACCATGGTGGCTTTTTCAGACACGATGGGCGCGATCAGGACCTGCATCAAGCGGCCTTCATCAAATTTGGTGGGATGTGAACCGTGGCTCATGCGAACATCTCCTTGAGTTGGTCCATGGCAGCCTTGGTCACCAATACCTTGCGGTAATGCACCAGCGACACCGGATCGGCGTAACGGGGCTCTACCACCAGGATATTGACCAGATTGCGCGAAGCCAGGTACAAGTTCTCATCGACCTGGTCGGCGATCACCAGCACCGATTGCAGGTTCATCGCTTTGAAGCGCGCTGCCAACGGTTTGGTTTTGGGCGAATCCACGGTCAGCGAATCAACCACCGCGAGACGGCCTTCACGGGCCAACTGCGAAAGAATAGCGGCCATACCGGCGCGATACATCTTTTTGTTGATTTTGTGGCTGAAGTTTTCGTCAGGCATATTCGGGAAAATACGACCGCCTCCACGCCACAGCGGCGAAGACGTCATACCGGCGCGTGCGCGACCGGTTCCCTTTTGCTTGAATGGCTTTTTGGTCGAGTGCTTGACCTGTTCGCGGTCTTTTTGGGCACGGGTACCTTGACGCGCATTTGCCTGGAAGGCGACGACAACCTGGTGTACCAGGTCTTCGTTGTAGGCGCGACCGAAAACGGTTTCGGGCGCGTCGTACTTAGCGGTCGGCTGACCTTGTTCGTTGAGGAGTTCGAGCTGCATCAGTTCGCCCCTTTCTTCGCTGCGCCTTTGGCCTTGACCGCCGGGCGAACGGTAACAAATCCACCAGCAGAACCGGGGATAGCACCTTTGATCATGAGCAATTGACGGGCTTCATCCACACGGATCACATCCAGATTCTGGGTGGTGACGGTTTCGTCGCCCATGTGGCCTGTCATGCGTTTGCCGGGGAACACGCGTCCCGGGTCTTGCGCCATACCGATAGAGCCGGGAACATTGTGCGAACGGCTATTGCCGTGTGAGGCACGCTGCGACTTCATGTTGTGGCGCTTGATGGTGCCCGCGAATCCTTTACCGATGCTGGTGCCTTGCACATCGACTTTTTGGCCAACTGCAAACAAACCATTCACGGCAATGACCGCGCCTGGCTGGTACTGGGCAGCGACGTCGGCTGTGGTGCGGAATTCTTGGATGATTTCGCCTGCCTCTACACCCGCCTTAGCGAGGTGACCTGCAACCGGCTTGGTCACGCGTGATGCTTTGCGCGAACCGAACGTTACCTGCAAGGCAACGTAGCCATCATGGGCTTGGGTTTTCACCTGCGTCACACGGTTGTTAGAAACGTCTACCACCGTGACAGGGACTGCATCCCCCTCGTCGGTGAATAGGCGCATCATGCCCACCTTGCGACCCAGCAACCCTAAATGATTGCTAAGACTCATTGTTTTCTCCGTAACTTCCACCGCTGCCACTTCAATTGGCGGCAACGTTGTGATGTGAAAGACTGTTGATAAATCCGTCCTGGATTGGCCAGCTTTTCGCCGGTCCGATTCAGGGACAGCCGATCAGTATAACCCGAAGAGAGGGGCTATAGGCGTTTCGCGGCCACAAAAACGCCAGAATCTGTGGCCAGGCGCGCATTGCGCCTGGCCACAGATTCTTTATTGCAGCTTGATCTCGACGTCCACGCCTGCGGGCAAGTCCAACTTCATCAGGGCGTCCACCGTCTTGTCGGTGGGGTCCACGATGTCCATCAGGCGCTGGTGGGTACGGATCTCGAACTGGTCGCGGCTGGATTTGTTGACGTGCGGCGAGCGCAGAATGTCAAAACGCTTCATGCGCGTCGGCAGGGGCACGGGGCCCTTGACGATGGCGCCGGTGCGCTTGGCGGTGTCAACGATTTCGGCCGCCGACTGGTCGATCAGTTTGTAATCAAACGCTTTGAGGCGGATGCGAATTTTTTGCTTGGTGGCCATGGTAATTCCTCGGTTGGATGCGAATTACGCAATGATTTTGGCAACCACACCGGCGCCGACAGTACGGCCACCTTCGCGAATGGCAAAGCGCAAGCCCTCTTCCATCGCAATGGGGTTGATCA
>Ga0192647_101135_pt1 | contig 17778 bp, 16 predicted proteins | sample LauGreFa1BDMLBSN_2_FD_133046 | JGI IMG/M metagenome (GOLD analysis project Ga0192647, IMG submission 133046) | Freshwater lake microbial communities from Lake Michigan, USA - Fa13.BD.MLB.SN - reassembly | ecosystem: Environmental > Aquatic > Freshwater > Lake | place: Lake Michigan, USA...
TGTATGAATTTTGGTTTTGTGGGCGGTAGTATGGGGTCTGTTGTTGGAGAAAAGTTCTATCGTGCAGCAAAACTTGCTATCAAACAACAAATGCCATTCGTAGTTATTGCTACATCTGGTGGTGCCCGTATGCAAGAAGCTGCATTATCTTTGATGCAAATGGCAAAAACAAGTGCTGTTCTTAGTGAATTAGCAGAGCATCATTTACCGTATATTTCTATTGTTACAGATCCTACTACGGGAGGTGTAAGTGCTTCTTTTGCTATGCTAGGTGATATTATCATGGCAGAACCAAAAGCCTTAATTGGATTTGCAGGTCCTAGAGTAGTTGAACAAACGATTCGAAAAAAACTTCCTGAAGGTTTTCAGCGTTCTGAATTTTTATTAGAACATGGCTTTCTTGATATGATTGTTCATAGAAAAAATTTACATGATACTCTTTCTCATGTTCTATCAACATTGATGGAATATCGAGTACAATAATACAAGCTAGATTATGGGAATTGCAATCGGCTTATTTATTATTTCTGCATGGATACTTCACTGTTTCTATATATTGGAAACTGTTATATGTTCTTTTGATTCAATAAGCATGTGGTTTCATATATATGTGCAAACATATTTAAGTGTAGGACTCTTTATTACTGCACATGATGCCATGCATGGAACAGTCTCTTCACAAAAAAAAGCAAACAATGCCATTGGATGGATTGCTTGCTTTTTATTTGCTGGTATGTCTTTTAAACGATTAATCAAAAATCATATGGATCACCATCGGTTTCCTGGAACCGAACATGATCCTGATTTTGATAAATCTCAACGATATATTCTTTGGTTTCTCCGATTTATGATACACTATACTACGATTTCGCAATTAGTTATCATGGGTGCCTTATTTAATATCTTACAATTAAGATATTCCCAGTATAGCCTGTGGCTTTTATGGGCTTTGCCTTCATTACTTGGAGCACTTCAATTATTTACTTTTGGAACATATCTTCCACATAGAACACCTCATACAGAGCAAATGCAGCCTCATAATGCCAGAACTTTAACTAAAAATCATGTATATGCTATGATAACTTGTTATTTTTTTGGTTATCATCATGAACATCATGATTCTCCTCGTACTCCCTGGTGGAAATTATATTCTCTAAAAGAATAAGTTATAAGGTAAATTTCAATCCACCCAATACAGTATAATATACGATTGATTCAGATGTTCCTATGCTATTATAATAAACTCCAAGGGTAGCATTCATATTCGGCTTAATTTCCATAGCACCTCCGCCCCCTAAAGTATACATCAGTGTTCTACCTGATTCTTCTGCAAAAAGACCAGCAACTCTTGCATCACTTTTCCAATAATTCAATCCTAATTCCATCATAACAAATGGCTTAATCTTACTATCATCCGATAAATATCTTTTTAAACCAATAAGAACTGGCATATAATATTCATTGCTTTCCATATCACCAGCAACTGTTGATGATATCTCTGAAAATGTTAATTGATTAGCGCCAATACTCCACTCAAATTCAGAACCTTTTCCCCGATAATTTATATTAACTCCATAATATAGGGCAGTACCATATATATTATCCAAATTAGTACTAGCTATTGCAGGTCCAGTATGTAATTCTACTGAATATTGAGCAAACAGTTGTGATATAAGGCAACACTGAAATAGTACGATAAAGAATGCAAGTTTTTTCATAGAATAACCTATAAAATGATAATAAAACAATCAGTATATATCAAATTATAGTATGAATATCCCTTTGACAAATCACCACTATTTATTTAACATCATTTAACACTTTAATAATGAGGTTTATGATGAAGTATCTGCTCTTTTTCTTCAGAATTCATTGAATCCAATACTTTATACATTAAAGAAATTCTTGGATTTCCCTGTAATTGTTCTCTATTACGATGATAAAATTGCCAATATAGACTATTAAAAGGACATGCATCTTCACCATATTTCTTTTTTCTATCGAATCTACAATTCTTACAGTAATCACTCATTGAGTGTATATATGAAGAGCTTGATACATATGGTTTGGTTCCAACAATGCCACCATCTGCAAACTGACTCATGCCTCTTGTATTTGGTAATTCAACCCACTCGATAGCATCTATATAAATTCCTAAATACCATGCATCTACTTCATCTGGATTAATTCCAGCTAATAATGCAAAATTACCAATAATCATAAGCCTTTGAATATGATGAGCATAAGCATATTCAAGTGATTGATTAATCGCTTTGCTCATACAATTCATGTCTGTTTTACCTGTCCAAAACCACTCAGGCAGTGTATTTTGATGATTAAAGAAATTCAGTGAAGAATAATCAGGCATATATTCTCGATAAATCCCTCTAATATATTCACGCCAACCAAGTATCTGGCGTACAAATCCTTCTATTTGAGATAATGATATAGTTTCTTCTGAAGCTTGCCATGCATCAATGGCAGCATGTATTACTTCTAAAGGATGTAATAGTTTTGTATTAAGAGAAAATGATAATCGTGAGTGAAAAAGAAAAATGGACTTCTCTGTCATTGCATCTTGATATGTACCAAAATGCTTTAAAAGATGTGTGGTAAAATATGTTAATAGTTCTAAAGATTCTTTTCTTGAAATTGGCCATGGTAATGTTTCTTTATTGATTTTCCCTATAGTTTCAATACCCATTGATTCTATCATCTGAACTAGATCCGAAACATTATGTTGAAATTCCAAAGGTGGTATTAATATATCTTGATTAGGTAAAGATTTTCTATTCTCATGATCATAATTCCATGTTCCACCTTTAGGACTATTCCCATCCATAAGAATAGCATATTTCTTGCGCATATATCTGTAAAAAGACTCCATTGGGACAGTCTTCTTTCCTTTGAACACTCTTATCCAATCTTCCTTGTCAGACAAAAAATGTTCAGTAGAATATAGCGTAGATGTAATAGATATTCTTTCACAAAATAGTCTTAATTCCTCCTGTAAACGCCATTCATCTGGTTGCTGATATTCAAAATGAGATATATCATGAGATGCGATAAAATGTTCGCAATTAGCAGAAATACAATGCTTATTATCACTATCATCTAATGATATATAATGAATATTATGTCCAATATTTGAACATTCATTCGAGAAATTTCTCATTGCTGAGAAAAAAGCAGTGATTTTCTGAATATGATGTTTTACATATGAAGTTTCCGACAGAGTTTCCATCATTATGTAAACAATAGAATCATCTTTTGTAGAAAACCATGAGTGATTTGAGTTAAGCTGGTCTCCAAGGATAAGTCTGAGTGTTTTAGGCTTATTAAGCTTTGCTACTTTGGAATGCATGTACAGCTTTTACCTTAAGAAATCGAGGAACGAAAGAACTTAGGATTAACATAATGCGATTGCTAAGTCCATGAATAGCAATTGTTTTGCCTTTCATCATTGCTTTATATGCATGCAAAGCAACTGGATATGAATCGGGCACGGGCATTGTACTAAATAAGCGAGATTTGTGCATTCCAGCAGATTGTTGAAAATTAGATTTAGTTGGGCCAGGACAATGTGCAGTTACAGTAATTCCTAATGGAGCCAATTCGAATGCAAGAGCCTCAGAGAAACTTAAGACAAATGCTTTAGATGCATAATAAACTGCCATAAGAGGTCCTGAATAAAATGCGGCTACAGAAGCAATATTTAAAATTTTACCTTTATTAGCTTTTAACTGATAGGATAATAGTTTACATAATTGCATAAGAGCAATACAGTTTAACTGCATTAGGTCTTGTTGCTTAGACAAATCGGAATCGACAAATTCTCCATAGACACCAAAGCCTGCATTATTTACAAGAATATCAATTGAACAATGTAGGTTTTCTATTTCTTTACATAATTGATAAGCTGCATCTGGAACACATAAATCACATACAATAATATGAGTAGAAATATGATACTGTTCTTCTAATTCTTTAGCTAAAGCATGAAGAGGGGCTTCAGATCTTGCTGTTAAGATAAGATTATGCTTATGAGCTGCCATTACTTTAGCAATCTCTTTTCCGATCCCAAAAGACGCACCTGTAATTAAAGCAAATGTATTATTCATATTAAGGTTTAAGTTTTTTTGAAAAAATCTTCCTAAATTTTTCAACTTTTGGTTTTATAACAAAAGCACAATATGGTTGATCTTCATTTTGAGAATAATAGTTTTGATGATAATCTTCGGCCTTGTAAAATATAGAAGCCGGTTCAAAAGTTGTGACTATTGGATTACTAAAGATATGTGCATTTTCTAATTCTTGCTTAAAGAACTCTGATTCTTTCTTTTGATATTCATCATAGTAAAAAATTGCAGACCTATATTGAGTACCGATATCATTTCCCTGCATATTTAGAGTAGTTGGATCATGAGTTTGCCAAAATACCTCTAGTAATTCTTTAAACGTAATTTTACGGGGATCAAATGTGATTCTACATACTTCAGCATGGCCAGTAGAACCAGAACACACTTGTTTATATGTTGGATCTTTTAGTGTTCCTCCCATATATCCGCTTTCAACAAGAATAACTCCATGTAGATCTTGAAAAACAGCTTCAACACACCAAAAACAACCAGCTCCAAAGGTTGCATAAGCAATTGAATCAGAAGTTTGAATAGTAGCATCCATTATTTTTTTTCCTCGTTCATTGGTGGGTGATTTAGTTGCACCATTGCATGAATACAAAGCAAAACAGCAAAAAATGCATAGAAAAAACTGCATATAATCCTTTATTGATATATTGAGTTAGCCTAACAAAGAAGTAAGCATCCAAGCTGTTTTTTCGTGGACAAGAATTCTTGCTGTGGCAAGGTCTGCAGTTGGTGTATCATAGGCTTTATCAGCTAAAGGAATGATAGACCTTGCAGTATTGATGATAGTTTCATTGTCTTCCACCAATAATGCAATCATTGTTTGTGCATCTGGAATATCTTCCATTTCAGGTATGGATGTTAACTCCTGGAACGCTTTAAAAGACCCTGGAGCAAAAGCACCAAGAGCTCTAATTCTTTCGGCTATAATATCAACAGCCAAGGCTAGCTCAGTATATTGTTGTTCAAATAATGTATGGAGTGTAACAAACATTGGTCCAGAAACATTCCAATGAAAATTATGAGTTTTAATATATATAGAATATGTATCTGCCAATAACTGAGAAAGACCTTGAATGATCAACTCTTTATCTTTTTCAGAAATTTCTAATTGCTTTATCAAAATACGAATCCTTTTAAAGTGTGATAATTGAAAAGGAATGATTAATTATTTCTTGTCTTGAATGTTTCAAAAAGAGCTGGAAGAATAGAAATACATACAATAGCCAAAACAACTACAGAGAAATTTTTCTTAACAAATTCAATTTGTCCAAAATAGTAGCCTGCCGAGATAAGTAGTATGATCCAGAGAAGAGCGCCCCCGACACTAAAAGACAAAAAAGTGCGATAATTCATTTTACCTAATCCTGCAACAAATGGGGCAAATGTTCTTACGATCGGTACAAAACGTGCTATCACTATTGTTTTGCTTCCATAATCTGTATAAAAGGATTGTGTCTTTTGGAGATATGATTGCTTGAAAATTTTAGAATCTGGATTAGAAAATGCTTTTGAACCTATCGTTCTACCGAACCAATAATTAAGATTATCACCAGAAATTGCTGCAATAAATAATAGCGGGGCAATGATAAATGGATTTAAAGATCCAACAGCACAAAGAGCGCCGATAGCAAATAATAATGAGTCACCAGGTAAAAAAGGAGCAATAACTAAACCTGTCTCACAAAAAACAATTATAGTGAGAATTCCATAAACCCAAGAGCCATAATGAATTACCAGATCAGATAAATGTTTATCTAAATGAAGAAATAAATCTATAAAGGATGAGATTTCCATAATATTTGTCTAGAATGATTAATCTTTTTGAATAATATCGACAATCGTTTTGCCAAAAGTAAGTGAAGTAAGTATAGAAAAACCTTTTGGCAATAGAATATGTTCAATGTCATCATGTTCTGCAATGAGTATACCCTGAGGACATAAGCTATTTGTTTTTTCTATTTCATGTAAGATTTTATTCAACATTCTTTCAATATATGGTGGATCGCAAAAAATACAATTCCAAAATAAAGGAACATAATCTGGTAATTGCTTTAGATGAAATCCATTAAAAAAAGTTAAAGCATCTTGAACAGCAATTGGAGATTGATTTTGCGGAATGCCTAATGAATGTGCGGAATGTCTTATTTCTTGTGCAATATGTAATTCTTTCTCAACAAATATGCAGCGTTTAGCTCCTCTACTTATTGCTTCAAATCCTAATGCTCCTGTGCCAGCGCACACATCTAATACTTCAATATTTTCATCTTCAAAATTGATATAATGAGATAAAGCATTAAATATAGACTCACGCATGCGATCGGTAGTAGGCCTAGTTTTTTCGAATACTTTGTGTCCAAAACTAAGCCCTTTTAAGCGACCGCTGATAATTCTCATTTCTTATTCCCGTGTCAACTTTTGATATTTCAATCTATGTGGTTGATCTGCAGAAGTACCTAATCTAGCATGACGATCTTCTTCATATTCCGAATAATTACCATCATACCATATTACTTTGCTATCGCCTTCAAATGCAAGAATATGAGTAGCTACTCTGTCTAAAAACCATCTATCATGAGAAATCACAACTGCGCAACCAGCAAAATTCTGCAAAGCTTCTTCTAGAGCTCTTAATGTATTTACATCTAAATCATTAGTTGGTTCATCTAGAAGCAATACATTTGCTCCGTCTTTTAACATTTTAGCAAGGTGCACTCTATTCCTTTCACCACCAGAAAGAACACTACATTTTTTTTGTTGATCTGTACCACTAAAATTAAATCTTGAAACATATGCTCTAGAATTCATGTCTCTAGCCCCTAAATGTAGAATATCATCACCACCAGAAATTTCTTCCCAGATAGTTTTTTCATTATCTAGAGGTCGATTTTGATCTATATAGCCAAGTTTTACTGTCTCACCAATTTTAATAGTCCCTTTATCTGGTTGTTCTTGACCAGTAATCATCCTAAACAATGTAGATTTTCCGGCACCATTAGCTCCGATAACGCCAATAATACCACCAGGTGGTAAATCGAAGCTAACATCTTCGAATAGAAGTCTATCGCCAAATCCTTTTGCCAGATTATCTGCTTTTATAACCGTAGAGCCCAAACGTGGCCCTGGTGGTATATAAATTTCAATGTCTTCATTATGCGCTTCTTGTTGTTCTTCTACCATTCTTTCATAAGAAGCTATACGAGCTTTACTTTTTGCATGACGTCCTTTAGGATTCATACGAACCCATTCTAACTCTTTTTGTAGAACTTTTTGTTTTGCAGACACTTGTTTTTCTTCTACAGCTAAACGTTTTTGCTTTTGTTCTAGCCAACTTGTATAGTTTCCTTCAAATGGATACCCTTGTCCTCGATCTAATTCTAATATCCAGCCTGCAACATTATCTAAGAAGTACCTATCGTGAGTTACTGCGATAACTGTTCCTGGATATTTATGTAAATGCACTTCCAGCCATGCCACTGTTTCTGCATCTAAGTGATTGGTAGGCTCATCTAATAATAATACATCTGGTTGTTGTAATAATAATCTACACAAAGCAACTCGGCGTTTTTCTCCACCAGAAAGAACTGATATTAATGTATCACCTTGTGGACATCTAAGTGCATCCATTGCTAATTCTAATTTGCTATCTAAGTCCCAAGCATTGGCATGATCTATTTTTTCTTGAAGTTTAGCTTGTTTTTCCATAAGTACTTCAAAATCAGCATCTGGATCGGCAAATTGAGCTGATATAGATTCATATTCTTTAAGCAAATTGACTGTCTCTTGCACTCCTTCTTCTACAATTTCTTTAACTGTTTTGTTGTGATCCATTTCTGGCTCTTGAGACAGATAGCCAAAAGTAACATCTTTATTACTTGTAATTTGGCCAATATAATCTTGATCAATCCCTGCAATAATTCTTAATAATGAAGATTTACCAGCTCCATTCAAACCTAAAACGCCAATTTTGGCACCATAATAAAAAGACAAATAAATATCTTTTAATACTGTTTTACTTGGCTTATAAACTTTACTTACGCCTATCATTGAGAAAATAATTTTATTGTCTACCATGCTGGCTATATCTCCAATAATCGATTTAGTTTGTAATTAGGGAATGCAAAAATACAGAGTTCTTAATGATTAACTTTATGCTATAGAATTCTTTAATTCATTAATAATGTGAATACCATTACTTGTACCTATTCTTTGTGCACCAGCTTCTATCATTTCTATTGCAGATTGATAGGTGCTTATTCCTCCTGATGCTTTAATGCCAATTTCTGCAGGAAGATGCTTTCTTAATAGAAGAATATCGCTTGCTAATGCTCCACCGCCTGCAAATCCAGTGGATGTTTTAATAAAATCTGCCCCTGCATCTGCAACTAATTCAGCAGCCATTATTTTTTGATCTGTATTTAATAAGCATGTTTCAATGATTACTTTAACCAAAGCTCCTGATTGATGCGCGGTATCTGTGACTGAACGAATATCATTCCAAACAATATCTTTTTCTCCATCTAATAATGCACCAACCTGTATAACCATATCAATCTCTTGAGCTCCATCATGTAAAGCTTGCAAAGTTTCAGATACTTTTGCTCCGGTTTTATGCATTCCATGAGGAAATCCAATCACTGTACACACTTTTGTAGAAGTTCTATGTAATAAGCTTGAACAAATTCCAACATAAAATGGATGAACACATACTGATGCAAAAGAATATTCTAAGGCTTGTGAACACAATAATTCTATATCTTTTTTAACAGCTGTATTTTTTAAGAGAGTATGGTCTATCATACGCACTAATTGTTCAGGATTAATGTTCATTGTTTGTTCTAAGCGAAAGTTCATAAAGTACTATAGTGCTTGGGCTTGCATCAGTTAATAATGGTGCAATATGAATTGAAACCAGATATAATCCATCATGAATATCATTATTAAGATCTAGCATCTCTGTAATGGTTGATTCTGTTCTTGTATTTTGAGGATACTGCCAAAAGGCATGATGTGCCGCCAACTCTCCATTGTCTATTTCGGGATCTACAGAAGGTAAATCTGTAAGAAAATGTTGAATACCCATCTGCGCTATGTATTCCATTGCATCAGCGGTAAAATATGGTGGATTATTCCCAGACCAAACAATATTATCCCTATCTTTTCTAAATGTTCTTATCAATAATGCCTCAGGAATTATATGATTTTCCATGGCATTCTGAATCATTTGTTTAGTGATAATTAAATCGCCATTAGTGTCTTTGATAGGGGAAAGAGTAAGTAATAGACCAAAAAAATGGAATGATTGTAATGTATGAGCAATATAATATGGTTGTTTAGAGATATGTCCTACACATTCAGTATGAGTACCATTTCCATGCGGAGCAATTGTTAGAATAGAACAATTAACTGGTCCACCTAAAACTGTAGAGCCTATAAAATCACCCACAGTAAAAGGAGAGAAATTGGGCATTGGTAAATGGAAAGCAGAAGGATTATTATCACCTGATTGCATAGGAAATGATGCAATAATCGGTTTAGATAAATCTGCCTGATACAAAGATTTATGAATAGGTATCGAGACAATCATATAAATCTGCTCGTTTTTTTATGAAAGTATTCCAGACACTGCCAAAAACAACAATAAACAACCAAGAGCAAGACGATAATAAATGAATATGCCGATTGATTTAGATCGTAAATAATTCAATAAAAAAGCAATCGCGGCATAACCACTAATCCCAGAAATTATAGTTGCTATAAGTAATGAACTAAAATCTTCACCAGATACTATAGGAATAGCCTTTTTAAGTTCTAAAATACCACTACCTAAAACTGCAGGAATGCTTAATAAAAAAGAAAATCGTGCAGCAGCTTCTCTATTTAATCCAAGGAAAAGTCCAGCTGTAATTGTAGTACCAGAACGTGAAGAACCAGGTATTAATGCAAGTGCTTGTGCAAGGCCAATTATTATTGCATCTTTTAATTTGATATCATGAATTGTTCTTAAAAACAATGCCTTTTTTTCTGCATAACCCATACATAAAGCTACAATAATCAGCATAATGCCAATCAAGAAGATACTCTTAGTGATATCGCCTTCAATAATTTTTTTTAATGCTAACCCTATCGTAACAATAGGAATAGAGCCAAAAATAATAAACCAACCCATTTTGGCATTCATTGATTGCTGAGTTGCTGGAAGCCTATTTCTAGTAAGATTTTCTTTTAAAAATGAAGCGCAAATACCAAAGACATCATTTCTGAAATAGATAAGTATAGCTGCTAATGTTCCTAATTGCATAACTGCAATTTGTGCTGTCCATAATTCCCCAGACTCTACGATACCTAATAATTTACCTACAATGGTCAGATGAGCTGTGCTACTAACAGGCAAAAATTCTGTGAGTCCTTGAATAATGCCAAGTAAAATTGCATCGAGTATATTCATAGTTTAACTATATACAATAACTGAATTTGTTTTTTCCGAAGCTAACTGTAATGAGCTAGTGGCATTTCTAATTAAAGAGTCTGCTTTATCATAAGAGTTTGCTTGAGCAATTCCAATGCTCACAGTTACAGTTAAACGTCTATTGTTTATCTCTGTTATAGCACTAGCTATTTCTTTTCTAACTCTTTCTCCCCAGATATGAGATTTTTCAAGTGATTGTCCAATCAGTGCAATTGCTAGAGTTTTACCTTCGAATTCACCTATGATATCATATTCTTTCATATTTGATTTTACTTTTTTTATCACATGCAGCAATAAATCATCTTCTATCTCATGTAAATTTTCCAAGGATTCATAAGTATCCATCTTTATTAAAGCTAAAGAGAATGAATTCCCAAAATCTCTTGTTTTTGCAGTTTCTTCTATCATTCGTGCATAAAATGCTTTACTATTATATAATCCCTTAGTTTCATCCATTAAAGCGGTTGAACGAAACATCTCATGGAATCGTAATTGTTCTATGATTGTTCCTGTCTGTTCACCCAACATTTCGATAATATTAATATCATGAGATGGTAATATTGTACCAGATCCCTCTAAGAATAATGCTCCATAATTATGTGATTGAGATTTTAAAGGAACTGCAAGAAAATATCCGCCATTTGCAGGCATTTCTGAATCACAAACTCTTAGTTCATCAGCTATAGGAGCAATTGCAGTAGTTTGAGCCGTTAAAATTGTATTACCAATTAATGAATATTCTAAGTCTATATGCATCCCTAACATTTTTTCAGATTCTTCTTGTCTATAATACACTTGATATACAGTCCAAGCTTGTTGTTCATAATCGAACATCCCAATTCCCATGGTGGTAAATTCAACCACTTCACTTGCTGATTCTAATAATGCTGCACATAAATCAGCAATTCCATCACCTGATGAGGCAATAATAGTTCTAAATCTAGTAATTGCATCTAGAGCTCTGCTTGCTTGTAATAAGTCATATTTTCCAGTATAACTTTGAACTAAGCCTGTAATCAGCTTTGTGAAATTACCTAAAAATCCTATGCTCATGGCATCATAGGCATCTGTTTGATCAGAATCTGCAAAAAGAACACCAATCACATTTCCATTAAAATATACAGGCACACCAATAAAAGAAATTGTTTTGGCAGCAGCTGTATAATAACATAAAAGATCTAATTCAGCTGAGGGATGAATTTCAGTAAGAATTTCTGGTTTGCCAGAATGTGCAATTTGACTTATTACATCATTACCAAATGGTAGTTTTCTCAACTGTGTAAAGTTATCTTTAGATTCAGATATATATGATTCAATTACTAATTGTTTTTTATCATGATTAGCCCAAGCAAATCCTGCTGTTCTTGCATCTATTACTGATCGTATGGCCATTAATACTCGTGCCAGTAAAAAATCAAATTCCTTTCTTGGTTCACTTGGTGCGGGCTCATTTTCTTCCATGAAATCCAGGAGTGAAACTTCTAAAACTGCCCTTTTATGATTTGATGATGGCTCTTTTTCCTCTTCCAAGGGCTGATATGATTCTTCAGGAATATGTTCTCTGATAATTGGTTCTGCTAACTCTTGTTCTATGATTGGATATGGAGTATCGACAGTAAATTCTGTTTCAAGAGGCTGAATTGTTACACTATCTGCTTCATTTGTATCATTGTATATTGTCTTTTTAATGACAATTCCACCTGAACTTTGTTTGCGTATGATACGTATACCTTCGCCTACATCTTCTATTTCAGATAAAGCAGATTGTTGATCAGTTGATGGTGGTATTATAGGAGGTGCTTTTGTGCTAGCCTTCATTGGTTGTTCTTCTTCAACAATTGGTTCGTCTTGCTGAAGTTTTTCTGCATCTTTAAACCTAGATTGTACTTGCGGGATTGGCCTAGATCGCATTTTTTCAAATTCTGCTGCTCTGGTATCATCTAAGGTGCTTTCAAAACCATCAAAAACCATTCTTTTGCCTGCTTGCCCTGGCATCACTGTTACCCTAAACTCGGGTGGAACAGCAGATGAACCTCTGTGAGATTCAAAAGAATTTGAAAGTCTTTGAGACACCAACATAAAATGACCAAATCCAGCCAAAATGGTAATGCAAATACCAATAAGCCTAATTGGACCTTCTGATGTCATAAAAAAGGTTATAAGTAGCCCTGCAAGTATTGCCAATATTGAAAATACTTCGGTTGCGCTTGCTGGCACTAATATTTTTTTTGCCGAAAAAGTACGCTTATACATGGCAGATTTTGCCTTGCGTCAATAAGGAGAGATGGGAATTTTTTTTGCTGCGTGACAAATTTAGTGAAAAACATGGTTTTTTTTAGAAAAAAAATAAGTCTTATTAAATAATCATGAAAAATTTCTGAATTTACTCTTTGACAATCAAGTTTTTGGGGATATTAAGGCCCTTTCTATAACAAAACTAATTGTGATTTACTTGCGTTTTACATGCTATTAAATTCAGAATTGTTTCTTTTTATTTCTTTATGAATTCTTATACACTTGGTTTATCTGGTTCTTGGTGGATTTTATCAATATTGATATTACTATCGGTAATATTCTCTGTTTGGGCCTATAAAAATCCTGTCCCTCCTTTATCTTCTATAAGAAAAAGTATACTTATTGCTTTACGATCTATTGGATTATGTTTACTTTTATTTGCTGTTTTCGAACCAATTCTCTCATTGGTTCGTGCTTCTATAAAAGAGCCAAGATTAGCTATTCTTGTAGATAAATCTTTATCGATGGGGATGAAAGATGGCTCGAGGAATAGGGCTAAAGATTTTTCTCAGGCATTGAAAGATGCACAGATAGAATCATTGGGTAATGAATCAGTAAAGATTATGTCTTTTGGGCTTGATGTAAAGGATACATATCCAAATATTACTTCTGTAGATACTGTTAAAGCTAATCAATTAGGAACAAATATCACTAAAGCATTATCTTCATTATCATATGCAGACGATGAATCTTCTGTTAGAGCTGCTATTATTTTTACTGATGGGGCTGTAAACTCTGGGGCAAATCCTTTATATGAATTAGATTACTTTGGACGTCCTGTCTATACAGTTGGAATAGGTGATTCGATGCCTCCAAAAGATCTTTCAATTCAATCAATTCTTTCTAATGAATTATGCTATGCTGGAACAAAAGTTCCTGTTTCGATAACTGTTCAAGCTTCAGGTTTTCCAAATAATACTCTAGCATCACTTTCTTTGTACGATAATGGAAATATAGTTGGTAAACAAACATTAAATATTGTAAACACTTTGCAAACGTATTCAGTTGGTTTTACAATTATTCCTTCTAATCCTGGAATTCACAAATTAACTGCATCTATTCAACCAATAGAAAATGAGATAACGGTAAAAAATAATTCTTTATCAGAATTTATAACTGTTCTTAAACATAAAAGAGTGATTGCCCTCTTTGCTGGTTCGCCTTCTGCTGATATTACTTTTGTGAAATCTATTCTTGAACAAATCCCTGATGCTCAAGTAAAATCATATATTCAAAAATTGGGTAGCGAATTTTATGCTCCTATTCCAACAGCTGCAGATATTAAAGATGCTGAGTCTATTATTTTGATTGGTTTTCCTATTGCACAAACTCCACAATCTATCATACAGTTAATTGCAAAAGAAGGAGAACAAGGGAAGCCCTTGTTTTTTATTGCTTCGCAAAATCTTGATTATCAAAAACTTAAACCGCTTGAACCATATCTTCCTTTTACTGTTCGGGCATCAAGACCACAAGAATTTCTTGCTTCTCCTCTAGTACAAGAAGCTGGTTTGACTAGTCCAATTATGAAGATAACAGGATCTGATAGAGATAAAGATATTTGGAATGGTTTACCTCCTTTATTTAAAACTGAAACCTTCATTGAACCTAAGCCAGAAACTGAAATATTGTCTACTTATAAAGTAGGAAATTCGCCTATTGATGAACCTTTGATGATGAGTAGGACTTTTGGTGGATCAAAGTCTATTGCAATTGCTGGATATGGAATATATAGATGGCAATTAATGGCAAATGCTCCTGAACAAGCCAGAGGAAACAAGGATATTCCAAATGTTTTAAGCTCATTTATTGATCAATCTTTACAGTGGCTTGGTGCGTCTGAAAAGGAAAAGACAATTAAGATTAAATCTGTTAAAAAGTTCTATGCTACTGGAGAAACTGTTGAATTTACTGGTCAAGTATATGATGCATCTTTAAATCCTGTTGATAATGCATCTGTAAAAGTTACAGTTACTGCTAATGGAAATAAAAGAGAATTGAGTTTAGCATCTTCTGGAAATGGATTATATAGTGGCTCAATTGCTGGTTTAAAAGAGGGAGATTATTATTATTCTGGTGTGGCCCAAGCAAGCAATGCCAAGGGTTCAGACAATGGCAGATTTACAATAGGTGCAGAATCCATAGAATATCAACAATTGCAGATGAATGCTTCATTATTGCATGCTATGGCAGATCGATCAGGTGGGAAATTTTATACTGTTGATAATGTTAAGAACTTTATCAATGATTTAAAGAAAAACCCTCGTTTTGCTATAACTTCAACGGTAGAAAAAAGTGAAATTCAATTATGGAATATGGTGTGGTTATTAACTGCTGCATTGTGTTCTTTCGCAATTGAATGGTTCCTTAGAAAAAGGAACGGCTTATTGTAATTTCTTGGTCAATTACTGGATAAATATATACTCCAAATAGCACTTTACCTTTGGGGTCTTTTCTAAATGTATGTAATGTTTTTAGGGGTTCATCACCCATTCTGATTCCAGTTGATTGATCTATTGTTGTTACTATACAACGAGAACAAGGTTTGCCTTTTTTAAAATGATAAGATGAAAGTTTTATTTCTTCCCAAGTGTCTTCGGCAAATGGTTGCATCCCACGAATAATAATATTTGCTCTAAATCTATCTATTGGTATTGACATTCCTGCTCTTTTTTCAAGCTCAAATAATGAATCTTCTGATGCCAATAATATTGGATAAGAATCTGAAAAACTTGTTTGTATTGTTCTAGTTAATGTCCCTGAATGTACATATCGCATGAAATCTTTTCCACGCCTAGCTAATCTACATGGAAATTGTAAATATGTGCTAAACCAGTCTGCAATTGTATCTCCACAATCAGCTCCTTGTAAAGATTCTCCCCAAACAGAAACAGAAATATCTGATCCATAATGTATCATCTCTTTATCTAATAGAATTGGGTTCATTCCAGGCGCATATAAAAGTAAACCAGATTCTGTTATTTTGGGCTGAATACAAGCCATTGATGGGAATTGTCTTTGCGTTAGAAATTGTCCAGATTGATCTACGATTACAAAATCTCTGTCTCCTTTTAGACCATAAGTACCAATCATACTTTGGTCAAGATAAATCCCTGCACATCCTTTGATAGGATAGATCACTAATTGAGAAATAAAGGGCTCTATCATATGTATTATTTAGAAAAATGATCTTCAAACCATTGTTGAATAATAGAATGTATTTCGATAGATGGCCAATGGCCTCCATCAAATGGTACAAAAGTATGCTGAATTTGTTTTTCTATGAGTGTATTACGAAACAATTCAGCTGTCTGAAAAGGAACTACCATATCTTTTGTGCCATGAACAAGTAATAGATCTACATTATGTTTTTTTAGATCATCAATTTTCTCACTAATATTACCTTCTTTATACATACTTCCACAAAGAACGATTGCAGTTGTAATATCTTTGGCATATCGGGAAGCCAATACACTTGCATAAAAGCCCCCTTGAGAAAAACCCATAATAGAAGGCTTAACATTGTTGATAGGCAAAGTTTTTATGGCATCTAGCAATACATCATGATACCATTCGGCAGACATATTTATAATTTCGTCCTTTAATGTATCTGGGAAAAATTGATCTTCACCTGCGGCAGAAAATCGGGGCTCTCCAGCATATATTGATTCTTTAAACTTAAGATATGGTGCTTCTGGACTCACAAAGATTGTGTTCTCAATATGTAATGATTGTACCCATTTCAATATAAATTCTGGATTTTGACTATTACCATGTAATACTAAACAAAGATTATACTGTAAAGTACTATCATATTCAGTGGGATACAATACTCTGTATCTTCCTATGCGTTTTTGTTCTGTAAATTTAATTGGGAATGTAGAAGCTTTAGATTGCTGCTTTATCTTTTGAATAACCAAATCTTGGATAGTCATTCCATTATACAGTGGAAGTTGTAATTGATGTATAAAGAGTGTGTCAAAATGTATAAAAAGGGGAGTAAATAATGTGTCTTGGACAAGAAATTCTTCCTGCAAACCGGAATTAATTGCTGTGCACAGAGTAAAAGCCGCTTTTGGATTATTTTTAGTATGTATATATGATTTAGCTAATTGGATAAGGCTATAATAATCATTTGGTAAGGCATGAACCCATTGATCATATAATATAGCTGCCTGATGATAATTTTTATTCGCAAAGGCTTTATCTGCTTGTTCCCTAAAAGATTGAGCTGATACTATACTTATGCTAAAAGTAAAACAAATAAAGTAAATAGGAATGAACAATCGCATCAGAACCTCTTTAACACTTCAGCGATATGAAAGTAAATAATGATAGCATTACATGTATCTTAAACAAAATAATGACTGATATTACATAAAAATTAACTGAATAGAGTTAAACATAATCTTCATTCTTGAATTCTATGTATTACCTACAAAAGTAAGATTTAAATCGTATCTTTGTTCAAGAATTAGCTAAAAGAGTACGTTTCAACATTATTGAAACTTATGTATATTTGTAATGATAGTAATACTATTATTTATAATAATTAGGATATTTATAATGATTCGTTTATTGTCAATATTTACTTTATGTTTACTTTCTTCATTCTTTGAAAGTAATGCGCAAGGTTGTGTTGCTACCCGAGGCATGAGTTCCTGTGGTGGAGGAACGGGCATGGGAATGGGAATCAATTTGTCACCAGGTGAATGGAATCTCATTACAGGATATAGATATTTCGAATCATTTAGACATTTCCGTGGAGCTCACGAAGAGCCTGATAGAGTAGCAAATGGTACGGAAGTCTGGAATTGGTCAAGCTTTTTGGATGTCACGTTGAATTATGGTATCACCGATCAATTGTAT
>Ga0192647_101136_pt1 | contig 17776 bp, 13 predicted proteins | sample LauGreFa1BDMLBSN_2_FD_133046 | JGI IMG/M metagenome (GOLD analysis project Ga0192647, IMG submission 133046) | Freshwater lake microbial communities from Lake Michigan, USA - Fa13.BD.MLB.SN - reassembly | ecosystem: Environmental > Aquatic > Freshwater > Lake | place: Lake Michigan, USA...
TTTGCAACTGTCGTGGTGCAACAACCGACAAATCCTCAATGGACTGATCGACTGCAACCATTGACGACTCGAAATCACTCGCCCTGCTGCACACAGCGGCTACTTCGTCGGACACGCCACAACCACCTAAGACCGTTCCGGCCAAACCAACACATATCCACCAAGCAGCACGACGAATGATCATCTCTGTCCCTCTGTTGCCGATACCCACGTTGCATAGAGTTTTGCGTATTCTCCATCGTTTTTCAGCAAATCCTGATGCGAACCATCTTCCACGACCCTTCCATCGCGCAGCAGTACTACTCGCTGGGCGCGAGCTGCCGTAGAGAGTCGATGCGCAATGGAAACCGTTGTGCGCCCCTCTGCCAAACGCTGCAAGGCGCGCGATATCCGAACTTCAGTCGCCGCGTCAACCGCCGAAGTCGCTTCATCCAAAATCAACACATCCGGCTTCACCAACGACGCACGCACGAGGGCAATCAACTGGCGTTCACCAGCAGACAGCGAACCACCACGTTGTCCAACATGCGTGTCCAGGCCAAAAGGCATCGTTTCTAGCCAATCCAACAAGTCAAGATCTTTAAACGACGCGAGGAGCAAGTCATCCGAAGCGTCTGGCAAGGCAAACATTAAGTTTTCTCTCACTGTTTGAGCAAACAAAAACGGCTCCTGAGGAACGACCACCATTCTGCTTCGCAGTACTTCATTTCCGACCTGGGTAAGTGGTACGCCCCCGATCGAGACCGACCCAATTGTCGGGTCAACCAATCGAGCTATCAATCGAGCAACCGTTGTCTTCCCAGAACCTGACGGACCCACCAGCGCTACATGTTGACCACCATGAATATGCAGCGATACGTCATTGAGTACTAGATCGTCCTCGTCGTCGCCGTCTCGCGCCGAATAGGCAAAGCTCACACGATCAAGATCAATTGATAAAACTCCGTTTGGAAGAGGCAACGGATTGAGTGGCGCAGGTGGGCCAACTGGAGTGTCGAGGACACTCAATACACGACGCAAACCAGACACAGCATTCTGTGTTTGATCGATGACTTCCGTAAATTCGGCAATTGGTTCGAGGAACCGGTAAGTGAGAAAAACGAAGCCCACTAATGCACCCGATGTCAGGCCTCCTGCTGGTCCGATCAACAAACCTGTTGTTACTACTGCAACGACAGTGAACACTGCGAACACTTCCCCAGATGGGAAAAGAAATGCACCGATGAATCCTGCACGAATGTTGCTGCGTGCGCGGTCGTCGACGTCCTTCTCGACTCTTTCAATTACATGAGCGGCCGAATCATACGCTCGAAGAGTGTCGAACCCGGAAAGCATTTCACTGACATTTCCAAGAAGATGAGCGTTGCGCTCTCGCGAGATGTTGTGGGCGGTAATCAATCGAGATTGAACTACACGAAGTACAAAAACCAATGGAGCGGACACCACGAATGCGACAACCGCAAGTCGCCAGTCGTATGCAACCATCACGATTGCAACCGCCAGCATTTGAAAACCATCGAGCAGCAACGTCAATCCACCCCAGGTGAAAAACTGAGTAAGTGTCTCGATGTCGCTAGTAACCCGAGAAACCAGCGCTCCTCGTTTTTCGTCGTTGTGACTTGCAAGACTCAGTTTGTGAATGTGATCAAACAATTTCACTCTCAACGTATACAGGCCGTCTTCCGCGCGCCAACCAAGCCTCAAGGTTGCTTTACGGAGCGCCACTGACGAGACGAGAACGCAGCTAGCTCCGATGGCGCAAAAAGTAAACGCCAAACTCAAATCAACTCGATCCGGAACAAGGGCTTTATCGATCGTTTGCTGAATCAAAATGGGGATCACGAGTCGGGCGCCTGTTCCGATGAACGCAAGCATCAGTGTGCCCCACAATCCTTTTCGAAATGCAGGGGCTACGGCTACGCCACGACTTATCACTCGTGCAGACACGAATCGATCAATCGGCTCAGTCATGGTGCGAACGCAATCTGTCGTTCTCAAAAGAGTTAATGAGATCGCTGTATTGACTATTAGTTGCCATGAGAACGTCGTGCGTGCCTATGCCAGATATTCCACCCTCCTCCATGAAAATCACTACGTCGGCCAACGCGATGGTGGAAGGTCGTGCAGCAACCAGGAGAATTGTCGTTGTTCGAATGCCGGCTTTAATTCTTTCAATGATCATCTGCTCGGTTTCCGGATCAAGCGCCGAGGTGGTGTCGTCCAACAGCAAAAGTGCTGGCTCACATACCAACGCTCTCGCGAGTGCGATTCTTTGACGCTGGCCTCCACTGATTGTCACTCCCCGTTCGCCAACCAAAGTTTCTAAACCAGTCTCGAAACCATTCACGAATTCACTAACAGCAGACACAAATTGAGCATTCTCAATTTGTTTTTCGGTTACCTCTCTATCAAGACAGATGTTTTCTCTGATCGATCCAGAGAATAGAAAGGGCTCCTGAAACACGATTGCTGTGTTTTTGATGTCGGCAAAGATTTGACCGCTGACGGGCTCGTATAAACCGGCAATCACATTCATGAGTGACGATTTTCCGCAACCCGTAGGACCAACAATTGCGGCAATAAAACCAACAGGAACTTCAAAACTCACGTCTCTGATTACATCTTCGGTCTCGCTGGAAAATCTGAAACTCACCTGATCGACCCGAAGTCCCAATTCGTTAGTTGGGCTATTGATTCGAATACGAGGATCCCTTTCGGCAGGCTCCGTCAGAATTTCGTTGACGCGCTTCCATCCCGAGTTTGAATGCGGAATCTCGCTCAGCACATAGCCAATGATTCGGAGGGGGAAAATCAGCAACGTAAACAAATAGATAAAACTTGTCAATTCACCAATCGTCATTTCACCGGATTTAACTCGCACTGCACCAACGCAGATCAAAACAATGTTCATTAATGTGGGTACTCCATCGAGCAGCGCTTCAAAAGTTGCTCTAGCACCTACGGCCTTTTTTCGCGCTTCACGTAGCCGACCTGAGATGACCGACAACCGATGAGTTTCTCTACCCTCTGCGCCGAAAGCCTTGACCACTAGGACACCGTCAAAGCTCTCGTGCACGGCCTCCGAGAGATGTCCAAGCTCCTTTTGTGCAAGGTCGTAGTGCCGATCGATTCTCCGCTGATATCCCACATTGAGCAGGAGTAATACCGGAATGATGATTAATGCCATTAACCCAAGAGGTAGGTCAACGATCAACAGCCAAATGCTCGACAGTACAACCAACAACACAACCGATGTGCTGAACGGAAGTGGGGCCAGAACGCCGACCGCCGCATCACTGTCTACACCGATTCGAGACACAACATCACCTGTCATGTGGCGCTTATGCCAAAGGCTGCTCTGATCCATCACTTTTCGAACGACCAGCATTGACAACGACTGCGCTGTGCGCCACTCCGTGACGCCAGCAAATGAACGCCGAACAACCACCCCAACCGCTCGCAACAGACCGATGCCAACAACTATGAAAGACCCCGCTACGAGCGACCCGAACGGGACTTTATCCGATGCAAACCTCGGCAAAATAACCTTGTCGACAAGAAAACCGACGCCAAAACTAGACGCAACTGTGCAGGTGGCGTAGACGGCAGCGCCGACGACTGCAATGACAAATGTCCTTCGGTGAAATGAAGTCAATACACGAACAAGGCCAATTGCTGTTCGCAAACGACTTGATTCCGTAACCACTCGCACAGCCTAGTTTGCATTCACATTCGTGAGATAAACATCACTCGACTTGAGCCGCACGCTTCCTTTGAAAACGCCTACGCTAAGCCTATGCGTAAGACGTTTGGCAGAGTTTTTATCGGTACTTGCATTTCTTTGCTAACACTGATGTGGATCTATGCACTTTTTTTCGCCTCTAAGGAATCCGTAAACCAAATCGAAGACAAAGTCTGGCAAGGGCGTGCGGAAGCCATATGCAATGAGACCGCTGTTGCTCGCAAGGAACTGGCTGATTACCGCCTCATTACCGACATGGGCCCAGACGCGCTTTCGGAACGCGCCGATATTGTCGATAAAGCGACTGCGATGTTGGTCCAGATGGTGAACCAATTGGCCTCGTCAACACCTACGGACGCCAAAGGAGCCGAATTAGTGCCCCTATGGATTGCCGACTATCGAACATACATCTCCGACCGAAATGCATATTCACAAATGCTGCGGGCCGGAATTAACGATGCGTTCGCGGAAACGATGATTGACGGACTTCCACTGAGCGAGAAGATAGCGACATTTGCTGCTGACAACTACATGGTTTCGTGCAAGCCCCCTCGCGATTTATCAGTTTGATCCATCCTCATTGAAGTAATTGCTGGCAACCCATCCGCTCTCCTTCGAATACTGCTTGATAACACGCGCAGGTACTCCCACAGCTACGCAATAGTCGGGAAGTGCTCCAGTGACCACCGAATTTGCTCCAACAGCAACATGCTTGCCTATCTGAGCTCCAGGCAACACCACTGTTCCCGCGCCTAACCATGAACCGTCGCCGATCGATACAGCGCGCTCCATCTGAGTTTGCTGGGAGATTGGAATATCCACATTTTCATAACCGTGATTCTGATCGGTGATGTACACGTAGTGACCAGTCCAGACGTCATTGCCTATGTCGATCGAGAAGTGACCAACTATGCCACTGCCCCGACCGATCAAGCATCTATCACCTATGCGGACAACTGGGTTTGTCAGACACTTTTGTCCTGGCATCATCCCAGCCGAGAGCGCTATGTGGCTACCAATCATCGTTGAACTTCCGATGTGAATGTATTGTTCGTTGAAAATTGTTGTTTGTGGAAAGCAAATAATGCTTCCCGATCCGAAACGACCGAACTCTCGACCTTTATGTGTCGTTGGGCCGATGGCCCCATAAGTTTGCATCCGGCCCCATAGCCAATGAGTGAATCGCGCAGCCAAATTTGCTTTTGCAAACATCACTGAAGAATCTAGACGACTACGATGCTTGCATGACAACCGTGATTAGCCTAGACGGAAGCTTTGTAGCGCAATCACAGGACAACGATGTATTGGCCTACAAAGGTATTCGATACGCGACAGCAGATCGGTTCGAGCCACCAATCGCCTACCGTCCGAACGATGAACCGTATGAAGCATTTGAATACGGATCTTCGCCAATGCAGACACCCGGAATGTTGGAGTTGCTGCTTGGTTTAACCGAAGAGAACAACAACGAAGATTGCCTATTTTTGAATATCTACACTCCAACCAAAAACAGTTCCGAGCCTCTTCCAGTTCTGTTCTGGATTTACGGCGGCGCCTTTGTCAATGGATCATCGTCAATAGCTTGGTACGACGGAAGCAATTTGGCCCGAAGTGCGAACGCCGTAGTTGTAACAATCAATTATCGCCTCGGAGTTTTCGGCTTTCTCGGCTCAACGAACCTTGGGCTACTCGATCAAATTTGCGCTCTAAAATGGGTAAACCGAAACATCGCAGCATTCGGCGGCGACCCAGAAAATGTCACCGTATTCGGAGAATCTGCAGGCGGTGCAAGCGTCGTTGCGTTATTGGCTGCTCGTGATGCTCAGCCATATTTCGCTAAAGCTTGGGCCATGAGCCCATCGATTGGGCAGTACAGCGACATCGAACGATCCAAACAGCAAGTAAACGATCTATTGGTACATGCTGGCGTGTCCTCCGAACAAGAATTACGGCAGTTAAGTTCTTCTGCACTGTTGATAGCCCAACAAAAGGTGATCGATCATTCAAACGAGCAGTTTTCCGCGTTTGCTCCAACGCAAGATGACGTCGTCCTACCTCTGGACTTGCTGGATGCTGCCGCGAAAAACCCAAAACCTTTCGTAATCGGCACGAACAAAGACGAATCCCGATTGTGGGTGATGTTTGATCCAAACGAAAACCAGCTAGATGAACTTGGTGCGGTCAAAGCGCTGAGCACTCGCGCAGCCAACGCATCAGATATTTGGAGTTTGTACAAGTCGTCCCGGCCTACTTACGGTCCTAGTCAAATCGTTGCCGCATACGACTCGGATGCAAACTTTAGGAAGCATGCATGGAACCTGCTCAAGACTCGAGAGGAAAACGCGTGCCCGTCCTGGAGCTATTGGTTCACTTGGCCAAGCCCCACCTTTGATGGTCTCCTCGGTAGCTGTCATGCATTGGATATACCTTTCTTCTTCGCCAATGAAGCAATTGCTGGAGCCGATGTGATTATCGGATCCGGAGAGACCCAGACCATGCTTTCTTCGGTTGCAGCGAAGTCGCTTGCACAATTCGCACATGCTGGCGAGCCAGATTGGCCGCGATACAAGACGAACGACCGACCAACCTACGTATTCGACGAGGACTGTCGGTTGGAACAACAGCCAGATGATGATCTTTATGACTACTGGATTCAGGTATTAGTCAACGAGACAAGTTGATATCTTGCTGATCGGCTCTGTATCGCACCGAGTACACCGAATCACCCGACAAAATTGAACCGCGTCCGAGCACTCGACCGTTTTGCCAGTTAGACAAACCGAGCTCTGGCTTATTCAATGCGAACTGTCCATCAACCCATCGTGTGAAACCGTTTCCGACGAACGGGGCTTCAATGTTTCGCCAAACAAATTCAAATTCTTCTTTGTTGTCTGATACCAGTGAGACGATGAAATTTGGTGCGTATTCATTAAACATTTCAACCGCATGTTTAAGATCATCAAAGACGAACACGGAACACTCCGGAATATCATCCCATTCCCATTCCACAGACAATTCGCCATCTTGTAGGGGCGCTAATTCCAAACTCCCATCGCACATCTTCAACAAAGGCAATGATTGAGGACAAGCATGGACGATGGAGACCTGACCACGTCTTTCTCCCGCAGACGAAATAGCTTTCGCAATGACTGGAATAACTTCGGTAGCCAGGCTTTGTGGAATGCCGATCACATTCAGCGTGTTGCACACCTTTCGGTCGAGTGATCGCTCGATCACTTGCGACAACCGATCCGCATCGGGGTGCTTCCCAAGCAACATCCAAGCTCCACCAGTGCCGTGAAGGCTCACAGCAGTGCCCGACTGTTGAGCTATCTCGCCCAATTGTGAAACCGCAGTACCGCTGCCTCTGGCAACGGCAAGGGCAATCTTCCTATTCGCACAAAGGGCCCAAGCCGACGAATGGCTCGCAGCATCGAGCAGGATTACTGAGTCAAGGGGCAAAGAAGCTTCCTCCAATGCAGGACGAACCGCAAGTTCCATCATCGATCGGGCCGTACCTAACGCATCGCTTCCGATACGGAATACACAAGTGTTTCCAGATCGCAATACACCAGTTGCATCGGCAAAAACATTTGGCCGCCCCTCAAACACAAACGCGACGACACCAAGCGGTGCAACCTCGGATTGCACCCTCCATCCATCGTGCTCTACGAGTTCCAACACCATTCCAGTTGTTTGCGGCGTCATCTGCCACATCTGCAATGCATCAACCATCGCGTCAAGAACCTTCTCTGTAAGCAACAAACGTGTGGTTTGCCGATTGCGTTCCTTCGCCGACTGGACATCCATGGCATTGGCATTGAGCAAACTTTGACGGATCTTCGAATCCAATAACTTCTCCGCAAACTTTGAATAAAACAGTGATATTTGATCGGCAGTGCAATTACCTAGTTCACGAAAGGCCGTCCGAGCGGCGGAAACAGAGTTGTCAACGAGCGCTAACTCTCCCTTGTCGACGTGCAAAATCTGACCATCGCTTAACCCAAACAATGCATCGCCATCTACAAACTTTTTGATAACTGCATCATCTACAACAACTGGTCTGCCATTGATAATGATCCGATCACCACTTTTTAACGTCATATGCCCATCACTTCAGAAATGCTAACCACGCGATTATCTGCGATCGATATCTGAGCGGCGACACCGATCGCAACCGAACGCAACCCATCGCGCAGCGAAACTTCTGGTTTACGACGCAACCGAATTGATTCGTGCAACCGAACGTGTTCCTCGTAGGAGGCACCGTGGTGAAACCCTGCGTAAGGGGATGCCCCCGATACCGCAAATTCGTCGAAGGAACCCACGCCCTGTGTGCGCAATCCGACCCGTATTGTCGATTCAGACACAAGTGCTTCAACTTTTCCAAGATCGCCTACTACGCAGATCTCTTGTTCGTTCTTGCTCGCCTCGGCGAACATGCACAAATCAAGATGCGCCCTCACACCATTTTCGAAGTCAACAACAACAAATGCGTTGTCGAGGATGTCTGGAGTCAAACCCCCGTAACTTTCATCTAAGTGGTTAACGCTTTGGGATCCACTAGCAAAAACTTGCCTCGGTTCACTGTTCGCGGCGATACACATTAGATCGAAGAAGTGGCAACATTTTTCAACCAAAGTACCACCGGTATTTTTATTGAAACGGTTCCAATCCCCTACTTTCTTTAGAAAAGGAAACCGGTGTTCGCGGATCGAGATCATCTTGACATCACCAACTTCGTTGGCGGCAACTCGCTGTAACAATTGCTCCGTCACAGGCATATAGCGGTACTCCAAACCCACCCATACAACGCGATCAGCTAACCCGACTTTCGCCTCTTTTTCGATAACCCGAAGACAATCAATCACCGAGGTGCAGAGAGGCTTCTCAATCAAAATATGGCAGGTTGTTTCGAGGGCATCAAGAATGATGTCAACATGCGAATGGTTGGGAGTAGCAATAACCAAAACATCTATTTCTTTCGCATCCAGAACATCGTGGTAATCAGTAAATTGCTGAACATTGGAATTTGGGAATAATGCAGCAGCTCGACGAAGGCTCTCTTCATTGGAATCGCAAATAGCCACAATTTCAGCCTTAGGCAATTGGAGCAAATTGCGGATGTGCTCGACACCCATCATCCCTGTTCCAATCACGCCGTAACGAAGGACTTCGTTAGCTGTAGTTGACACGGCATCAGCGTAGATCGCTACAGTGCTCATGGCATGAATACCGAAACCAACATCGACGACCGGCTCTATTTCAAGCAACTTCTAGCTGGTCGAGACTTCGCCAAAACAGACGATTTGGCATCACAGATGGTTAACTTTGTCTACCTTATTGGCGATCGCATCACACGTGAGACACTCATCATCGACCCCGCATATGCCGTATCCGAACTCATGGAAATCGCCCAACAAGATGACATGAAAGTAATTGGAGCATTAGCTACCCACTATCACGCCGATCATGTTGGTGGCTCGATGATGGGAATGAATATCGAGGGCGCCGCCAGATTGCTGCAATTGGCAGACGTACCCATCCATATTCAGACAGAAGAAGCGCCATGGATACAACGAACAACGGGTATTGCTCTTGACAGCCTCAAACTTCATAAATCTGGCGACAACATTTCAGTTGGCGAAATAGATATCACGTTGCTGCACACACCGGGCCATACACCAGGTAGCCAATGCTTTCTCGTGGACCAAAGGTTGGTTGCCGGTGACACGTTGTTTCTTGAGGGTTGCGGCCGAACGGACTTACCAGGAAGCAACCCCGAGCAGATGTTCGAGAGCCTGCAACTGCTTGGAAAACTCGATGACGAAGTGGTCGTCTACCCCGGACACCAGTATTCGATTCCCAAAAGCTTGTCAATGGGCGAAGTACGAACCACGAATTATGTTTTCAAACCAAAAACCAAAGACGCCTGGATGCAATGGTTCGGCGGCGCCTAGTTTCAACCGAGTAGACCACCCAACACACTGCTTACCCCGCCAACAGTAAGCAATACAAGGACGATCTTTTTGAAAAGATCTTGTTGCACATATTTCCGAAGCACACCGCCTAGTGAGATTCCGATAACCATCGCCGGAACTGATATGGCGGCCATATTTACATCGCTCTGAAACACCTCTCCCGCTAAGCCGAACATCACCAAACCGAATGCGCCACTGACCAAGAAGACCATATTGAGTGTGGCTCGAAACGTTGACGGATCGATCTTCCTAGCTTGCAACACAAACACAAGCGGTGGTCCATTTGTGGACGTTGCCATAAGCAACACTCCGGATAGAACGCCCATTATCCAATCAAGCCACGAAGAGACATGTTGAAGCTCGAGACCCCGGGAAAGAACATACACACCAAACAGGATTGAAACACCGAGCACTATTTTCAGTGCACTCTGGTTGGCGTAGACAAACAGGAGCAACCCGACTGGGGATCCAACGACCGTTGCGAGCAAAAATCTCTTTGTCATACTTCGATTGATGTTGCGTCTCAGCTGCCACGACTGCAGAAGATTGCTCAGTGTTCCGACAAACGATGAGATGATTACGGCAGATTGCAGGTCTATTACAACGACCATCAGCGGTACCGCGAGCAAAGCAAAACCAAAGCCAGCAACGGACTGCACAACTGACGTGGCAAAGATGATCACCAGAACTAACAAAACTTGAGCTGTGGTCATGATGCGATTGCCGCAATACAGTCCCGAAAAACTCCAGTGTGCTTATCTACGTCATCGATTTTGTGGAACACCGAGAACAGGGCCATGTTGTGGAACGGGGTGAGCAAGATGCCCCTGTTGAGGGCCGCCAAATGGAGATAAGCCTCAAGTTCTGGGTTCACGGACGCAGCAGCTTGCGCGCCATTTGCTGGAGGTGGACAAAACCAATATTCGGCGCGACAGCCGAGTTGCTGAACATGCCAATCCAAATCAAACTCTGTACAAACACTCTTCACTCCTTCTGCCCAAGACTTGGCTAGACCGATTGTCTGCTCAAAGTCATTTTCCAAGAGGCTCGAAGAGAGGGTCGCCTTCATCGCCGACATTGCCAACGCACTCCCCGTCAGAGTTCCTCCAACTCCCGAGACATCAAGATCGTGCCCAACCATTAAGGCCTCCAACCGACGCGCGATTTCCGCAGACATTCCATAAGCCGCAACTGGGATTCCACCGCCAATTGTTTTCCCGATTACGACGAAGTCGGGATCGATGCTCCACTCTCGCGTACACCCACCAGGCCCGGCGCAGATGGTGTGTGTTTCATCGATAATCAAGAGAGCATCGTATTTTCTCGTCAACTCTCGTACGCCTTGCACATAACCATCTTTTGGCAAAACGATTCCGATATTCGTAAGCGCTGGTTCCATCAACACACAGGCGATGTCACCAGAAGCCAATGCTTCTTCCATCGCATAAAGATCGTTGAAGGGCACAGCAACAGTTGTCAAACCCGGATCCACTTGTGGCCCGATAGCACCAGGACGACTGACCGTTCGACCGTCGGCATCTAGCACCACCAATGTTTCGTCAACTGTGCCGTGATAACACCAATCGTGAACAACAATCTTTGGCCGCTTCGTCAGATGCCGCGCGAAGCGAAGCACGAATCGATTCGCATCTGTAGCAGTCATAGCAAATTGCCATTTCGGAAGCCCAAACCTCTCCGACAAGTTGTTGGCTACCCATTGCGCATCAGCAGTCGGAAGCATGGTTGTTAATCCGCGTTTCAATTGTCTTCCAACTGCCGTCGACAACGCTTCAACGGAGTGTCCCGTCATCGCACCTGTATCGCCGAGGCAAAAATCTACGTAGGAGTGTCCGTCCGCACAGACAAAGGAACTTCCCTGTGCTTTATCGACAAAAAGCGGGAAGGCACCAGGCCAGCGGACCATCCACGGCATCGGAACCCCGGAGAGCAAACCTTCTTTGGCCTCTTGTGCAAGCTGTTGCGACTTCGGATGCCGAGCAACGAAATCTGCTTCTTCCCTTTCCATTGCTGCTGACAGACGCAGAGAATCGATCTGGATTGCCACAGCCACATTCTTACTGATCGCCGGAGGTCGGTGGGAATCTCTACACTGAATCCGTGCAAGATTCGCCAAATGTTACTTCTCTCAGCATCAACGATGCTCAGACCGCCAAACTTCGAACCAATGGTTCACGGCTGATGGATCGCTTATTGGCGCTGGCAGAGATCTCACCGATCGCTGGCGGTGGCAATTGCCGACTTGCTTTGACAGACGAAGACAAGCTTGGTCGAGATCTTGTAGTGGGTTGGATGCGAGATCTTTCAATGGACGTTCAAATAGACGCAATCGGCAATGTAATCGGTACATGGCAGGTTGGTTCCGGGCTACCAGTCATGACTGGATCGCACATAGATACCGTACGCACAGGCGGCAAGTACGACGGAAATTATGGAGTTCTGGCAGGTTTGGAGGTCGTTGAAACATTGCAACGCGAAGGTTTCTCACCACAACGCCCATTGTCAGTTGCAATTTTCACTGATGAGGAAGGTGCCAGGTTTGCACCAGACATGCTCGGCTCTTTGGTGTACGTCGGCGGTTTGCCCTTGGAGGAAGCGCTCGACACACCCGCAATCGACGGCCCAAGACTTGGTGATGAGCTCTCTCGCATCGGTTACGCGGGGTCCGTCCCGTGTCCTGGAGTGGCACCGCATGCTTTCGTCGAATTACATATTGAGCAAGGGCCCATGCTTGAAGCCAATAACGTCCGGATCGGCTCGGTTACCGGGGTGCAGGGCATCTCTTGGCAAGAGGTAACGATCACAGGTCAGTCGAACCACGCCGGGACAACACCCATGAATCTTCGACACGACCCTTTATACGTTGCGTCAGAGATAGTTGTGTATGTCCGCAACTTGTCGCAACGCTTCGGGGGCAATCAGGTGTGCACAAGCGGGAAAATTGATGTACATCCAAATCTGATAAATGTTGTTCCAGCAAAAGCGACTCTCACGCTCGACATACGCAACACTGACAATGCTGAACTACTGCGCGCCGAAGCCGAGATCGTGCAGTTTTTGGAAGCAATTGCCGTTCGTGAAGGTGTGTCGATTACGTCCAAAACTTTGGCACGTTTTGATCCAGTGCAATTTGATGAGCGCATAATTTCCATCGTGCACGAAACTGCCGCACTGCTTGGAAACACCGTACAGAAAATGCCATCGGGGGCCGGACACGACGCGCAAATGCTCGCTCGTGTTTGCCCGTCGGGAATGATCTTCGTCCCCAGCGTCAAAGGGATCAGTCACAACCCTGCAGAACACACTGATGCCGCCGATTTACAAGCAGGTGCTGATATTTTGCTTCACACAATGGTCTCGCTTACCACTGCCACGTTTTCCTAGTAGGAGTTTCCGCATGACCAGATTGATAACCGTTGGGGCCGCGCAACTTGGCCCAATCCAGAAACAAGACTCACGAGAATCTGCCGTCATCCGCATGATCGCATTGCTCAAGGAGGCCAGTAGCAAAAAGTGCGATTTAGTTGTCTTTCCTGAACTTGCCCTCACAACCTTTTTCCCCCGTTGGTTTGTAGAAGACATAGCGACTGCAAATCATTGGTACGAAACCGAAATGCCTTCTCCCATCACAAAACCATTATTTGACGCAGCAAAGGAATTGGGTATCGGTTTCAGTCTCGGCTACGCGGAGCTGACAGCTTCTGGCGAGCGTTTCAACACTCAGGTATTGGTTGAACGAGATGGAACAGTTGTTGCAAAGTACCGAAAAGTGCATATACCTGGGCACGAGGAACACGAACCAGACCGACCCTTCCAACACGCGGAGCGCTATTACTTCACTCCTAGCAACGAAGGCTTTGGTGTGTGGAAAGCATTCGGAGGTCGGATGGGAATGATGATCTGCAACGATCGTCGCTGGCCCGAGACTTACCGCGTAATGGGTCTTAAGGGTGTTGAAATGATCCTGTGTGGCTACAACACCCCGATGCATTATGTGCCAGATCCTTCACAAGATGTACTGCAGGGTTTCCACAATGCATTGGTGATGCAAAGTGGCGCGTATCAAAATGGCACCTTTGTTGTTGGTGTAGCCAAGGGCGGTGTCGAGGAAGGTGTTGAGGGCCTTGCAGATTCCAGCATCATTGCGCCATCTGGCGAAATCCTTGCGAAAACACAAACCAGCGACGACGAGCTAGTGACTGCGGCTTGCGACCTCGACTGGTGCTACCAATACAAGGACACGTTGTTCAATTTCGATCGCTATCGCAGGCCAGAGGTGTACGGCCCGATCACCGGGCAACGAGGCGTTGTTCTCGACTGAGGCTTCAAGGCTTTACAAAGTGTAAAACTGAAACCCAATAGGTGTATGGTAAACCCATGGGGGAAACGGTATCTAGGGTTGCTTTCGAGGTAAACGGCACGCCCGTTACCGTCGGATCACACCACCCCCATTTGTTAGCCGCGCTACGCGAGGAACTCAACATCACCTCGCCAAAAGATGGTTGCTCCCCTAGCGGCCAATGCGGCTGTTGCACGGTCATGGTCAATGGCAAGGCCGTTGTGAGTTGTCAGACACCGTTAGAAAAAGTTGACGGTGGAACTGTCGTGACACTAGAAGGCATTGATCAAACCGAACGCGACAAATATTCGCAAGCATTTGCAGCATGCGGTGGTCTGCAATGCGGGTTTTGTATTCCGGGAATAGTTGTCAGAGCGAAAGCGCAGGTTGACAAAAAAGGTTCTTCTCTAAAACGCGAAGACATGGCTCGACATCTTGGCGCGCATCTTTGTCGCTGCACTGGATATGTGAAAATTCTTGATGCAATCGAGATGGTTGCCCAAGATGTGACGCCCGTTTTGGTAAAAACGGGCGGCGTAGGTTCGCGAAGCGTCAAGTATGAAGCCGAGGCTCTAGCGCTAGGCGATCGCGGTTATGTAGATGACATTCGCGTAGACGGGATGCTGCACGCAGCCTTGCATTTCACTTCCCATGCGCGTGCCAATGTGATGAGCATCAATGTAGAAACCGCGCGCAAAGCACCAGGCGTCAGTGCGATTTACACCGCAGCAGACATTCCAGGCGAACTGATGGTCGGAATTATTTACAAAGACTGGCCAGTCATGATCCCCGTCGGTGGCCGCACCTCTTATGCAGGCGACGTATTGGCAATTGTTGTTGCCGACACCAGGCAACACGCACGAGAAGCAGCAAAGTTGATCGAGGTGAACTACGACGTTCTCAAACCATTTACCGATCCGGATGTTGCCTTGGCAAGTACCGACACGGCCGTTTGGAAAACCACGTCGAACACGCTCAGTGAAAGCCGATATCAACGCGGCGACGTCGATGCCAACTTCGCAACCGCTGTTCACGTAGTGGAGGAAACATTCACTACGCAGCGAATCGAACATGCATTTTTGGAACCAGAGAGCACTCTCGCGGTTCCCTCCCCTGACGGCAATCGTCTTCATGTCTATTCCGGCGGTCAGGGAATTTGGGACGACAGAAACGACATCGCTCGAATGCTCTCAGTAGACAACGAGCGAGTCACGGTTGAGCTAGTGACAAACGGTGGCGCATTCGGTGGCAAAGAAGATATGAGCAATCAAGCTCATGCATCACTTTGCGCTTGGCTTCTCAAGCAGCCGGTGAAGTGCACGCTCTCGCGCGAAGAATCCTTGCTGATGCATGCAAAGCGACATCCGATTCGCATGCAATACAAGGCGGGTTGCGATGCCGATGGCAAACTTGTGGCGCTTCGTGTGCGCGCCGTGGGCGATAGTGGAGCTTACGCAAGCGTCGGAATGAAGGTTTTGGAGCGGATGGCCGGCCATGCGAGCGGCCCTTATCAAGTGCCAAACATTGACGTAGAAGCCATAGCTGTACGAACGAACAATCCCGTTTGTGGTGCGTTTCGGGGTTTCGGAGCCAATCAGGCGCAGTTCGCCATGGAAGGCATCATGGACCGTCTTGCAACGAAGGTTGGAATAGATGGTTGGACGATTCGCCAACGCAATGTCATCATGCCAAATCAGGTGTGGGGGCCCGGCCAAATCATGGATGACGGATGCCTTGGCGCCTCCGAATGCTTGAAAGCAATCAAGCCCCACTACGACGCTGCAGTGCAAAGCGGCAAGGCCGTCGGTCTCGGGCTCGGCCTAAAGAACAGCGGCCTAGGTAACGGTTTCAAAGAGATTACAAGGGCTGTCATTCGTTTCAGAGAGGATGGTCGGATCGAGGTTCGCCATGGATGGACCGAAATGGGTCAAGGCATCAACACTGTTGCTTTGCAAGTTGCCGTGCACGAACTTGGTATCGACGCCGACAAAGTTGACGTCATCGTTGATACGACCAGAGAACTTGGACTTGGCCAAACAACCGGTTCGCGGGGAACGTTGATGGGCGCCGGTGCAGTGAAGGCTGCCTGTGAAGCTGCTCGAGCGGCTAATAACGCAATAGGCGTCGACCACTGCGGCGAATATCGCGTTGATTGGACGACGAAACTTGGCGAGCCTGGCGTCGAACATCCGATTATTCATTCCACTTTTGGCTACGCCGCACAAATGGTTGTATGCGATCCTGAGACAGGGAAAATAGAGCGGGTGCTTGCGGCCCACGATGTTGGACGTGCTGTGAACCCGCAGCTTTGTGAAGGACAGATTGAAGGAAGTGTTCACATGGGTTTGGGTTACGCCCTTTCGGAAAACTTCCCCCATGACCCCGAGACCGGATTCCCAACCAACATGACTTTGAGGTCGTTGGGTATCTTGCGCGCCAAAGACGTGCCTCAGATTGACGTCATTCTTGTCGAGTCCCCTCAGCCCAATTCCCCGTATGGAATTAAGGGTGTCGGCGAAATTGGTTTGGTGCCCACAGCCGGTGCAGTAGCTGAAGCGTTGCGACAATTTGACGGTCAATGGCGAAATCGACTGCCAATGCGGTCGGCAAACGAAGACGCAACCGAGGAATAGATCCGTGTCCAACCGCACGCCTGGACTTGTTTGCGCACACCACCATTTGTATTCGACCCTTGCCCGCGGAATGCCAGCGCCGCCATCCGCACCTACCGATTTCATATCCACTCTGCGTCAGGTGTGGTGGAGACTCGACGCCAAATTAGACGCCGAGATGCTGTATTGGTCGGCCGCACTCGGAGCCGCAGAGGCGCTCATGAGCGGCACAACTTCGATCATTGATCACCACGAATCCCCTAATTTCATCGAAGGTTCGCTCGATGTCATTGCCCAGGCTTGCGCCGACATAGGCGTACGCGTCAATACCTGCTTCGGAGCAACCGATCGCTGGACAGACAACGGAACTTTGGTTGATTCCGTAAGCCCTCATTCAAGTATGACAAGTGCTGCTCGACGCGCATTAGATGAATGTGATCGTTTTCTCAACAACGGCGGCCGCGGAATGGTCGGCCTGCATGCATCTTTCACGTGCTCTGATGAAACCCTTGAAGCTGCAACAGAAATGGCAAAGAAACATTCCGTCGGAGTGCATATTCATGTCGCCGAAGGTATTGATGATGCTGGCGCAGGACAACGACTCGAACCCATCGCATCGGACGATTGGCTTTTAGTGCATTGTGTCCTCCTCGACCGCCAACTCAAGGGTCGCATCGTTCACAATCCCCGATCGAATATGAACAACAGCGTTGGCTATGCCGCTCCTTCGCGAAGAACAAACACGACGCTTCTCGGTACCGACGGCATTGGCAGCGACATGTTGGAAGAATTCCGACTTGCCTTCGCTCGTTTGCGCGAATTTGATATCAAGGAAAACCCAGCAACTGCCTGGTCATGGTTGGAAAATGGTTATCACTACTTTCCCGAAGCACGCGAAGATGTCGTCGTTTGGTCGTACGACGCCGTGGATGACCCGTGGAAACTTGCGTTCACTACAGGAGTACATCCAGTTGAAGTAATCGTCGACGGAAGAACTGTTGTAACGGACGGGAAGCCAACCAAATTCGATATCAATGAAGTTCGTCAAAAAGCTTCCGAACAAGCAAAAAGACTCCACGAAAGG
>Ga0192647_101143_pt1 | contig 17721 bp, 17 predicted proteins | sample LauGreFa1BDMLBSN_2_FD_133046 | JGI IMG/M metagenome (GOLD analysis project Ga0192647, IMG submission 133046) | Freshwater lake microbial communities from Lake Michigan, USA - Fa13.BD.MLB.SN - reassembly | ecosystem: Environmental > Aquatic > Freshwater > Lake | place: Lake Michigan, USA...
GGTTCGCACAGCATCAAATAGTATTTGGCTTTGGCCATGCCACACAACAACGGCCAGATGATGGCGGCATGGTCGCCGGCAGCCACGCCCAAGCGGGTGTGTCCATCGACAATCTTGGCGCTTTTGGCGGCGATGGAAATGTCTGCCAACAACCCTGCGACCAAGCCTGCACCGACCGCCGGACCGTGCATGGCGCTGACCACTGGCTTGTCGCAATTGATGATGTTGTAGACCAGGTCTCGCGCCTCTTTCCAGACGCGGCTGCGCACCTCGAAATCCTGCGCCATGTCTTGCACCAAACCCAAATCGCCACCGCCTGAAAAACCCATGCCCTCTCCGCGCAGAACCGCGCAACGCACGCTGTCGTCGTTGCCAATGTCGCGCCAGATGTGACACAAATCTTCGTGACCACGGTGACCGGCCGTGGGCAATTTGCCGTTGGTGGCTTTCATTTGGATATCGAGCACGCTGTCGCTGGGTCCGCGACGCGTGATGCGCAATGTGTCGTAAATGCTGTAATCGATGGGCTTCATGCTGAAAGATTCCTTGGTGTGGAAGAACGCATTGTGGATGGGGCCGCTTGATGGCTGCTTGGCCAGCCATCATCCTGGCGAGAATGCTTTTCGATCAAGCGCGCAACGGCGTGACTTTTTGGTCGATGGCACCAAACACGCTCTGGCCATCTTTGTCTTTCATCTCTATGCGCACGGTGTCGCCGAATTGCATGAACTCGGTCTGCGCTTTGCCGTCCAAAATGGTTTCAATCGCGCGTTTCTCGGCGATGCAGCTGTACCCTTTGGGCCAGTCTTTGCGGCCTTTGGCTTCCACCGCTTGGTTGCTCACCGTGCCGCTGCCGATGATGCTGCCCGCACGCACGTTGCGGGTTTTGGCCAAGTGCGCGATCAATTGGCCAAAATGGAATGTCATTTCGGGGCCCGCATCGCACATGCCGACCCGCTTGTCGTTCCAGTCAACCCGCATGGTCAGGTGCAAACGCCCGTGTTGCCAAGCGCTGCCGAGTTCATCCGGCGTCACCGCCACCGGGCTGAACGCAGTGGCTGGTTTGCCTTGCAAGAAGCCAAAGTTTTTCGCCAACTCGGCAGGGATCAATCGACGCAACGACACGTCGTTGGCCAACATCACCAACCGAATGCTTTCCAGCGCTTCGTCGGCTGAAGATTGCATCGGCACATCGCCTGTCACCACGGCCACTTCGGCTTCAAAATCAATGCCGTGGTCGGTGCTCACCGCCACGATGTCGTCACAAGGACCCAAAAAGTCATCGCTGCCACCTTGGTACATCAGCGGGTCTTCGTAAAAATTGGCGGGCACTTCGCTGTTGCGCGAGGCCCGCACCAACTCCACATGGTTCATGTAGGCCGACCCATCTGCCCATTGGTAAGCACGGGGCAGTGGCGCCATGCACATCTTCGGGTCAAAGGCAAACGCATGACGCGCTTTGCCTTGGTTCAAGGTTTGGTAAAGGTCTTGCAATTGCGGTGATAAAAAATTCCAGTCGTCCAGCACCTGTTGCAAACGCTGTGCAATGCCGCTCGCATAATGGGCACTGCTTAAATCTTTGGAAACCACCACCAGTTGTCCATCGCGGGACCCGTCTTTGTATGTCGCTAATTTCATGCAAGCATTCTATCCACCGACCCTGAAACATCGGCTTTCACTCGCTGCGTTGCTGTTGCTGGTGGTGTTGCTGCACATGGCGGGATTGCATTCGCTGGCGGGTCTGTGGCCCACGCAAACCACGCCGCCCGCGCGCGTGAACTTGCAATGGCAGGCCGCACCCGCTGCGGCTTCTTCAAGCGCCGCCGCCGCACCCGCCCCTGTGCGCCAGCCTTCGAAACCAAAAACCGCAAACAGCGCGCCAGCGTCTGGTTTTCAGGCGGCCAGCCCACGCACAGAAGACATGACCGCCGAGCCGGTTCAAACAACCGAGCCCGAAACCGCCAAGGCAGAAGACCTCCCTGAGCCTGCCACCGACAGCCCTGCTGCCGCCAGCGCTGGGCCCGCAGACGCCCCGTTGCCGGCACAAGAACCTGTTCAAGCCGCCGCGCCGCTCGAGCCGGCTGCGGCTGTTGAACCTGTGCCTGCCCCCGCAGACAGCGTCAGCAGCACACCCGCCCCGGCGGTGACTGACAACGGCGGTGCGCCCGCATGGCTGTCGCAAGCCCGGTTTGTCTGGCCGCGCCCCGGCACCTTCCAATACGACGTGATCGGTGAGAGCAAAGGCATTCGTTTCAACGCCAACGGTGAATTGGTCTGGCTACACGACGGTGTCAACTACCAAATGAAACTGGACATCAGCCACATGTTGTTGGGCTCACGCTCCCAAACCAGCGTCGGCACACTCGGCAACCAAGGCTTGCAACCCAAACGCTTTGGCGACAAGTACAAACAAGAAGTGGCCGCGCATTTCGAGCGCGACAAAGGCTTGGTGGTGTTCAGCGCCAGCAGCAACCCGCAAGCTTTGCAAGCGGCGGCGCAAGACCGGCTCAGTCTGTTTGCGCAACTCGCTGCGCTGCTGGCCGGCTCACCTGAATTGCGACAAAGCGGCCAACTCATCAGCTTTCAAGTGGTGGCCGCGAAAAGCGCCGACATCTGGACGTTTCAAGTGGACAAACAAGAAACACTGCAGTTGCCGGTTGGCAGCTTGAGCACTTGGAAAGTGAGCCGCGTGTTCAAAGGCAGCCATGACCAGACCGCTGACGTGTGGCTGTCACCGGCACACGGGTATTTGCCTGTGAGGGTGCGAATTGTGCAAAGCAACGGCGATCTGCTGGAGCAGAATTTGCGCAAAGTGGTTGGCCAGTGAGGCATGGCTTCCTGACCGGTCAACCCCTGATCACGCCACCCGCTTGATGGCTTGCGCCAACACATCCACCATCTGTTCTATCTGAGGTTTCTCCACCACATAAGCAGGCGCCAACACCAAGTTGTCGCCTGCACTGCGCACCAACACGCCGTGCTTCAAGCAGTCTAAAAACACCGCATAGCCGCGCTGCCCCGCCCCTTTGTCGGATGGGCTGAGCTCGACCGCCGCCGCCAACCCCAGGGAACGGATGCCCACCACATGCGGCAAACCACGAATGGCTGAATGCACGGCATGGCCCAGCACCGGGCCCATGCTGCCCGCGCGTGCAAACAGTGCGTCATCTGCCAAAAGTTTCATGGTGGCCACCGCCGCCGCACACGCCACGGGGTGGCCTGAATAGGTGTAGCCATGAGAAAACTCGATGGCATGCGCGGGTGATTCGGTGTGCACCACGGCCTCGTAAATCGCGTCACGGCAAATGACGCCGCCCATGGGAATGACGCCGTTGGTGACACATTTGGCGAAGTTCAACATGTCTGGCACCACGCCGAAGTAATCGGCGGCAAACGGCGTTCCCATGCGACCAAAACCGGTGATGACTTCATCAAAGATCAACAAGATGCCGTGCTTGTCGCAAATCTGGCGCAGTCGCTGCAAGTAGCCTTGCGGCGGGATGTACCAACCGGCACTGCCCGCCACCGGCTCGACGATGATCGCCGCCACGTTCGACGCATCATGCAAAGGCAAGATGCGGTTTTCCAATTCGAGCAGCCAATCTTCTTCAAACACGGGCAACTCGCCTTTGACATACGCGTGCTTGTGCGGGTCGTGAATGAACCGCAAATGGTCGACCTTGGGCAACATGGCCGCGCCAAACACTTTGCGGTTGCCGCCAATGCCGCCCACGCTCATGCCGCCAAAGCCCACACCGTGGTAACCGCGTTCGCGCCCGATGAACACTTGTCGGTGTCCTTGACCGCGTGCGCGGTGGTAAGCCAATGCCATTTTGAGAGACGTGTCAGCGGCTTCTGAACCCGAGGTGCAAAAGAAGACTTTGTTCAAATCGGCGGGCGCCAATTGCGCGAGCATGTGCGCGGCCTCAAACGCACGGTCATTGCCAAACTGAAACGCCGTGGAATAGTCCAAGGTTTGCAGTTGCTTGTGAATCGCCTCGTTGATTTCGCGGCGGTTGTGACCCGCGCCCACACACCACAAACTGGAAATCCCGTCGAGCACCTGCTGCCCGTCATCGGTGGTGAAGTACATGCCACTGGCGGCTTTGAACACGCGAGGCGCTTGGTGAAAATCGCGGTTCGGTGTGAACGGCAACCACAGGTTGTCGAGTTGCAATGGCATTTCATTGGCGCCCATGTTGTCTCCTTGGCTAGACCACTGGCCTGCGGCAGGCCGGTGTTCAAGGCATTCTAGGTCGCATGCTGTCAGGCAATTGCAGACTCACGGTTTCGCTGGCCGTGACCAACCCCAAGCTGTAAGCATCCGCGCGCGGGTATTCGGTGCATTGCCAACGCGGGGTTTGCGCGGTCGGGCAATGCAGCGTGATGCGGTCTTTGGCTTGGTTGCGCGTGATCTCGCGCACCAACACAAAGCCTGTGGCATCTTTCATGTCATACAAGGCGGTGTGCAACAAACGGGCGTCGTATTTGTCGCCCATGCGCTCTTTGTAAAACGCCAGCATTTCCGCAGCACGTTCGGGCAACAACTGCCCAGTCAATGGCAAGCTCGGCCCGTGGATGCCAATCACAGTCAACCGGGGTTCATAACCCGTCGCGTACATGCGCTCTTTGCCCGCCATGAAGATCAAGGAGCACGCAGACAAACACGGGCCCACCACCAAGGTGGTGATCGGTTGGGTGGTCAACCAACGCGCGATGTTCAAACTCGCATTCAAATGTCCGCCGCGCGAATTCACCAAGATCAATCGCTTCACAGGCGCGGCATCAAACTCTGCACGCAATTTCAGATCGTCGTTGGCCAAGATGTCACCACTGACAAACACATCGGTGTCGATGCGTTGAATTTGCAGCGCGTTTGCATGCGTCGCGCAACCACCGACACACACACTGAACCACATGGCGCGCCATGCGAAACAAACGAACAGACGATGCAACCATTGGCGTGCATTTGATGGCTTGAACATGAGACCCTCCAGGCAGTGACTGAGGGGTCTTCATGGGCAAAACAAGTGCCATTGATGTGGCTTAACTTTTGGATGCACGGCATGCACGATGCCTGCAGAAATTCACACCAAGGCATTCAGCCCAGGGCATGTGTTTATCGACACCTACACAGTTACCGGAATCGACTCGCTGTGAGATTCTTGACACTGGCATGCTGATCATGCGCAACGTGGGTCACGCGTGATGAATACCTCTGGCTTAACGGTTCCAATGGCGCTTGCCAAGGGACATCTGCCCTGTGTGAGTGGCTGACACAGGCATTCGGTTTAAAGTAGCGGGATGAATGCATTGACCACCCCTGAGATCAACAGCTTGCGCACAGACGAACAAGCACTGGCCACACGCAGCGCCCAAGTCGTGGCGGCATTGCGCCAAGTGCTGCCTGCCCACGCCGTGTTGTCGTCGTCTGAAAACACCACGCCTTACGAATGCGATGGTCTGACCGCTTACCGCCAGCGCCCTTTGTGCGTGGCTTTGCCCGAGACCTATGAGCAAGTGCAAGCGGTTTTGCGCACGTGTCATGCGCTGCAAGTGCCGGTGGTGGCACGCGGTGCAGGCACCGGTTTGTCTGGGGGTGCCATGCCCAACGCACAAGGGGTCACGTTGTCGCTGGCCAAGTTCAACCGCATTTTGAAAATGGATGCACACAGCCGAACCGCGGTGGTGCAAAGCGGTGTGCGCAACTTGGCCATCAGCGAAGCCGCAGCCCCCTTGGGTTTGTATTACGCGCCGGACCCGTCCAGCCAAATCGCGTGCACCATCGGTGGCAACGTCGCCGAAAACTCAGGTGGCGTGCACTGCTTGAAATACGGTTTGACTTTGCACAATGTGTTGAAAGTCAAAGGACTCACGGTTCAAGGCGAATGGGTGGCGTTCGGCAGCGATGCACTGGACACACCCGGGTACGACATGTTGCCGTTGGTGGTGGGCTCGGAAGGCATGTTGGCCATCACCCTCGAAGTCACCGTCAAACTCACCCCCAAGCCGCAGCTTGCACGTTGCATCATGGCCAGCTTTGACGATTTGCGCAAAGCCGGTGACGCGGTGGCTGCCGTCATTGCCGCGGGCATCATTCCGGCGGGTTTGGAAATGATGGACAAGCCCATGACCGCCGCCGTGGAAGACTTTGTGCACGCGGGCTACGACTTGAATGCCGAAGCGATATTGCTGTGCGAGAGTGACGGCACGCCTGAAGAAGTGGAAGAAGAAATCGGCCGCATGAGCGCGGTGTTGCAAAGCTGCGGCGCGACCGCGATTGCGGTCAGCAAAGACGAGGCCGAGCGATTGAAGTTTTGGAGCGGACGCAAAAACGCATTTCCTGCGAGTGGTCGCATCAGCCCGGACTACATGTGCATGGACTCGACCATTCCGCGCAAGCGTTTGGCAGACATCCTGCTGGCGATTGCCGAGATGGAAAAGAAATACGGCTTGCGCTGCGCCAACGTGTTTCACGCAGGTGACGGCAATTTGCACCCGCTGATTTTGTTTGACGCGAACGACCCCGACCAATTGCACCGCTGTGAACTCTTTGGCGCGGACATTTTGGAAACCAGCGTGGCCATGGGCGGCACGGTGACTGGCGAACACGGCGTGGGTGTGGAAAAACTCAATTCCATGTGCGTGCAGTTTTCAGCGGCGGAAAACGAACAAATGTTTGGCGTGAAACGCGCGTTTGACCCGAGCGGTTTGCTCAACCCCGGCAAAGTGATTCCCACCCTGCAACGCTGCGCCGAGTACGGCAAGATGCTGGTGCGTGGCGGGCAAATGAGTCACCCGGAGTTGCCGAGGTACTGATCATTCAGGTCAACGCGCCCCAAACACCGCCGTCCCCACCCTGACCAGGGTGCTGCCCGCCTTCACCGCCGCTTCCAAGTCGGCGCTCATGCCCATGGACAACGTATCAAACTGAGGCAACGCCAACGCCGCTTGCAATTCGTCAAACAAATGCTTGGCTTGCAAGTGCACCGCCACCTGTGCATCAAAACCCTCCACCGGATCAGGGATCGTCATCAGGCCGCGCAACACCAGTCTCGGTAATGCAGACACCGCTTGCGCCAACGACAGCGCTTCGCTGGGTGACACACCGGCTTTGGTCGGGCCGCCGTCAATGTTCACTTGCAAGCAAATGTTCAGCGGCGGTAAACCTGCCGGTCGTTGCTCACTCAGGCGTTGCGCGATTTTCAAGCGGTCCACGCTGTGCACCCAATCGAAATGCTCGGCCACCGGTCGCGTCTTGTTGCTTTGTAAGGGGCCGATGCAATGCCAGACCAAGCCGGGCACATCTTTGAGGGCAGCGATTTTGTCCACGCCTTCTTGCACATAGTTTTCGCCGAAATCGCGTTGCCCAGAAGCGGCCACTTCGCGGACTTGATCAGCGGCAAAGGTTTTTGACACCGCCAACAATTGCACGCTTGCTGGTTTGCGGCCTGCTTGCAACGCGGCTTGCGTGATGCGTTCACGCACTGCTTGGTAACGCTGTTCTGTCTCACTCATCATGTGAGCAACTGTAACAAGCAACCGCCTCGCATGAACCCGCAATTGCTCGAATGGCTTTCACACACGCGCCACTCAGGTGCCTCGGACCTGCACCTGAGCGCAGGTCTTGCGCCCATGGTGCGCCGACTCGGTCAATTGCAATCGCTGGACGCTGCGCCTGTTCCCGCTGACCGCATGCAAGCATTGCTTGCAACTGCACTGCCGGATTGGCCTTGGTCATCCCCGGTTGCACCCAATGCAGTCACAGGCGATAAGCACAGCCATGACCATGACACCGCTGTCACAGTCAGTGGATTGGGTCGCTTTCGCGTGAATGTGTTTGCGCAACAACGCGGATGGTCATCGGTCTGGCGCGCCATTCCTGCGGACATTCCCGACTTGCCAGACATCGGTGCGCCACCTGCCCTGCGCGAATGGGCATTGCAAGCCAATGGGCTGCTGTTGGTCACCGGTGCCACCGGGTCGGGCAAGTCCACCACACTGGCTGCTTTGTTGCATCACCTCAATGTCACCCAACCGTTGCACATCCTCACGCTGGAAGACCCGATCGAATTCGAGCACCAAAGCGCACGCAGCTTGGTGCAGCAACGCAACGTGCCCGGGCATTGCGCCAGCTTTGACACGGCGTTGCGCGCCGCGTTGCGACAAGACCCGGATGTCATCATGGTGGGCGAATTGCGTGACCTCGCCACCATTCGGCTTGCTTTGGGTGCGGCTGAAACCGGACACTTGGTGCTGGCCAGTTTGCACACCCGTAGCGCGACACAAGCGGTTGAACGGTTGGTGGATGTGTTTCCCGCCGAAGAGAAATCGTTGGTGCGCAGCCAGCTCAGTTTGTCGTTGCTTGCTGTCGTCACCCAAACCCTGTGCCTTCACACCGATGGTCAACGCCGCGTGGCCGCACACGAAGTCCTTTACGCCACGCCGGCGGTACGGCACCTGATCCGCGAAAACAAAACCGCACAACTGCCCAATGCGTTGCAAACCGGCGCACAGTTCGGCATGCAAACCATGGCGCAATCGCTGGAGAAGCTGGTGCATTCCGGCGTGATCACTGCGCAAGAGGCCACCCGCCATGTGTCATGAACAAACAACACATTAAGATCAGAAAAACCTCACAGGATGTCACCCATGCCCCGCACCAACCCCAAAACCTACGAAACTTCCACCCCTGCCAAAGTCGCCTTCATCGGCTTGGGCGTCATGGGCTATCCCATGGCTGGCCACTTGGCACTGGCCGGCCACCATGTGACCGTGTACAACCGCAACCCGGCCAAAGCCAAAGACTGGTGCGCTGAATTTCCCGGTCATGCCAGCGCCGCCACGCCACGCGAAGCCGCGCAGGCTGCGGACATGGTGTTTTGCTGTGTGGGCAACGACGACGATTTGCGCGCCGTCATGCTCGGCGCCGATGGCGCATTGGCGGGTGTCAAAGCAGGTGCTTTGTTGATCGACCACACCACGGCCTCTGCCAACGTGGCGCGCGAGTTGTTTGCTGCTGCCAAAGCCAAGGGCGTGCATTTTGTCGATGCGCCGGTCTCGGGCGGCGAAGCCGGTGCGATCAACGGCATGCTCACCGTCATGTGCGGTGGCGAAGCGGCCGCTTTCGAGCGCGCCAAACCGGTGGGCATGGCGTTCTCCAAAGCGTTCACCTTGATGGGCGACAGCGGTGCCGGTCAACTCACCAAAATGGTCAACCAAATTTGCATCGCGGGTCTGGTGCAAGCGCTGTCCGAAGGCATTGCATTCGGACAAAAAGCCGGCTTGAACATGGAACAGGTCTTGGATGTCATTGGCAAAGGCGCGGCGCAAAGTTGGCAAATGGACAACCGTGGCAAAACCATGGTGGCTGACAAATTTGATTTTGGCTTTGCCGTGGACTGGATGCGCAAAGACTTAGGGTTGGTGATGGACGAAGCCAAGCGCAATGGCTCGCGTGTGCCAGTCACTGCATTGGTTGACCAGTTTTATGCCGATGTGCAAGCCATGGGCGGCAACCGGTTTGACACCTCGAGCCTGATCAAGCGCTTGCGCTGAAAAAAAACCACGCCGGTCAGGGCGTGGTTTTTCAGGGGTGCCAGCGGGTTACTTTTTGGCTTTGTCCGCGTCTGTTTTTTCCACGGGCGTTGGCAGCAAACGGCGCAATTCTTCTTCCGAGATGATTTCAAACAAGCGCACCACTTTGTTCACACCGCTGACATTGCGGATCACTTGGGTGGCACTGTCTGCTTCGCGTTGTGTCACACGGCCCATCAAGTACACCGTGTTTCGCTCGGTCACGACTTTGAAAGCATTGGCAAACAAATCGCGGCTGTCGACCAAACTGGCTTTGATTTTGCCGGTGACCACCAAGTCATTCGAGCGGCTGCCCAAACTGGCGTTCGGCATGACAGACAACTCGTTCACCACCGACTTCACGTTTTCAACTTTTTCCACAATGCCTGCCACCGCTTGACGCTCTTTGTCGGAAGGCACCTCGCCCGTGAGCAAGACCTGGCGGTTGTAGCTGGTGACGTTGACATGCACTTTTTCACCGAACATGTCGCGCACCTTGGAAGACGCACGCAGTTCAATGGTTTCGTCTTCGAGTTGTGTGCCCGAGGTTCGGCGATCGGTCGCCACCAACGCAGAGCCCGCCACGCTGGCCACCAAGATCGGTGCGCATGCGCTCATGCTCAGCGCCAGTAACAGCACAGCACCTGTGGTGCGTAATTGGCCATGTTTCATTCAGTTGTCTCCTGTTCACCCAATAATTGACTGTCCACGCCGTCACACAACCCGTGTAACACCAGCAAATGAACCTCTTGTATGCGCACCGCTTTGTCGCTCGGCACGCAAATATGCACATCGGTTTCCCGCAACTCTTGTCTGAGCTTGCCGCCGCTTTGGCCGGTCAAAGCCACCACAGACAACTCACGCTCGTGCGCGGCACGGATGGCTTGCAACAGGTTGTCGGCTTGGCCGCTGGCAGACACCACCAACAGCACATCACCCGGTTGTCCCAAGGCCCGCACTTGTTTGGCAAACACTTGCTCGAAGCCGTAGTCGTGGGCGGCACCAGTCAACCACACCGCATCGGTATTCAATGCAATGGCACCTAACTCGGGCCGCTCGCGTTCGTGGTGTCCGACGAAGGTGGCGGCAAACAATTGCGCCAACGCCGCCGAACCGCCATTGCCACAGGCCAACACTTTTCCGCCGCCAGTGACACTGACCAAAATGGATTGAATGGCCGCGGCCATGGGTTTGCTCAAAACCTGCGCAGCTTGGTATTTCAAGTCTGCGCTGTCGATGAACTGTTGTTCAATGCGTTGCTCTAGCATGGGGCAATCATACCTTTGCCACTTGACACCATGACCGAAATGGTGATGTTTTGTCAGCATTCAAATGCCGCTTGTATCCATTGCAACTGACCTGCCTGCACCACGACGACATCAAACCGACAGGCTGGCAAATGCGGCAGTCGACTGAGAAAGCAACGGGCGGCAAACACAATGCGTTGGCGTTTGGTCGCGCCAATGCTGGCCAGCGCACCGCCATGTCCCGCATGGCTGCGGCTGCGAACTTCGACAAACACCAGCGTGCCTTGCCGGTCGCGCACAATCAGGTCAATCTCGCCACCGCCGCGCCCGGGGGTGCGGAAATTGCGCTGGACCAATTGCAAGCCTTGTGCTTGCAAGAACGCCAAGGCCTCGTCCTCGGCGGCATCGCCTTGGCGTTTGCTGCTGAGTTTGTGTGGATGTTGAAAGGTTGCCATTGAATCAGCGTTTTGAAGCGGCACTGCCAGCGGCACTCGCCGCCTGTGAAGGCCAAGCACACCCCGGTGGTTGTTTGTATGTGCTGGCCACACCGATTGGCAATTTGGCCGACATCAGCTTGCGTGCGTTGTACCTGTTGCAGATGGCCGATGTGCTGGCCTGCGAAGACACACGTCACAGCCAAATGCTGCTGCGCCAATACGGTGTGGACAAACCCGGCAGCCACTGGCTGGCCGTGCACCAGCACAACGAGGCCAGCGCAGCCGAGCAAGTGATTGTGCAATTGCAGCAAGGCAAACGGGTGGTCTATTTGAGTGATGCAGGCACACCCGGGGTGAGCGACCCGGGCGCACGTTTGGTGGGCTTGGTCAGGCAGGCCGGGTTTCGTTGCATGCCTTTGCCCGGCGCCAGCAGCGTCACCAGCTTGCTCAGTGTCAGCGGTTGTGTGGAGGACAGTGGCTTTGTGTTTTGGGGGTTCTTGCCCACCAAAGCCACCGAGCGGCAAGCGCAAATACGCAGCATGTCGGCCGAACACCGGGCCCAAGTATTTTTTGAAGCGCCGCACCGCATCGACGCCTTGGCCAACGATTTGGCCGTGTGCAACGAGCGCTTATTGACGGTGGGGCGCGAGTTGACCAAACAGTTTGAGGAAATTGCCACCTTGCCCGCGGCTTCGTTCAGCGCTTGGTTGCAAGCCGATGCCACTCGCAGCAAAGGTGAATTTGCTTTGGTGCTGCATGCCTTGCCCGCCGTGTCGGATGGCATGGCGCGGGCCGAATGGTTGCTGGACCAATTGTTGGCCGAATTGCCGATCAAAACCGCGGTCAGATTGGCCGCCGACATCAGTGGCGCGCCACGCAATGCCTTGTATGCGTTGGCGCTGCAAAAGAAGACGGCTTAAGTCACCAGGTGTTGCGGTTTGCCCGCGACAAACGCTTCGACGTTGTCAATCAACTGATCCGCCAAAAACTGCATCGCTTGCAGCGATGCCCAAGCCACATGGGGCGTGAGGATGAAATTGGGCGATCGGATGTCCAACAACGGGTTGCCGTCTTTGGGCGGTTCTTGCGACAACACATCAAAGCCAGCGCCTGCGATCACGCCGGTTTGCAACGCCACTTTCAACGCTTGTTCATCGACCAAGCCACCCCGCGAGGTGTTGATCAACAACGCGCTGCGCTTCATTTGTTGCAACTGCGGCATGCCGATGAAATGGCGTGATGCCGGCGTCAACGGGCAATGCAAACTGATGATGTCGGACTCTGCAAACACCTGCTCGGGTGGCACGAAATCCACACCAGCGGCTTTGGGCGGCGCATGGTCAGCGAACAAGACTTTCATGCCCAAGGCCTGCGCAATCTTGGCAGTGGCTTGACCTAACACGCCTTCGCCAAAAATGCCCAAGGTGCTGCCGTGCAAATCGCGGATCGGGTAATCGAAAAAACAAAACTGTTCTTCGGTTTGCCAGCGACCTTTGAGCACATCGTCGCGGTACGCCATCAAATTTCGGCGCAATGCAAATATCAACGCAAACGCGTGTTCAGGCACGGTGTGCACTGCGTAGTTGCGGATGTTGACCACCGCCACGCCGCGTTCTCGGCAAGCATCGATGTCAATCACGTCATAGCCGGTGGCGGCCATGGCGATCAATTTGAGTTGCGGCAATTGCGCGAGTGTGTCGCGCCGAATAGGCACTTTGTTGGTGATGGCCACCGTCGCATGTTGCAAACGCTCGACCACTTGATCGGGTCGGGTTTGCACATGCTCTGTCCATTCGTGCGCGAACGAAGGCGCGCGCAGGTCAGCTTTTAAGGATTGCCTGTCCAGAAATACGATGTTTTGCATGCTCTTCCTTGTTGATGACGGGCGCGCCCAACCCAGAGGGTGCGGCATGTTGACGCCAGTAATTGCCTGCTGCTGCCGCGCCACTGCCTGGTTGTACTTCAACGCCGCAGTCGAGCATGGCCATTTCAGCGCCGTTGATGGCGGCCATCAAATGCACTTCGTTCATGTCGCCAAGGTGGCCGATGCGAAACAACTTGCCTGCCACTTTAGACAACCCGCCACCCAAGGACAAGTTGTAGCGGCGGTATGCGCGCGCGATCACGTCGGTGCCTGCAATGCCTGCGGGCAACATGACGGCGGTGACCGTGTCCGAATGCCATTTGGCTTCGGCGGCGCACAGCTTGAGTTGCCAGCCTTGCGTCACGGCGGCACGCACACCTTCTGCCAAGTAATGGTGACGGGCGTAGACGTTGTCCAAGCCTTCTTCGCTCAGCATCTTCATCGATTCGATCAAACCATACATCAATGGCAAGGCAGGCGTGTAGGGAAAGTAACCGGTGGCGTTGCTCTGCAACATGTCTTGCAAATCGAAATACGCGCGACGCAGCGTGGCTGTTTTGTGCATGGCGAGCGCTTTGGGGCTGACGCACAAAATGCCCAATCCGGCGGGCAACATCAAGCCTTTTTGCGAACCGCTGACGGCCATGTCAACGCCCCAATCGTCAAACCGGAAATCGACACAGCCCAAGGAGGACACGCAATCGACAAACAACAACGCGGGGTGCGCGGCATCGTCCAAGGCCTCGCGCACACCGGCGATGTCAGAAGTCACACCAGTGGCGGTTTCGTTGTGGCAAGCCAGCACCGCTTTGAACTGGTGTTGGGTGTCGTTTTTCAAAATGTCTGCGAATTGTTGCAAGGGCACGCCTGTGCCCCATTCGCATTCGACGATGTGCACGTCCAAGCCGAGGCGTTGGCACATGTCAATCCACAAATGGCTGAACTGGCCAAAACGCGCTGCCAGCACTTTGTCGCCGGGCGACAAGGTGTTGGTCAACGCCGCTTCCCAGCAACCGGTGCCAGACGACGGAAAAATGAACGGCGTGCCTTCTTTGGTGCGGAAGATGTCCTTGAGACCCGCCATGATGGTGTGGGTCAGGTGAGGGAAATTGGGTGAGCGGTGGTCTTCCATTGACACCATCATGGCGCGTTGGATGCGCTCTGGCACGTTGGTGGGACCGGGGACAAACAAAAAATTACGACCAGCCATGTGAACTCCTTTGATGGGTTAAACCGACAAAACTTCTGAAAAAAAACTCAGGGATGCAATACCGTGTCGCCGTACACAGGAAATGGGGCGACCAGTTCGGCCACCTTGTCACGCACCTTGGCCACGTGCGCGGCGTCTTCAGGAGCCTCCAGCACGTCAGCGATCAAATGTGCGGTCATGCGGGCTTGCTCTTGGCCAAAACCACGCGTGGTCATGGCGGGGGTGCCCAAGCGGATGCCGCTGGTGACCATCGGTTTTTCGGGGTCGTTCGGTATGCCGTTTTTGTTGCAAGTGATGTGCGCTTGGCCCAAGGCCAATTCGGCTGCTTTGCCAGTGATGCCTTTGGCGCGCAAGTCAACCAACATGACATGGCTTTCGGTGCGACCACTGACGATGCGCAAACCGCGCTCCACCAAGGTCTTGGCCAAGGTGTCGGCGTTCAATAGCACTTGCTGTTGGTAGCTTTTGAAAGCGGGTTGCAGCGCTTCATGGAACGCGGTGGCCTTGCCTGCGATCACGTGCATCAAGGGGCCGCCCTGCATGCCTGGGAACACCGCGCTGTTGATTTTTTTCGACATCTCTTCGCTGTTGGTCAAGATGATGCCGCCACGGGGTCCGCGCAAACTTTTGTGGGTGGTGGAGGTGACCACATCGGCAAAAGGCACAGGGTTGGGATAAGCACCCCCTGCGATCAAACCAGAGTAATGCGCCATGTCGACCATCAAGTAAGCGCCAATGCTTTTGGCCACTTGCGCAAAACGTTGCCAATCGATCTTGAGTGCGTAGGCAGATGCACCCGCAATGATGAGTTTGGGTTTGTGCTCGTGGGCCATGCGCTCCATGGCGTCATAGTCGATTTCTTCGGCTGCGTTCAAGCCGTAGCTGACCACGTTGAACCATTTGCCACTCATGTTCAAGTGCATGCCGTGGGTCAGGTGACCGCCTTCGGCCAAGCTCATGCCCATGATGGTGTCGCCCGGTTGCAGCAACGCCAAGAACACCGCTTGGTTGGCTTGCGACCCTGAATTGGCTTGCACATTGACAAAGTTCGCACCATACAAGGCTTTGAGTCGGTCAATGCACAGTTGCTCGACCATGTCAACAAACTCGCAACCCCCGTAGTAACGCTTGCCGGGATAGCCTTCGGCGTATTTGTTGGTGAGGATGGAGCCCTGCACCCGCATGACGGCCGGGCTGGTGTAGTTTTCAGAGGCGATCAATTCGATGTGTTGTTCCTGACGCTGCGCTTCTTGCAACACAGCCGACCACAACTGCGGGTCGCATTGAGAGATATCGCCATGGTCAGGAAACGCGGTCAGGGGGTGAGTGGTTTTGTTCAACATATCTTCAACCTGTTAAATACTTAAAAAAAGATTTTCTAAAAAAATCAGTGATAACGATTAGCCATATGGTCCAAGGGGATTGGCTTGATGCCCTGTGCGTGGCCAGCGCAACCAAACGCTTCAAAACGGGCTTTGCAAATGCCTCGGGCGGCTTTGCGTGCCGCAATCAAGGCTTTGCGCGGATCGAATTCGCTGCGGTCTTGCGCGAAGGCTTGGCGCATGGCGCCGGTCATGGCCAAACGGATGTCGGTGTCGATGTTCACTTTGCGCACACCCGAACGGATACCGCGCTGGATTTCTTCCACCGGCACGCCATAGGTTTCTTTGATGTCGCCACCAAACTCACGGATGATGGCCAACCACTCTTGCGGCACGCTGGAAGAACCGTGCATCACCAAATGGGTGTTGGGAATGCTTTTGTGGATCGCCACGATTTGGTCCATCGCCAAAATGTCCCCGGTGGGCTTGCGGGTGAACTTGTAAGCACCATGGCTGGTGCCAATGGCAATCGCCAACGCGTCCACGCCAGTGCGCTCGACAAAGTCTTTGGCTTGCACCGGATCGGTCAACAACATGTCGTGGGTCAATTTGCCAACCGCACCAATGCCATCTTCTTCACCGGCTTCGCCGGTTTCCAACGAACCCAAGCAACCCAATTCGCCTTCCACCGAGACACCCACGGCATGCGCCATTTCGCACACGCGACGTGTCACGTCAACGTTGTAGTCGTAGCTGGCCGGTGTTTTGCCGTCTTGCATCAACGAACCGTCCATCATCACGCTGGAAAAACCCGAGCGAATCGATTGTTGGCACACCGCCGGTGAGACACCGTGGTCTTGGTGCATGACGACAGGGATGTCAGGATGCGATTCGATGGCCGCGAGCACAAGGTGACGCAAATAGGCTTCACCCGCGTATTTGCGCGCACCAGCAGAGGCTTGCAAGATGACCGGGCTGTGGGTTTCTTGGGCAGCTTCCATGATGGCTTGCACCTGCTCCAAGTTGTTCACATTGAAAGCGGGCACGCCATAGCCATGTTCGGCGGCGTGATCGAGTACTTGACGCAAAGAGACGAGAGCCATGGGGTTTTCTCCAAATAAATATTTTTCTAAGTCAGCGGGATGCCTCAGGCCTTTTTCTTGCGCTCCATCATGCGCCAGACAAACGGGGTGAAGATCAATTGCATGGCCAACTCCATCTTGCCGCCTGGCACCACCACGGTGTTGGCACGCGACATGAACGAGTCATGGATCATGTTGAGCAAATAGGGGAAGTCGATGCCCTTGGGATTGGCAAATCGAATGACCACGAAACTTTCGTCAGGCGCAGGAATTTCGCGCGCGATGAACGGGTTGGAGGTGTCCACGCAAGGCACGCGCTGGAAGTTGACATGGGTGTGCGCAAACTGCGGGCAGATGTAATTCACATAGTCCGGCATGCGACGCAAGATGGTGTCTGTCACCGCTTCGGTGGAATAACCACGCTTGGACTTGTCGCGCCAAAGTTTTTGAATCCACTCCAAATTGATGACGGGCACCACGCCGATCAACAAGTCGGGGTGTTGCGCGATATTGACTTCAGGCGTCACGACGGCGCCGTGCAAGCCTTCGTAAAACAACAAGTCGGTTCCCGCAGGCACATCTTCCCAAGGCGTGAAAGTGCCGGGCTCTTGTTTGTAAGGCGCGGCTTCTTCGTGGTCATGCAAATACTTGCGGCGCTTACCGCTACCGCTTTCGCCATAGGTGCGGAACAAGGTTTCGAGCTCTGAAAACAAATTGGTGGTCGGGCCGAAATGGCTGAAATTTTTGTCGCCCTGTTTTTCTGCTTCGGCGGCTTTTTTGCGCATTTCCAAACGGTCATAGCGGTGAAAGCTGTCGCCTTCGATGATGGCTGCCGTGACTTTTTCACGGCGAAAAATGTTTTCAAAGGTGCGCGTGACAGACGTGGTGCCGGCACCAGAGGAGCCCGTGATGGCGATGATGGGGTGTTTGACGGACATGGTGTTCTTTTTTTTATCTCAAGATGAAAAATCAAATGCGAAACA
>Ga0192647_101145_pt1 | contig 17692 bp, 13 predicted proteins | sample LauGreFa1BDMLBSN_2_FD_133046 | JGI IMG/M metagenome (GOLD analysis project Ga0192647, IMG submission 133046) | Freshwater lake microbial communities from Lake Michigan, USA - Fa13.BD.MLB.SN - reassembly | ecosystem: Environmental > Aquatic > Freshwater > Lake | place: Lake Michigan, USA...
GTGGATGATCGGCGCAGCTGCTTTGACAGAGCCGTCAACCGGACGCGATTGCACACGGTCACGTGCGTATTGAACCGCTTTTTGGTACGCCCTGTCTGCGATGGCAATGCCTTGCACGCCCACGGCATAGCGCGCCGCATTCATCATGATGAACATGTACTCCAACCCACGGTTTTCTTGACCCACCAAAAACCCGGTGGCGCCGCCGTGGTCGCCATATTGCAAAACAGCCGTGGGGCTGGCTTTGATGCCCAGTTTGTGTTCGATGCTGACGCAATGCACATCGTTGCGTGCGCCAAGCGAGCCATCAGTGTTGACCAAAAATTTGGGCACCACGAACAAACTGATGCCTTTGATGCCCTCGGGCGCACCGGTCACACGCGCCAGCACCAAATGCACGATGTTGTCAGCCATGTCGTGCTCACCATAGGTGATGTAAATCTTGGTGCCGAACACTTTGTATGTGCCATCGGCTTGGGGCTCGGCACGCGAGCGCACCATCGACAAATCAGAGCCGGCTTGCGGTTCGGTCAAGTTCATGGTGCCGGTCCATTCACCGCTGACCAATTTGTCCAAATACGTGGCTTTGAGCGAGTCGCTGCCTGCGGTCAACAAAGCTTCAATCGCGCCATCGGTCAACAACGGGCACAACGCAAAACTCAAACTGGCGGCATTGAGCATTTCGCCACACGCCGCACCAATGGTTTTGGGCAAACCTTGGCCGCCAAAATCTGCGGGGTGCTGCAAACCTTGCCAACCACCCTCGGCATACTGTTTGTAAGCCTGTTTGAACCCTGGCGAGGTGGTCACGTGTCCCTCTTTCCAATGCGAGGGGTGTTTGTCGCTTTCCCAATTCAAGGGAGCCACCACGTCTTGGTTGAAACGCGCACACTCTTCGAGCACGGCTTGTGCAGTTTCCAAACCGGCGTCTTCAAAACCAGGCATGCTGGCAATCTGTTCAATTTGAGCCAAATGCTGCAGGTTGAACAGCATGTCTTTCACAGGTGCAACGTAACTCACGGTCTCTCTCCAAACATCGAAAGCAGATAAAAAAGGCACCCGAGGGTGCCTTTGCCACGCATCATCCCAGGGCAGCCACCAACTCTGGCACAGCCACAAACAGATCGGCTTCCAAGCCGTAATCAGCGACGCTGAAGATAGGTGCTTCTGGGTCTTTGTTGATCGCCACAATCACCTTGCTGTCTTTCATGCCTGCCAAATGCTGGATTGCGCCACTGATGCCGCAAGCCACATACAACTGAGGTGCGACGATCTTTCCAGTTTGCCCAACTTGCCAATCGTTCGGCGCGTAGCCGGCGTCAACCGCAGCGCGACTCGCGCCCAGTGCGGCCCCCAATTTGTCGGCCAATGGCGTGATGACTTCATTGAATTTCTCTGCGCTGCCCAAGGCGCGTCCGCCAGACACGATCACCTTGGCAGCGGTCAATTCAGGACGGTCGTTCTTGGCGATTTCGCTGCCCGTGAATTGGCTTTTTGCGTCGGCTGTGACAGCGGGTATGACCTCGATCGCGGCACTGCCGCCCAAGGCCGCTGCGTCAAAACCGGTTGTGCGAACAGTGATCACTTTGGTGGCATCGGTGGCTTGCACGGTCGCCATGGCATTGCCTGCATAAATGGGCCGCTCAAAGGTGTCAGGGCTGTCTACACGGGTGATGTCACTGACCTGCGCCACATCCAATTTCGCTGCCACACGCGGGGCCATGTTCTTGCCGCTGGCGGTGGCCGCAAACAGAATGTGCGAATAAACCGAGGCCAACGCCAATACCTGTGCAGCCATGTGCTCGGCCAAACCGTGGGCAAACAGGTCTGACTCGGCATGCAAGACCTTGCTCACGCCAGCGATTTGTGAAGCCGCTTGGGCAGCCGCTGAAGCATCCTTGCCCGCGACCAACACGTGCACATCACCGCCACACGCCAGCGCGGCAGTGACGGTGTTGAGGGTGGCTGGTTTGAGATTCTGGTTGTCGTGTTCTGCAATCACTAAGGAGGCCATGTCAAATCACCTTTGCTTCGTTTTTGAGTTTGTCCACCAACGTGGCCACGTCAGCGACCTTGATACCGGCGCTGCGCTTGGGCGGCTCGCTGACTTTCAATGTTTTGATGCGCGGCGTGACATCCACGCCCAAATCTTCAGGTTTGAACACATCGATTTGCTTTTTCTTGGCCTTCATGATGTTGGGCAAGGTGACGTAACGGGGTTCGTTCAAACGCAAATCGGTGGTGATGACCGCGGGCAAGCTCAATTTCAAGGTTTCCAAACCGCCGTCCACTTCGCGGGTGACGAGGGCGTGGCCGTCAGCCACTTCCACCTTGGAGGCAAACGTGGCTTGGGGCCAATCGGCCAAGGCTGCCAACATTTGACCGGTTTGGTTGCAATCATCGTCAATGGCTTGCTTGCCCAAAATGACCAAGCCGGGTTGTTCTTTGTCCGCCAAGGCCTTGAGCAATTTGGCCACAGCCAAAGGCTGCAGCTCTTGGTCGGTTTCCACCAATATGCCGCGGTCTGCGCCGATGGCCATGGCAGTGCGCAAAGTTTCTTGGCATTGGGTCACACCACAAGACACCACCACCACCTCGGTCAACACGCCCTTTTCTTTCAAACGCACGGCTTCTTCAACGGCGATCTCATCGAACGGGTTCATGCTCATTTTGACGTTGGCGATGTCCACGCCGGTTTGGTCAGATTTGACCCGCACCTTGACGTTGTAATCCACCACGCGCTTGACAGCGACCAGTGCCTTCATGGGTTTGCTCCAAGGAAATAGATAAGTAAAAGTCATGCCTTCCAAGGACAGGAAGTTGACGTTCACGTCATTCTAGACGAATCCATTCTCATTTGTGAACGGTCGTGCTTTTTTATCCCCTCCTGCCCAAAGGCCGGGTTGATGCTCAGGCAGTTGGGTGGCTGCCCCACTGAATCGGTTTGGCCATCGGCAAGCTGACCTGGGCTGCTTGCAATGCCGCCCAAACCGCGGCGTGCACGCTGGAGAGCACTGCCATGCGTGAAAGCAACCGGTCAGCCACCCAAAACTGCAAAGTGAATTCCAAGCCGTCGGCACTGAAACGGCTGAAATGCACTTGTGCTGGCGGGTCTGCATTGACATCCGGCAGCGTGTTCAATGCGTTCAGCAGCAAAGCTTGAACCTCTTGCACGTTGTTTTCGAGTGCCACGGTCACTTGGGTTTGTAAAGAAACCGCGGAGTCAGACAACGAAAAATTGTCCACCCGTTGCGTGATCAGCAGCTCGTTCGGGATGATGGATTCGCGCCCATTCGCGTCACGAACCAGGGTGTAACGCGTTTTGATGTCGCTGACTTGGCCTTCCACCCCATCGACCCGGATGTGGTCACCGATGCGCACGGATCGCTCAACCAACACCACGAACCCACTGACGTAATTGGCCGCAAGTTTTTGCAAGCCCAAGCCCAAACCGACACCCAAGGCACCGCCCAACACCGACAAGGCGGTCAAATCCACCCCGACGGCAGACAACGCCAACAGCAAACCCAGCAACAAAAACACCGCACGCAACACATTGGCAGCGACTTTTCGCATCGACAAATCGCTGACGGTTTGGCTGAGCACGCGGTGTTCGATGGCAGCAGACAACCACAAGCTGAGTACCAACACCAAACCGGAAGACAGCATGCCTTCAAACAATGTGCGCAGATCGATCTTGACCCGACCGAAGTTCAAATGGATTTGCGCCATTTCCGTGGCCACCAAGGGCAGCAAATCGGTGATCCACAACACCGCCACGCCCCAAGCCAGCCATGACACCAAGCGTTCTGTGAGCAAAGCGGCAGGTGAACGTGGAAACACCGCCATCAATACGCGAGCACACAAACGTATCAGTGCCAGCGACAACAACACCGGCACAGCCAACTTCAACAAAATGACTGGCTGCTGCTTCGAGAGCAGCATCTGCACAAGATAGGTCAGCAACAACGCCAACAGTGGAAACAACAAGCCATCGATGACTTGTTTGCCAAACAACACCGATTCGCTTTGGGAATGCCGCCCCATGACCCAAGCGGTCAACCAAGCGAACACCACGATCGCCGACAAATAAATGGCCTCTCTGAGCAAGGCCGTTGGCAAGCTCTCTTGCGTCAGCGCAGACAGTAATACGTTGAGATTTTCCATGTTTGAAATCAGCTTAACACGCTTGAATGAACCGATTTTCACCTGCGGTTGGCTACACTCAGGTCCAATGCGCAACCTTCTAACCCATAACCTCGCCCACCGCTACCGAACCAGCTTGTGGACGGCGCTCATCGCAGTCTGTGCCGTGTGTGTCAGCCTGGCCCATGCAGCGACCCCAACCCCGAAGGCTGCGGCGTCCAAACACCAAACATCTGCGGCTGCCAAGAAAAAAGCCCCGCCTCGCTCGGGCGCCAACGTTGTCAAAGGCAAAGCCTTTGGCCATTCCGTCGCAGTGCGTGAGCTGGCAAAAACCATCGCAAGACAACAGCAACTTCCCCAGGCATGGGTTCAAAAGCAAATTGCAAAGGCGCGCTTGGTGCCCGCCATCCTCACCATGGTGTTGCCACCTGCATCCGTGCAACAAAAAAATTGGACCGCCTACCGAGCCAGGTTTTTGACCGATTGCCGCATCCAAACCGGTGTCAAGTTTTGGCGCGACCATGCTTTGCTGCTGGACCAGGCCTTGGTGATTTACGGTGTTGCGCCGCAATACATCGTCGGCATCATCGGGGTGGAAACTTTTTATGGCCAATACCAAGGTCAGTACAAATTGCTGGACGCATTGGCCACCCTCAGTCTGCAATTTCCAGCAGCGCATCCGCAAGCCTCCGAACGCAAAGCCTTTTTTCAAAATGAATTGGCTTATTTCTTGAAACAACAAAAAACGCAGCCCAGCCAAACGCCACCGCTGGGGAGTTACGCCGGCGCCAGCGGATGGCCTCAGTTCATGCCGTCGAGCATCGCGCGGTTTGCCGTCGACTTTGACGGTGACGGTCGCATCGACCTCAGCAACAGCACTGCCGATGCGATTGGTTCTGTCGCCAACTATTTCAAAGCCTACGGCTGGCAACCGAACATGCCCACCCATTTTGAAGTGAATACCGGGTCCATCCATGAAGATGACCTGAATGCTTTGTTGGCCCCCGACATCGTGCCTTCGTGGTCCGTGGCGCATCTGCAAAGCAAGCAAGCTGTGTTGGAAGATTCCGCGCTGTCGTTTGGCAAACCGTTGGCGCTGGTGCAATTGCACAATGCGGGCAACCCACCCAGTTATGTCGCGGGCACCGAAAATTTTTTCGTGATCACCCGCTACAACCGCAGCAGTTATTACGCGCTGGCGGTGATTGAATTGGGACATGCCGTTGCCCATGCCATGGCCAACCCGCCAGAGAATTCATCGAATTGTTGGTGACGCATTTAATTGGTATCTGACCCCAATTTCCCAATTTCACGCAACACATTCTTCTGCACTTTGCCCATGGCGTTGCGGGGCAACTCTGGCACCAATTGACAATATTTAGGCAGTTTGAAGTTGGCCAATCTGCCTTTGAGTGACTGCAACAAGTGGTCGGCTTGCAACGCTGAACCGGGGCGCGCCAGCACAAACGCAAAACCCACCTCCCCGAAATCTGCATGCGGCACCCCCACCACGGCGCTTTCTGCAACGCCTGGCAAGTTGTTCAACACGTCTTCAATTTCAGCTGGATACACATTGAGACCGCCGCTGATGATCAAGTCCTTGCTGCGACCCACAATGCGCACATACCCTTTGTCATCCAAAGTGCCCATGTCACCCGTGATGAAGTAGCCATCTGCGGTGAACTCTTGGGCGTTTTTTTCAGGCATGCGCCAATACCCTGCAAACACATTTGGCCCCTTGACCTGAATGCTGCCGACTTCACCACGAGGCAAGGGCTCGCCCGCAGCGGACACGATCCGCAGGTCCACGCTTGGCAAAGCAAAACCCACGCTGCCACCGATGCGTTCGGTGGCGCCACCAAATCGTGGATCAGCGCGGTACGGGTTGGATGTCAGCATGACGGTTTCACTCATGCCATAACGCTCCAACACGGTGTGACCGGTTCGCTCTTGCCATTGCACGAAGGTGTCGACCAACATCGGTGCCGAACCGGAAATGAACAACCGCATGCCTGCGCAAGCGGATTTGTTCAAACCAGGCAGCGCCAGCAAACGCGTATAGAAAGTAGGCACCCCCATCAACACGGTGGCACGCGACATGTCTGCCAACACCCGTGCAGGGTCAAACCGGCTGTGCCAACACATTGGGCTGCCGCTGAGCAACGCACCGTGGATTGCCACAAACAGGCCATGCACATGAAAAATGGGCAGTGCGTGAATCAACACATCGCCAACTTGCCAGCCCCAGTAGTCATTCAGCACACGTGCATTGCTCAGCAAATTGCCATGGCTCAACATCGCCCCTTTGCTGCGCCCCGTGGTGCCACTGGTGTAGATGATGGCGGCGATGTCATCGGGTTGGCGGTGAACCGGTGTGTGCAAATCGCTGTGGTGCGCAGCGCGTTGCAGCAAACTGCCTGTGCGTTGGTCGTCCAGCGTGACCACATAGGTCGTGCCTGATTGGAATGCGATTTTGCTCACGCTGCTGAATTTCTCAGGCGAACACACCACCAACGCCGGTTCGGCATTGCCAATGAAATACGCCATCTCAGCGGCTTGGTAAGCAGGGTTCAGCGGTAAAAACACGTGACCACTGCGCAACGTGGCCAAGTACAACATCAACACTTCCACCGATTTTTCAACCTGCACCGCGATGCGAGATGACGCGGGTAATGTCAGACTCTCGATCCAATTGGCGATCATCGCGCTGCCGCGCTCCAAGTCGCTCCAGCTGTAAGCCAAGCCCTGGTCTGTTTCAACCGCTATGCGTTGCAAGTCATCAGGAAAACCTTCTCTCAGTGCTTGGTAAAGATTGGCGTTGTGCATCAAACATCCCATCCAAGTTCAGGTGTGATCAACAGGCACAAGACGGCGTTGTGACCACACCATCAAGCCAATACCGATGAGCACCATCGGCACGCACAACCACTGGCCCATTGACAGGCCCAACGACAACAGGCCCAAATGCGCATCCGGTTCACGGAAATACTCTGCAGCGAAACGCAAACTGCCATAGCCCACCAAAAACACACCGGATACCCAGCCCGTGGGGCGGGGTTTGCGCGCCAGCCACCACAACACCGCAAACAACAACAAACCCTCTAGCAAGAATTGGTAAATCTGCGAAGGGTGTCTGGGCCATTGCGAGCCGCTTTGCGGGAACACCATGGCCCACGGCAAACTGGGGTCAGCCGCCCTTCCCCACAGTTCACCATTGATGAAATTGCCGATGCGCCCTGCAGCCAGCCCAGTGGGCACGCAAGGCGCGACAAAGTCAGTGACCTCGAGCCAATGCCGTTTCTTGCGCCAAGCGGCCAAGGCCATCGCGCCAATCACGCCCAACATGCCGCCATGAAAGCTCATGCCACCTTGCCAGACATAGGCGATTTCCAAAGGATGTGCCGCGTAATAACCGGGTTGGTAAAACAGGCAATACCCCAAACGGCCACCCAGCACCACGCCAAGCAAGCCATAGGTCATCAAGTCGTCTATGAATTGAACATTCCATGTGCCTGACTTGGACAAACTGGCGTAGGGTTCGTGCTTGAGTCGCCAACGCGCCAACCCCAAAAACAGCATGAAAGCCACAAGGTAGGTGATGCCATACCAATGGATGGATACTGGCCCCAAAGACAAGGCCACGGGATCAAATTGAGGATGTATCAGCATGTGACCGATTGTGCGTCAATTCAAGGTACAACCCATGCCTTTGGCCGGTCCACTCGGGCGGTCGCCCCCCAAGGCTAAACTCTTTGCTCATCCGTATTGAAACATTGGACAACCCATGGCTACTTCCCCCATCAAAATCAACCGCCGCTCTGCCAACATCACCGAGGGCAAATCCCGCGCGCCCAACCGCTCGATGTACTACGCCATGGGCTACGAAGAAAGTGACTTTGTCAAGCCGATGGTCGGTGTGGCCAACGGGCATTCCACCATCACCCCATGCAACAGTGGTTTGCAAAAACTGGCCGACGCCGCCGTGGCGGGCATCGAAGAGGCCGGTGGCAACGCGCAAATTTTCGGCACGCCCACCATTTCAGATGGCATGAGCATGGGCACCGAGGGCATGAAATATTCCCTCGTCAGCCGCGAAGTCATCTCTGATTGCATTGAAACCTGTGTCGGTGGCCAATGGATGGACGGCGTCGTTGTCGTTGGAGGTTGCGACAAAAACATGCCCGGCGGCATGATGGGCATGTTGCGCGCCAACGTGCCTGCCATTTATGTCTATGGCGGCACCATTCTTCCTGGCCATTACAAAGGCAAAGACCTCAACATCGTGAGCGTGTTTGAAGCCGTGGGCGAGAACGCCGCCGGCAAATTGAGCGATGCGGATTTGCGTGAAATTGAGATGCGCGCCATCCCCGGCACCGGTTCTTGCGGCGGCATGTACACCGCCAACACCATGTCCTCTTCTTTTGAAGCGCTCGGTATGGCCTTGCCCTACTCCTCCACCATGGCCAACCCGCACGACGAAACACAAAACTCGGCCAAAGAAGCGGCCAAAGTTTTGATTGAAGCGATCAAAAAAGATTTGAAACCGCGCGACATCGTGACGAAAAAAGCCATCGAAAATGCAGTCGCCGTCATCATGGCCACTGGCGGCTCCACCAACGCGGTGCTGCACTTTCTGGCCATTTCACATGCAGCGCAAGTCGATTGGACGATCGATGACTTCGAACGCATGCGCAAAAAAATCCCCGTCATTTGCGACCTCAAACCCAGCGGCAAATACTTGGCTGTCGATTTGCACAAGGCCGGCGGCATTCCGCAAGTCATGAAGGTATTGCTCAAAGCGGGTTTGCTGCATGGTGACTGCATGACCATCACAGGCAAAACCGTGGCAGAGAATTTGGCCGATGTGCCTGACGCACCGCGCGCAGACCAAGATGTGATTCGCCCGATCGACAAACCCATGTACGCCGAAGGCCATTTGGCGATTTTGAAAGGCAACCTCTCTCCCGAGGGCGCCGTGGCCAAAATCACCGGCTTGAAAAACCCGGTCATCACGGGGCCGGCCAGGGTGTTTGACGACGAACAATCCGCACTCAAAGCGGTGCTGGACGGCAAAATCAAAGCTGGTGATGTCATGGTGTTGCGCTACCTTGGCCCCAAAGGCGGCCCCGGCATGCCTGAGATGCTGGCCCCGACCAGCGCGTTGATTGGCGCAGGTTTGGGTGAAAGCGTGGGCCTCATCACTGACGGGCGTTTCTCGGGTGGCACTTGGGGCATGGTGGTTGGCCATGTCGCGCCTGAAGCCGCGGTAGGTGGCACCATCGCCTTGATTCACGAAGACGACAGCATCACGATTGATGCGCACAAACTGTTGTTGCAACTCAACGTGCCTGACGCCGAGATTGCAAAACGCCGCGCCGCATGGAAAGCACCTGCACCACGTTACACCCGCGGTGTGCAAGCCAAATTTGCCCACAACGCGTCCACCGCCAGCAAAGGCGCGGTGTTGGACTTGTATTGATTTTTTTACTCTGAGGACTTAGTCATGAAACGTGTGTTGATTGCCACCCTGACCGCTGTTTGTTTAAGCAACGCCGCTTGGGCGGATGAAAAATTGGCGGGTGCCAAAAATTGTTTGGGTTGCCATGCCGTCGGCACCCAAGTGCTGGGCCCCTCGTTCAAAGAGGTGGCCAAAAAATACGCTGGCAACAAAGAGGCTGCTGCGGCTTTGGCCACCAAAATTCGTCAAGGCGGTGGCGGTGTTTGGGGTGCGATTCCCATGCCAGCCAACCCGCAAGTCAATGAAGCTGAGTCAAAAAAATTGGTGACTTGGATTTTGGGTTTGAAATAAAATTGAAAATTGGGGTCAGATACCAATTTCCCAATTTCAAACGCTCTCAGACAACTGCGTCAATATGGCTGGGTTCTCCAGCGTTGACACATCTTGCGTGATCGCCTCGCCCTTGGCAATGGACCGCAACAAGCGACGCATGATCTTGCCCGAACGTGTTTTGGGTAAGTTCTCGCCAAAGCGAATGTCCTTGGGCTTGGCGATCGGGCCGATTTCCTTGCCCACATGGTCACGCAACAACTTGGCGATTTGCTTGGCCTCGTCACCCGTAGGGCGCGAGCGCTTCAACACCACAAACGCACAAATGGCTTCACCGGTGGTGTCGTCCGGGCGGCCCACCACCGCCGCTTCGGCGACCAGTTCGGTGCAACTCACCAACGCCGACTCGATTTCCATCGTGCCCATGCGGTGACCAGAGACGTTCAACACATCGTCAATTCGTCCCGTGATGGTGAAGTTGCCTGTGTGCGCATCGCGAACCGCACCGTCACCTGCCAAATAGTATTTGCCTTGGAAGTCTTCAGGAAAATAACTTTTCTTGAACCGCTCCGGGTCGCCCCAAATGGTGCGGATCATCGAAGGCCAAGGTTTTTTCACCACCAATATGCCGGCCTGACCGTGAGGCACGTCTTTGCCCGTTTCATCCACGATGGCCGCTTGAATGCCCGGAAAAGGCAAGGTGCATGAGCCAGGCACCAAATGCGTCGCACCCGGCAACGGCGTGATCATGTGACCACCGGTTTCGGTTTGCCAAAAGGTGTCCACAATCGGGCAACGGCTGCCACCCACATGCTGGTGGTACCACTCCCAAGCCGCTGGGTTGATCGGCTCGCCGACCGACCCGAGCAATCGCAAACTGCCTAAGTTGTAACGGGCCGGGTGAACCGCTTCGTTGCTCTCTGCCGCTTTGATGAGCGAGCGAATCGCCGTGGGCGCGGTGTAAAAAATACTGACTTTGTGGTCCTGGATCATTTTCCAAAAACGACCTGCGTCTGGGAAGGTGGGCACACCTTCAAACACGATTTGTGTGCCGCCCAGTGCCAACGGACCATAAGCAATGTAAGTGTGGCCAGTGACCCAACCGATGTCAGCGGTGCACCAAAACACATCGTCGTGTTTCAGGTCAAACGTCCATTCGGTGGTGAGCGCGGCATGCATCAAATAACCACCGGTGCTGTGCTGCACGCCTTTGGGTTTGCCGGTCGAGCCAGAGGTGTAGAGCAAGAAGAGCGGGTGCTCAGCTTCTACCCACTCTGGGGTACAGGTGGTGGGCTGCTTGTCCGCCAGTTCAGACAACCACAGGTCGCGGCCCGCCTGCATGGCCACTTCTGCACCTGAGCGCTTGGCCACCAACACATGCTGAATGCTGTCGCAACCACCCAAGGCCAGTGCTTCGTCAACGATGGATTTCAAAGGCAGTTGCTTGCCGCCACGCAATTGGTGGTCTGCGGTGATGACCAATTTGGCACCAGTGTCTTCGATGCGGTCACGCAAACTTTGCGCGGAGAAACCACCAAACACCACCGAATGGGTGGCGCCAATGCGCGCACAAGCTTGCATGGCTGCCACACCATCGACAGACATGGAGATGTAAATGATGACCCGGTCGCCTTTGGTGATGCCCAACGACTTCATGGCATTGGCGATTTGGCAGGTGCGTGACAACAACTGCGCATAACTGGTGCGGGTGACTTCACCGCCGTCAGCTTCAAAAATGATCGCGGTTTTGTCACCCAGTCCACGCTCGACTTGGCGGTCTAAGCAGTTGTAAGACGCATTCAATCGACCGTCTTCAAACCAAGTGAAGAACGGCGCCTTGCTTTGGTTCAATGTTTGCGTGAAAGGGGTTTGCCAATCGAGCAAACGCTTGGCCTGCGCTGCCCAAAACCCCTCGTAATCCTCTTCGGCCTGTTTGACCAAGGCATGGTAGGCGTCCATGCCGGACACGGCAGCTTGCTTGGCAAATGCGGGGGGCGGTGCAATCACCGGTAAAGGGTGGTCGTGGCTCATGGCTTGTCTCCTGAATTGGGTGGCCGATCTGGCGGCTCTGGGCTTGAACTCACCTGACTTTCGCGGCAGGCTCTTACAAGGCACTGACTGGCTTGAAACTTACTGCGCCCAGCGCCATTGGCTTTGCCTAGAATCCCAGCAGTGCCCCTATCCCTTCACGCGCCAGGAAAACCAGCATGCAAGCCTCTGAACCAAAGCCTCCAAACAAACTGTCTCGATTTGTTTTTGCCAGCCGTTGGCTGCAACTCCCGCTGTACTTGGGATTGATCGCTGCGCAAGGCGTTTATGTCTACCATTTTTGGGTGGAATTGGTTCATTTACTCGAAGCAGTGTTTGGCAGCCAAACTGCCTTGCAAGCCCTGGTCACCAGCATTGGCTACAAAAGCGACAGTGTGCCGACCAAACTCACCGAGGCCATCATCATGCTGGTCATTTTGGGCTTGATCGACGTGGTCATGATCTCCAACCTGTTGATCATGGTGATTGTGGGCGGCTACGAGACCTTTGTCTCGCGCATGTACCTGGAACAACACCCCGATCAACCTGAGTGGCTGAGCCATGTCAACGCATCGGTGTTGAAAGTGAAATTGGCCATGGCCATCATCGGTATTTCGTCTATCCATTTGCTCAAAACTTTCATCAATGCCGCCAACTACGATGAGAAAGTATTGATCTGGCAAACCATCATTCACATCGCGTTTTTACTCAGCGCCATCGCCATTGCCTACACCGACAAATTGCTGAACCAAACCCGCGTGATTGGCAACGAAGCCGATGCACACCACTGAACGTTCGTTGACACGCCATGACCCACATCAAACAAAACGACTTGATCGAATCGGTTGCCGCCGCATTGCAATTCATCAGCTACTACCACCCGACAGACTACATCGCGCATTTGGCACGCGCCTATGAACGCGAGCAAAGTGCAGCGGCCAAAGATGCCATCGCCCAAATTTTGACCAACAGCAAAATGAGTGCGACCGGACACCGCCCCATCTGCCAAGACACCGGCATCGTCAACGTGTTCCTCAAAGTCGGCATGGGCGTGCGGTTTGAGGGCTTCAGCGGCAGTTTGGATGACGCCATCAACGAAGGGGTGCGCCGTGCCTACAACCACAGTGACAACCGCTTGCGTGCCAGCGTGGTGGCCGACCCGCAGTTCGCCCGCCAAAACACCGGCGACAACACACCCGCCGTCATCTTCACTGAGCTGGTAGAAGGCGACACCTTGGAGGTGACCGTGGCTGCCAAAGGCGGCGGCAGCGAAAACAAATCCAAAATGGTCATGCTCAACCCAAGCGACAGCGTGGTCGATTGGGTGCTGAAAACCGTGCCCACCATGGGCGCAGGTTGGTGCCCGCCTGGCATGTTGGGCATCGGCATTGGCGGCACCGCAGAAAAAGCCATGTTGATGGCCAAACAAAGTTTGATGGACGACTTGGACATGCATGAGCTGCAAGCCAAATCATCCCAAGGCGAGAAGCTGACGCCAACCGAAGAACTGCGCTTGGAGTTGTACGAGAAAGTCAATGCGCTGGGCATTGGTGCGCAAGGTTTGGGTGGGCTCACCACCGTGCTCGACATCAAGATTCAGATGTACCCCACGCACGCGGCCAGCAAACCCGTGGCGATGATTCCCAATTGCGCGGCGACGCGTCACGCGCATTTTGTGATGGACGGCAGCGGCCCGGTCTACTTGGACCCGCCCTCATTGGATCTGTGGCCAAAAGTGGACTGGGTGCCTGACACACTCAAAAGCCAACGGGTCAATTTGAATACGTTGACCCGCGAACAAGTGGCGGCTTGGAAGCCCGGGCAAACCTTGTTGCTCAACGGCAAGATGCTCACTGGTCGAGACGCCGCACACAAACGCATTCAAGACATGTTGGCCAAAGGCGAGCCATTGCCAGTCGATTTCACCAACCGGGTCATTTATTACGTCGGCCCGGTCGACCCGGTCGGCGATGAGGCCGTGGGGCCTGCCGGCCCGACCACCGCCACACGCATGGACAAATTCACCGAGATGATGTTGGCGCAAACCGGTTTGATCGCCATGGTCGGCAAAGCCGAACGCGGACCAACCGCCATCGAGGCGATTCAAAAGCACCAATCCGCTTACCTGATGGCCGTGGGTGGCGCCGCATACCTGGTGTCCAAAGCCATCAAGCACGCCAACGTGGTGGGCTTTGCCGACTTGGGCATGGAAGCCATTTACGAATTTGATGTGGTGGACATGCCCGTCACGGTCGCTGTCGATGCCGGTGGCACCAGCGCCCACATCACCGGCCCTGCCGAATGGTCCAAACGCATTGCCAGCGGCGAGTTCAAAGGCATTGCCGTCACCAGCCGTTGAAGCCATTGCCAACCCACCATTTGCCACACCACATGACGCTCCCACGCCTGGCACCGATCGGGGTGTTTGACAGTGGCGTGGGGGGATTGAGCATTTTGCAAGCTTTGCAATCCCAACTGCCACACGAATCCTTTGTGTATTTGGCAGACAGCGGGTTTGCGCCTTATGGTGAACGAGACGAGGCATTTGTTTTGCAACGCGCCCATCATGTGCTTCACACGCTGCTGCAACAGCATCAGATCAAAGCTTTGGTGGTCGCTTGCAATACGGCCACCGCCTTGGCCATTCACGAACTGCGCGAGGCTTATCCGGATTTGCCTGTGTTTGGTGTCGAACCTGCCATCAAACCTGCGGCCTTGCAAAGCCAGACCCATCGCGTGGGCGTGATGGCCACCGCCGGCACATTGGGCAGCGCCAAATTCCAAGAGTTGCAACGCAGCCTGCAAGACCAAGCCGAATTTGTCTTGCAAGCTTGTGATGGCTTGGCCGATGCCATCGAGCAGCAATGGCAAACACCAGACGACCACACTGTACGCAGTTTGTGCGAAACATATTTGCATGCCATGGGCGAGTTTGGCGCAGCTTCACGTCAGATCGACACGCTGGTTTTGGGTTGCACCCATTACCCGTTTGCCAAACCCGTGATTCAACGCATCGTCGGGCCCGACGTCAGGTTGATCGACAACGGCCAACCGGTGGCCAGACGCGTTGCACAAGTGCTGCACGACAAAGGTTTGCTGGTCACAGATGCGCTCGAGCCCAAATTGCATTTGCTTGCCACCGGTGAAACACGGAATTTGCAAAGCGCGGCAGCGGCTTGGTTGAAACTGTCTGCACCAGTGAGTGTGGTTTAAGCCAATTCACGCCACGGCCACACTGAACCCAATCATCGTGCCTTTGCCAAGCGTGCTGTGCCAACGGGTTTGCAAACCCATTTGCTGCGCCAATTCTTTGAAACTGTACAAACCCAAACCGAGTGTGCGCAATGGCTGTGTGCCCTTGTCAAATCGCTTGAAGGCATCAAAGCCATCCGACAATTGCGTTGCCGACATGCCAATCCCCGTGTCCATGCACCAGATCCACAAGCATGGCCCTTGTCGCCGACACCCGATCAACACACTGCCGCCTGCCTCTGTGTAGCGCAAAGCATTGGTGAGTAAATTTCGCACCATGCGGCAAACCTGTACTTGGTCAACAAGCACCTTGCAACGAGAAGGTTGGTATCGCAACAGAATGTGCTTTTGTTCTGCCAACAACCGCATTTCCTCGACCAATGGAGACAGCAGTTCATTCGCCGTGCATGTTGTGGGTTGTTGTGACTGTTCAACAGCGTTCGCCCCTTCCGCCCAAAATTGCAAATGGCCGATGAAATCATCCACGGTGCGACTGGCCAATTGCATGCCAGCCAACAATGCGGGACGCCGTGCATCTGGTGCGGCCACCAAGGCGCTGGCATACAGCAACAGGCTTTGGATCGGTTGCCATATATCGTGGTGAGCCGCGGCAAACCACCGACTGCGTGCCTTGGTCAATTGCATGTCTAAGCGCAACGCATCCCGGTTGTGAATCACATGCATGCAGGCACTCCAGCCTAGCAGCGTGGCCACCAGCGAGCCTTGCACAAAATGCGTGCCCAACGTGGTGACCAAAGGCCATTCAAGGTATCTGAACAACCAATAAATGAGCATGCCAAACAAGTACACCACCCAGACCGAGACAAACACAGCGCGCTTGAGGCTGGGAAGCAGCCGGTAATGCCAGGCGCTGATCGCCAACAGCCATGACGCATGCAAGCTGCCGCCGATCAGCAACACAAAACGCATGTTGTGCGGCCAAAGCATCAGCGAGCCGACAAACACCATCCACCAGACCAGCGCCAGACCATGCATCACCCGATGCAACCTGGGATGGTTCATCGACGTTTTCATGAACGCCTGCGCGTGATAGATGCTGATCCCAAATAACAAGCCATATGCCATGCACCCTGCCAAGGCGGCCTCATGGCGGCTGAGCGCTGGCCAGATCAAATTCATCAGGCCACTGACCCACAAACCTGCCACCACCTCAAGCATGGCCAGCAGATTGAACAGCATCAGCGTTTTGGATTTCAACACGGGCAGAAAGGTCAAGCTGTACACCACGACCAACAAAGGCGCAGCCAAGATGCAACCGATCAACAAACACAGTTTCAAATGCTGCTGCATGAATTCTTGAGGTTGTTGAATGCGCACCGGAAACTGCACCCGGTTCACGCCATGGAGACGGATCAAGACATCGATTTGCCTGTGTGTGGTGTCGTAGATTGGCCAAGTGACAAACAATTGGCCGCTGCCCCAGCCAAGATCGGTGGTTTCATGCAATGCGGCCTGGCGCTGCCAAGTGCCACCGTTGAAACGCAACCACAACTCGCTGTGTTCTTGGGTGGGTGACTGCAAACTCAGCCACAACGGCAATGGCCTCGCTTCATCCACTGGCAATGTCCACGCGGCCCAATGCGGCGCGCTGTTGGCAGGTGCGAGCACCTGATGTGGTTGAGCCAATCGCAAGGCGTCTGGTGAAAAACTTCGCTCCCATGCTTGTTGCGGCGTCAAATTTGCACCATGGTCTGTCACCACGCGCAGCAAATGCCACACGGGAAATTCGATTGTCTGAGCGTTGACCCATGCCGGACTGGTCACCCACAGCCACGCAACCATCCCTCGTTTCAAGCACTGCGTCAGACGCAGACACCTACCCATGCTGTTGCCCCGCCCGGTGCGCCCATTGCCAATAAACCGCCGATGCCTGGGTTTTGTTTTTCACACCCAGACGTTGATAGATACTGATTTGGTGAGTTCGCACCGTGCTTTCCTCAATGGCCAACGCCAGTGCCACTTCACGACTTTTTTTGCCTCTGGCCAACTGCGACAACACATGCAGTTGCCGTTCAGACAACGACTGCATGCGGTCAATCTCTGGCTCTTGTGCAAGCAATGAGGTTGCCAGCGAACTCGGTGGCTGAACACTGTCGAAACTGCACAATGTTTGCAGCACCACTTCAACCAAACGGGTCACAGGTTCTGTTTTGCTCAGAAACGCAACCCGATTGGCCACACACATTTGTCTGATTTCAAGGCTGTCAACCACCGAAAAAACCAGGATGCCGCCTTGCGGACGTGCGTCGCAAAATGCTTGAAGCGTGTCCACGCCTTGGGCATCCGGCAGATTCAAATCCAGCAGCAGTAAAGCAATGTGCGGATGCAGCGAGAGTTGTTCAATGCCTTGCTGCAGACTGCCCGCACGCAGAAACACGGCCGAAGGCAGCAGCAGCCCAAGACTGGCACACAAGGCATCCACCATCATCGGGTGGTCTTCAACAATCAACAGATGGG
>Ga0192647_101149_pt1 | contig 17655 bp, 18 predicted proteins | sample LauGreFa1BDMLBSN_2_FD_133046 | JGI IMG/M metagenome (GOLD analysis project Ga0192647, IMG submission 133046) | Freshwater lake microbial communities from Lake Michigan, USA - Fa13.BD.MLB.SN - reassembly | ecosystem: Environmental > Aquatic > Freshwater > Lake | place: Lake Michigan, USA...
CGGCTCGCAGCGCCACCAGGTCTGCGTTTTCACCATCCTGCGCCTGCCTGGCATCGGGGGACATCAAGCAATGCGCAGGTGCCAACATGGCTTGGTATGCGTCACGAAAGACAGGCACATCGGTCACGGCAAGCGCACCGACGGTTTCTCCGTGGTAACCACCCTTCAAACACACGAACTCTTTTTTATCACCCAAGCCTTGGTTGCGCCAGCTGTGAAAACTCATCTTCAACGCAATTTCCACTGCTGACGCACCATCTGACGCATAAAAACAATGGCCCAAAACGCCACCCGTCAGGGCAGAGAGTTTTTCAGACAAAGCCACCACCGGCTCATGGGTGAAGCCAGCCAACATGGCGTGTTCTAAGGTGTCGAGTTGATGCTTGATGGCCGCATTAATACGCGGATTGGCATGGCCGAACAAATTGACCCACCAAGAACTGATCGCGTCTAAATAACGGTTGCCCTCATGGTCAAACAACCATGCACCACTGCCATGGTGAACTGCCACCAAAGGAACGGATTCATGGTGTTGCATTTGGGTACACGGGTGCCAGACACTGCGCAAGCTGCGTTGCACCAGATCGGTAGATAGAGAGCTCAGATCAAACCTCTTAAGAAAATAACAAGCTTCTTGTTTGTGAAGCGATTATCCCGTGCGCTGTCATCCTTTGGGTAATTGGGGTCAGGTTCCAATTAATTGGAACCTGACCCCAATTACGATGAATTTATTTGTTGCTATATTCAACCAGTTTAGCCTTCTTCAAAAACCTCTTATGCCTACCGCAGTCACTCAACAAGCTGTTCATTTCATCAAGCCTCGCAAAGACACTGCAAATGTCGAAACTTGGTCGCGCCAATCTATTGAAGAGTTGTTCAATCTGCCTTTCAACGACTTGATGTTCAAGGCGCAAGAGATTCATCGCCAACATTTCAACCCCAATGAAGTACAGCTTTCTACCTTGCTATCCATCAAAACCGGTGGTTGTCCCGAGGACTGCGGCTACTGTCCGCAGTCGGTGCATTACGACACCGGTGTAGAAGCCTCCAAGATGCTGGATGTAGACGAAGTAAAAGCCGCTGCGATTGAAGCCAAAAAAAATGGTGCCAGCCGTTTTTGCATGGGCGCGGCATGGCGTGAGCCCAAAGACCGTGACATTGAAAAAGTGGCTGAACTGATTCGCACGGTCAAATCACTGGGTATGGAAGCCTGTTGCACACTGGGCATGTTGAGCGCCTCGCAAGCCGACACCTTGAAAGACGCAGGCCTGGACTATTACAACCACAACCTGGACACCGCGCCAGAGTTGTATGGCGACATCATCAGCACGCGCGATTACCAAGAGCGCTTGGACACCTTAGCGCATGTGCGCAGCGCTGGTATGAATGTGTGCAGCGGCGGTATTGTCGGCATGGGCGAAAGTCGCGCACAGCGTGCAGGCTTGGTTCACCAATTGGCCAATCTGCAACCCTATCCCGAATCGGTGCCCATCAACAACCTGGTGCAAGTCGAAGGCACGCCTTTGCACGGCACCGAGTCACTGGACCTGCTGGAATTTGTGCGCACCATTGCCGTGGCCCGTATCACCATGCCCACCGCGCGAGTGCGTTTATCTGCCGGCCGTCAGCAAATGGGCGAAGCCATTCAAGCGCTGTGCTTCATGGCGGGCGCCAACTCCATTTTTTATGGCGACAAACTGTTGACCACGGGCAACCCGGATTGGCAACGGGATCAGGCTTTGCTGGGAAAGCTGGGCATCACCACCACATAAAAACCCATGAAACTCGCCACTTGGAACGTCAACTCTCTTACCGTGCGGTTGCCGCAAGTGCTTGAATGGCTTAACGCACACACTGGCGATGAATCCATCGACGTATTGGCTTTGCAAGAAACCAAAACCACAGACGATAAATTTCCCCGCGCAGAGATTGAAGCAGCCGGATTCCAAGTAGCGTTCTTCGGTCAAAAAACTTACAACGGCGTGGCTTTGATCGCCAAACACCCGATCACAGATGTGGTGCACAACATTCCCGGGTTTGCCGATGACATGGCCCGCGTGATCACAGCAACCATTCAGGGCGTGCGCGTGGTGGGTGCGTATTTCCCGAACGGACAAGCGCCCGACAGCGATAAGTTTGTTTACAAAATGGCTTGGTTAGCTGCTTTGCAGCAGTGGTTAAAAGACGAGCTCACGCGCCATGACAAATTGGTGTTGATGGGCGACTTCAACATCACGGTGGACGACCGAGATGTGTGGGACCCGGTGGCGCTGGCCGGTACCATCCATTGCACCGATGAAGAACGCGCACATTTTCAAGCGCTGATTGATTTAGGCTTGGTGGACGCTTTCAGGCTGTTTGAACAACCTGAGAAAAGTTATTCGTGGTGGGATTACCGTGAATTTGCATTCCGCCGTAACCGTGGCCTGCGCATCGACCATGTGCTGGTTTCGAACGGGTTAAAGCCACAGGTCCGTGCCTGCACCATCGACAAAGCCCCCCGAAAAAACGAGAGGCCCAGTGACCACACACCCGTGATCGCCACACTGTCTTTGTAATACCAACCGCCATTCGGCGATTTATTTTTTTTGGTTGTAAACGTCGATGCACACAGCTGCCAATCATCACTCCAAACCCAATTCCTGAATTTTTCGGGTAATGGTGTTGCGCCCTATGCCCAATTTATGCGCGGCGTCTATGCGTCTGCCGCGTGTATGCGCCAACGCGGTTTGTATCAACGTGGCTTCAAAGCGTTTGGTCAACTCGTCCCACACATCGGTTCTGCCATTGGCCAGCAAGGCCATGGCTTGCGCCTCTAAGCCGCTTTGCCAGTCTTCGCCCGGCATGTTGAGCACCAAGGGTTTCAACGCTGAAGAAGCATGCGAACCGTTGACCAAAGGCGCTGGTGTTTCAGGCACTTGTGCTGGCTCAAATGCGCCATTGACCGTGTGGGTGACCGTGGGTGATGGCACCAACGACACCACAGAAGGCGACAGCACCTCGGGCGGCAAATCTTTGGGCTCTATCGCTTGCGCCGGCGCCATAACGGTCAACCAATGGCAAATATTTTCCAATTGACGCACATTGCCCGGAAATGAAAAGTCTTGTAACAAAGCGACCGCTGCTTCAGAAATACGTTTGGCTTCGACACCCAGTTGTTGAGCGCTTTGTTGCAAAAAATGTCGCGTCAACACAGGAATGTCTTCGCGCCGCTCGCGCAGCGGCGGCAAACGCAGTCGAATCACATTCAAGCGATGGAACAAGTCTTCGCGAAACGCTCCTTCGGCCACCCTTTGCTCCAGGTTTTGGTGTGTCGCGGCAATCACGCGCACATTGGTTTTGATGGCACTGTGGCCGCCCACCCGATAGAAGCTGCCATCACTCAGCACACGCAGCAAACGGGTTTGCAAATCAAATTTCATGTCGCCAATTTCGTCCAGAAACAAAGTGCCTCCGTCGGCTTGCTCGAAGCGTCCACGGCGCATGCTTTGTGCTCCCGTGAATGCACCGCGCTCGTGGCCAAACAATTCGCTTTCCAACAAATCTTTGGGAATGGCGGCGGTATTGATGGCCACAAACGGGCCGGCTGCACGTTGCGAATGTTTGTGCAATGCACGCGCCACCAGTTCTTTGCCAGAACCCGACTCGCCGGTGATCATCACCGTGACATTGCTTTGGCTCAATCGCCCAATGGCACGAAACACATCTTGCATGGCGGGGGCTTGCCCCAACATTTCGGGCGTGCTGTCCACATCGACAGCACCCACAGCTTCTCGCTGGCTTTCTTCAAGTGCTCGGCGAATCAACTCAATCGCTTTGGTCAGGTCAAAGGGTTTGGGCAAATATTCAAATGCGCCGCCTTGGAATGCCGAAACTGCACTGTCCAAGTCTGAATAAGCGGTCATGATGATCACTGGCAAACCGGGCATGCGTTCTTTGACTTGGGCCAACAAATCCAAACCCGAACCACCTGGCATGCGTATGTCACTGACCAACACCTGCGGGCAGTCCTCGGGACTGACATGCGTCAAGGCCTGCAGGACTTCGCGCGGGTGCGTGAAACTGCGCGTAGGCAAGTTTTCTCGCATCAAGGCTTTTTCAAGCACAAAGCGAATCGACTGGTCATCGTCCACAATCCAAATCGGTTTCATAAATTCACTTCACCTGTTGTCTCATGCTGGTTGCTTGGGCTGGGTGCATTCAAGGCAACGGAATCAAAAGTTTGAAATCTGTTTGCCCCGGCTGACTGTCACACTCGATCACACCTTGGTGCTGCTGAACAAAAGTCTGGGCCAAATTCAACCCCAAACCTGAACCGCCATCGCGACCTGACACCAAAGGATGAAACAAACGTTCTCTGATGTCCAACGCAATGCCTGGACCGTTGTCAATCACATGCAATTCCAGTGCCAACCGATGGCGTTGCTTGGCCAAGGTCACTTGTCTGGCGATACGGGTGCACAAAATGATTTGGGCGTCGCCAGTCGCTATGCGTTCGCTCAATGCTTGCGCTGCGTTGTGTGCAATATTGAGCACCGCTTGTATCAATTGCTCCATATCGCCACGAAATTCAGGCAACGAAATGTCATAGTCGCGCTGCACCTGCAGCCCTTTGGGAAATTCGGCGAGTATCAAAGTACGCACCCGCTCACAGACCTCGTGGATATTCACGTTGCCCACCACATGCGGTCGCCGGTGTGGCGCGAGCAAACGGTCCACCAGCGTTTGCAAACGGTCTGCTTCGCGAACAATGACTTGCGTGTACTCGGTCAAATCGCGCGAGTCCAACTCCAGCTGCAGCAATTGCGCTGCGCCGCGAATGCCGCCCAAAGGATTCTTGATTTCATGCGCCAAATTTCGGATCAACTCTTTGTTGGCCTGTGCATGCTCCAACTGGCGTTCCTCGCGGTCTTGGCGACTTTGCGTTTCTTGTGGCAACAATTCCATCAACACCTCGCGCGGATCTTCGGTGGCAGCGACCACCACATGCACGGCAAATGGGTCGGCAGCTTGTCGCTTGAGCTGCGCATCAAATCGCAAGGCTGCGAAATCATGCCGTCGGGCCCCATCCAAGGACTGCGCGATCGCGGCCTCATCCACGAATAACGATGGGACATCGGCTGCTTGCAAGTGGCGACGCGACAAACCCATCACATCCTCAAACGATGCATTGGCAAACAACACGCGGTTGTCCGCTTGAACCACCAACACCAGCGTGGCCAATAAATCGAATGCTTGGAAGCGAGTCTCTGGCATGGAATGCGTCCAACTCAGGGCGCACGCGCCAATTCGCGGCGCAAAGCCGCTTCATCGGCGCGACAACGCACCAGCTCGGTGCTGTTGGCGGTAAGCTGCTGGCATCGCGTTTGGGTTTTGATCAATTCGTCATTCAAAATGCTTTTCGCCCAACCATCGCGTTGCCGTTGGTCATTGAGGTCTATGCGTGGCATGACCACGATGGGCGGTTGTGGCAGCTCAGTCTTGTCGAGGTTGGGACGCCTGCGCGGCGCGGTCATGGTGATCTCAGCGGGCAATTCCACCACTTGGCAATTTTGTCCAGGACGGGGTTGATTGGTGAATTCATGGCCGCAACGCCACACGGGGTAGGCGGGGTCTTGCGCCCACAGCGGCATAGCGCACAGACTGGCCAAGATACAAACAACTTGAAGCGGCTTGTTCATTGCAAAACTCTCCTTGGCACCATGAAAAAAGGCGGCACCAGGCCGCCCCTTGTCACCGGTTTTGAGACCGGTGATTGACCCGCATGACTTCTCTCAGAGAGAGTAGTACATATCAAATTCCACCGGATGGGTGGCCATGCGAAAGCGAGTGACTTCTTGCATTTTGAGTTCGATGTAAGCATCGATCATGCTGTCGGTGAACACACCGCCCTTGGTCAAGAAACCTCGGCCTTTGTCCAAATACTCCAGCGCTTGGTCCAAGCTGTGGCACACGGTAGGCACCAACGCGTCTTCCTCGGGTGGCAAATGGTAGAGGTCTTTGGTGGCGGCTTCTCCGGGGTGGATTTTGTTTTCGATGCCGTCCAAGCCCGCCATCATCAATGCTGCAAAGCACAGATATGGGTTGGCCATGGGATCTGGGAAACGTGCCTCGATGCGGCGCGCTTTGTCAGAAGCCACGTGAGGAATACGGATAGAAGCAGAACGGTTACGGCTGGAGTAAGCCAATTTCACAGGCGCTTCAAAGCCGGGTACCAAACGCTTGTAGCTGTTGGTGGTGGGGTTGGTGATGGCATTCAATGCGCGAGCGTGCTTGATGATGCCGCCAATGTAGTAAAGCGCGGTGTCGCTCAAACCGGCGTAACCCTTGCCCGCAAACAGGTTTTTGCCGTCTTTCCAGATGGACTGGTGAACGTGCATACCTGAACCGTTGTCGCCAACGATGGGCTTGGGCATGAAGGTCGCGGTTTTGCCGTAGGCATTGGCCACGTTCCACACCACGTATTTGAGTTTTTGGGTCCAGTCGGCACGCTCTACCAAGGTGCTGAATTTGGTGCCAATTTCGTTTTGGCCGGCGCCCGCCACTTCGTGGTGGAACACTTCCACAGGAATGCCCATTTCTTCGAGCAACATGACCATTTCGGCGCGCATGTCTTGGGTGCTATCGACCGGAGGCACGGGGAAATAGCCGCCTTTGACAGTGGGACGGTGGCCACGGTTGCCGCCTTCGAGTTTGGCGCCGCTGTTCCATGGAGCTTCGTATTCGTCGATCTTGAAGAATGCGCCGGACATTTCATTGCCCCATTGCACATTGTCAAAAATAAAGAACTCTGGCTCGGGACCGAAGTAAGCTGTGTCGCCCATGCCGGACGCTTTGAGGTAGGCCTCTGCACGCTTGGCGATGGAACGTGGGTCGCGGTCATAGGCTTTGCCGTCGCCGGGTTCCAGCACGTCGCAAGACAGCACCAGTGTGGGCTCTTGGAAGAAAGGGTCGATAAATGAAGTATTGGCGTCGGGCATGAGCAACATGTCAGAGGCTTCAATGCCTTTCCAGCCAGCGATGGAGGAACCGTCGAATGCATGGCCTTCGGTAAATTTGTCTTCGCTGAACGCGGAAATCGGCACGCTCACGTGCTGTTCTTTGCCACGGGTATCGGTAAAGCGGAAGTCAACAAATTTGATTTCGTTGTCTTTGACATCCTTCATGACGTCGGCGACGGTCTTGGCCATCAGTTTCTCCTGAGAGGTTAGTGGAAATAGAAAACTCGCCATTGTCGTGCATGATTTATGCCACCCGCCAGCGAACCCTCAAAAAGTTCCTTGGGAACGCCCAATTCGCAGTTGGCTGGGAAATTTCACACCCGTAGCGCCACTGTTACGCCAAATTTGCTGTTTCTGCAGGTTTATTTTATGCACTTTTTAGGTGCACCGCAATCAACGCACCAATTCAGGGCCTAATTTTGCACCAGATCTGTGCAATCCAGCGACCAACTGCTTAAACGCTGCCTCCACCGTCTGGTGCGGGCCTTTCACCCCGAGTTCGATGTGCCGACCGTATTCGGGATGGTCAACGCTTGGCAAGCTGAACACCTTGATGGCTGCAAATTCGGCTTCAATCGCCTCCATCAAGGGCGTGAGGGTGGCTTCCATCGACCCCATGACGATCACCGATTTCTCCATGCGTTCGCCCGGACGCGCCAAGTCTGCATAAAAAAAGGACAACACAGCTTCGATCATCGGCCAAGCCATGACAGGAAAGCCGGGCACAAAATGCACCGTGCCTGCCGGTCCGCGACAAGTAAAGCCCGGGATTTTGTTGTAAGGGTTAGGAATGATGTCTGCGCCCGCAGGAAAACGTCCCATGTTCAAGCGGTGCAGGTTGTCTTCACGAAGCGGCTCGTAAGGCAAGCCTTGTTCCAGCGCCACGTCGCGGGTACGTTCGCGAATCAGTTGTTCAGCTTGCGGATGCAACACCAACTCCAGCCCCAATGCTGCAGCAGCCGATTGGCGCGTGTGGTCATCGGGTGTCGCACCAATGCCGCCGCAACAAAACACCACACCAGGTTGGTGGAATGCGCGTTGCAATGTTTGTGTCAATCGGTGCGGATCGTCGCCCACGTAATCGGCGTAGGCCAAACCCAAACCGCGAAGCGACAGCAATTCAATGACTTTGGGCAGGTGTTTGTCTTGTCGCTTGCCGGAGAGTATTTCGTCACCGACAATGATCAAGCCGAATTCAGGCAATGTGTTTTGCATATTCATGCGGTCAATGCTATCAAGGACGGTTTTGTGAAAAGAAGACATTTCATTGGCGCAATAGCGCTGGGTACGGGCGGACTGGCTGTGGGTTGGGGGCTGTGGCCCGCTCGCCAAAGGTTGATGCCTTCCAAGCCCTTGCCTCCTGTGGCCTCTCATCCTGCTTTCAATGGCTGGGTGCGGATTGGCGAAGACGATCGCGTCACCGTGGTCATGGGTCGCAGCGAAATGGGACAAGGTTCTCACACAGGTTTGGCCATGCTGTTGGCCGATGAGCTCGGCGCACGCTGGGACCAAGTGCAAATCGAGCAAGCACCTTTTGACAACATCTACAACAACCAATCCGTCGCTGCAGATGGTTTGCCGTTTCATCCTGACAACCAAGGTCAACTCAAACGCGCTGCGCAATTTTTGACAGGCAAAACCATGCGCGAATTCGGTTTGATGATGACGGGTGGCTCGTCTAGCATCAAAGACCTGTGGTTGCCGATGCGCGAGGCCGGTGCCAGTGCGCGAGCCATGTTGGCGCAAGCCGCAGCGGCGAAATGGCAATTGCCTGTGAACGACATGGTGGTGGCCGATGGCGTTGTGTCGCATGCTTCTGGCCGATCGGCGCGTTTGGGTGAACTGGCCCTGCTTGCCGCACAGCAACCCCGCCCTGATACCGTCACACTCAAAACCCCTGCGCAATTCCGCTTCATTGGCCGTCCTATGCCGCGCCTAGAAACGGTCGACAAAGTGAACGGCCGCGCCATCTTCGGCTCCGATGTGCGCCCGCCGGGTTTACTGTTTGCCTGCATAGGCATGAACCCCGAAGTGGGCGGCGCTTTGCAAAGCCTGGACGACTCGCAGGTGAAAACCATGCCAGGTGTGAAAAAAATATTGGCCGTGCCCGAGTTGTATGGCAGTACCGCCGCAGTGGCGGTGGTGGCGCAAACCACCTACCAAGCCATGCAGGGTTTGCGCAAATTGCCCGTGGAATGGTCGCCAGGTAAAGCCTCAGACATATCGGATGCCACGGTGCAAACCAGCTTTAAAGAGGCTTTAGACACTGACAACGGGTTCACGTATTTTTCACATGGCGACGCTGACGATGCGATTGCCGCTTCCAAGCGACTGGTCAAAGCCGAATACAGCGCGCCCTATTTGGCGCATGCCGCCATGGAACCGCTCACCTGTACCGTGTGGTTCAAAGACGGAGCAGCACAAGTTTGGGCGTCGACACAAATCACCGATCTGGCACGCCATGTGGTGGCCAAGGTGCTGGGTATTTCGTCTGACCAAGTGCAGCTGCATCTGACCTTGCTGGGCGGCGGTTTTGGGCGGCGGCTTGAAATGGATGTGATTGCGCAAGCCGCTTTCATTGCCAAAGCCTGCGAGGGCACACCGGTTCAAGCGCTGTGGGATCGCACGCAAGATCTGCAACACGATTTTTATCGGCCTGCCGCCGTCAGTCGTTTCACCGCTGCGCTGGACGACAACGGCCAATTGACCGCTTGGCACAACCTGTCCGCCAGCCAAGCCGTATTGCCGCAAGTGCTCAACCGTTTGTTTGGTTTGCCTGCGGCGGGCCCCGACAAAACCACGGCCGAAGGCGCATTTGACCAAGCGTATGAATGGCCGAACGCGAAGATCAGCCATTGCGCCGTGGACCTGCCCATGCCTGTTGGGTTTTGGCGCTCCGTCGGACATTCGCACCAAGCGTTTTTCAAAGAAAGTTTTGTTGATGAAGTGGCCCATGCAGCAGGACAAGATGCACTGGCGTTTCGGTTGTCGCTGCTGAAAAACCATCCGCGCCACGCCAAGGTGTTGCAAACCGTGGCAGAAAAAAGCGCATGGAAAAACTCCGCGTATAAAGCGCCAGACGGTAGCCAACGCGCCATGGGCTTGGCGTTGCACGAATCCTTCGGCAGCATCGTCGCGCAAGTGGTGGAGGTGTCGGTGTTGCAACAAAAAATCAAAGCACACCGGGTGTGGTGTGTGATCGATTGCGGCACTGCCGTCAATCCCGATTTGATTGCCCAGCAAATGGAAGGCTCTGTGGCTTTCGCCTTGTCCGCTGCGCTGTACGGCCGTATCCAGTGGAGCAAAGGACGGGTTCAGCAAAGCAATTTCCACGATTACCCAGTATTGCGCATGCCTGACATGCCCAAGGTAGATACTTTCATCATGGCCAGCAACGCTACGCCTGAGGGCGTGGGTGAACCAGGGACGCCCCCTTTGGCACCCGCTGTTGCCAGTGCCGTGTTCACGTTGACCGGCCAACGCTTGCGATCGCTTCCGTTCACTTTGGCCAACCCATCAACCTGATGCGGTACGCATAATGGACGCCATCACTAACCACTGCAAAGGGCGAGCGAATGAATGCGGATGAATTGATGGTGCTGCCATTGCCTGATGGCGTCAGGTCCCGCCATATGCGCATCGACACGGGGCTGGATATGCATGTGCTCGAAGCTGGCCATCCCCAGACAGGCAGCGCCAGCAAGCCTTTGGTGGTCTTGTTGCATGGGTTTCCAGAATTGGCTTTCAGCTGGCGTCATCAGTTGACAGCGTTGGCTGACGCTGGTTTTCATGTGATCGCGCCTGACCAACGCGGCTATGGCCGCACGCTTGGCAGCGATGACGATGTCGACGGCGACTGGCGGGCTTGCAACATGCTGCGGTTGGTTGACGATGTGCTGGCGTTGGTCAAGACATTGGGCCATGGCCATGTGCATGCGCTGATTGGGCATGACTTTGGTTCGCCGGTGGCGGCTTGGTGCGCGTTGAGCCGTCCCGATATTTTTCGCAGCGTGGTGCTCATGAGTGCGCCTTTTGCTGGCCCGCCAGACGCCGCCACTGCTGCGCAAACACACGCCTTGCTGACACAACAAGTCGCTGCGTTAGAGCAACTGCCCGAACCACGACAGCATTACCAGTGGTACTACTCCAACCGCCAAGCTAACCATGACATGTGGCATGCACCGCAAGGTTTGCATGATTTCATGCGGGCTTACTACCATGTCAAGAGTGCAGATTGGACACCCAACCAACCGTTTCGGCTCAAGGCTTGGGAAGCCAGCGAATTGGCGCAACTGCCGCATTACTACGTCATGCCCGCTGGGAAAAACATGGCGCAAGCCGTGGCCGAATTCATGCCCGATGCAGACCATATCAACGCATGCCAATGGTTGCCAGACAGCGATTTGCATGTTTACAGCGCCGAATACACCAGACGCGGTTACCAAGGCGGCTTACAGTGGTACCGATGCGCCACGGACCGCGACGAATTCATCGCGTTATCCCAATACAGCGGACAAACCATTCAAGTGCCCTCGGCCTTTATCGCAGGTGCCAGCGACTGGGGCGTCTACCAATTTCCCGGGGCGTTTGAAAAAATGCAAACACAGGCATGCAGCGACATGCGGTTTTGCGAACTGATTGCAGGCGCTGGACACTGGGTCCAACAAGAGCAGGCGCAGCGTGTGAACCGGCGCCTGCTGGATTTTTTAAGTCAAGTCTGAACGGCTCTCAACCGATCAGATCCACTTTGCCATTGGTGTCCATCACGCCAGTGATCACGCTGAGTTTGGGATGGCGTTTTTTGACACCCTCGCGAAATGCTGCCAGTGCTTCGCCATGGGCCTCGGTTTCAGCATCGCGCTTGGATACAGCCGCGTCGCCGAATGCCAATTTGGCCGCACCACAATCGCGGTGGCTGATACCCACCACGCGCTTGATTTTGTGCAGTGAAACGGTGACATCCAAATTGTCCCAATAGGTTTTGTGCCACGCTTCAAATTTGGGATGTACCGCACCTATAGGGCCACCCGCCATCACAAAATGGCTGTAGTTGTCCTCCAACTTGTCGCGGCTGACGCCTTGCAGCAAGCCCATGTATTGCCAGCTGAGTGTGGTGAAGCGAGGGTCGATGCAGTTGATCAACATGGATTCGTAATTACCGCTGGCGGCCATGCCCGCGCCTGGCACAGCCAACGCCAAACCCGTGGCCATGGCACCGGCAGCGCCCCAGTTCAAAAACGCCCGACGCCCGATGGCGTTGGTATGCACGGCATCTGGCAGTGTGCAACAAGCGCATGGCGCGATTTTGTGAGAGATAGATTTGAACAGGGGTTGTGACATAGGCTTCACCTTTTGTAATGGATGGATTCAACTGGCTCGGTGTTGGCGGACCGCGATGAGACCGCCATGAAAAAGATCAGCATAGTCACTGATCGGCACAAACTTCTTCAACTGAAGCAAGAAAAAGCGCAATTCAGGGTTTTTCACTAGCCAATATGGCGGTTTCCTTCAAGCCCGCGTATTGCGTGTGGCGCTGGATAAATACCAATTGGTTAATTTTCTCCTCTTCCACGCCCAACAAGGACATGGTGTGCGTTGCCAAACTCAAACTGACCTCAAACGCATCTGGAATGACCTCGTGCGCGCCCGCTTGTTTGAGCAACACCATGTCGTGTTCGTCACGGGTTCGGACCAACACTGGGACGCTGGGCGCATGTTTATGCACCAAAGCGATCACACCCAATGCCGTGGTTGTGTCGTCAAAACTCACCACCACCGCAGACGCACGGTTCAAGCCTGCAGACACCAAATTGGAGAGCTGGAACGAATCACCTACCTCTGCATGGTGTCCATCCAAGACAGCTGTTTTCACCACCTCTGGGTTCACATCCAAAGCGATATAAGAAATATTTTGTTGCGCCAGCAGTTGGCACAAATTGCGTCCGGTGTGACCAAAGCCGCACACCAGCACATGGTGGTCAATGGCCATGGCATGGCTGGCGATGGTGGTGATTTGCAGCGATTGGGTCAACCAATCGTCGGGAGAAAAACGGAACACCAAACGATCGGCATGTTGAATCAAAAAAGGTGTGGCCAACATCGACAACACCATGGCGGCCAGCACCGGGTTGGACCAACGCGGCTCAATCAAACCTTGCGCCAAACCAAGGGTGAGCAACACAAAACCGAATTCGCCGGCTTGCGCCAAATAAATACCGGTGCGCGCTGCAACGCCGTTACTGGCCCCGCCAGCGTAAGCCAATACCGCGATCAAGACCGCTTTGGCCACCACAGGAATGAGTGTCAACACCAACACCCAAGGCCACTGCTGTTGCAACACCTGCCAATCGAGTTTCATGCCGAGTGTGATGAAAAACAATCCCAGCAACACGTCGTGAAAAGGACGGATGTCTTCTTCCACACGGTGCTTGTAATCGGTTTCTGCAATCAACATGCCTGCCATGAACGAACCCATGGCCATGGACAAACCTGCATGCTCGGTGAGCCAGGCCAAGCCCAAAGTGATGAGCAAAATATTCAGCATGAACAGTTCTTCGCTGTTGCGGCGATCCACCACACGCAACCACACGCGCATGACCTTTTGTCCACCCCACAGCAACAAGCCCACCAACACCGCGGCTTTGAGCAAGGCCGAGGACAACTCGACCCACACGTTGCCTTCGTTCATTTGGCCCAACGCAGGAATCAGCACCAGCAAAGGCACCACCGCCAAATCTTGGAACAACAGCGCACCAATGACACGACGTCCGTGCTGTGTATCCAACTCGGCGCGTTCAGCCATCATCTTGACCACGATGGCGGTGCTCGACATTGCCAATGCTGCGCCCAACACCACCGCACCCTGCCAGTTCAAGTCCCATGGCAAATTGAAAGAGGCCAGCATGTGGGAAATCAAAAAATGGCCGATCAAGGTGCCTGCCAACATCAACACCACTTGACCCATGCCAAAACCAAACACCATGCGACGCATACCCATCAACTTTGGCAAGTTGAATTCCAAGCCAATCACAAACATCAACAGCACCACACCCAACTCGGCCACCGATGCCACAGCGGCTTCATTGGCTTCAACCAGTGCGCCGCCTTGCGCCAGAAAAATGCCAGCCACCAAATAGCCCAACATCGCAGGTAAGTGCAGCAAACGGCAACCCACTACCCCCACAACGGCGAATAAAAGGTAAATCAATGTGGTGTCGAGAGCAAGCATAGTGATCGCAATGATAGGTGGTTAACATCATCCACCATAACGAACAACATTTGGCAATCATAAATTCACAGAGTTCATCCATGAACGAACACGATCTTCCCCTACTGCAACACGAATGCTTGGATATTCCCAGCATGGACAAATTGCATCCTGCTGCGCCCATGACGCATGCGCCCAAAATATTGCTGCTCTATGGTTCATTGCGCGAGCGTTCATTCAGCCGCTTGCTGGCCGAAGAAGCCGCGCGTTTGTTGCAAACCATGGGCTGCGAAACACGTTTCTTCAACCCCAGTGGTTTGCCTTTGCCAGACGATGCGCCGGACACGCACCCCAAAGTGGTGGAACTGCGCGAGCTGTGCGCCTGGAGCGAAGGCATGGTGTGGAGTTCACCGGAACGACACGGCGCCATGACCGGCATCATGAAAACGCAAATCGATTGGATACCGCTGGCGCTGGGCGCGGTGCGCCCGACGCAAGGCAAAACCTTGGCGGTGATGCAAGTCAGCGGCGGTTCGCAATCGTTCAACGCGGTCAACCAAATGCGCGTGCTGGGTCGTTGGATGCGCATGGTCACCATACCCAACCAATCGTCGGTGGCCATGGCCTATAAAGAGTTTGATGAAAGCGGGCGCATGAAGCCTTCTGCATATTTCGACAGGGTAGTGGATGTGATGGAAGAGTTGGTGAAATTCACCTTGCTGACGCGTTCGGTGTCTGACTATTTGGTGGACAGGTACAGCGAGCGCAAAGAAGCGTTTCAGCTCGACCCCAAAGTGCTTTAAGCGGCTTTGCGGTTGTCAAGCACCAAGACGGTGCTGCCTTCGCAATCAGGCACTATTTTGGAAACCATTTCTCGCAGGCGTTGTGCGGCTTTACCTCGGGATAGTGCGTCATCAATTTGAATTTGCGCGCGATCTCCGATGCCTTGAAGTAGTTAAAGCCGCAGCGCAAACCCGTCTTGGATGACTCGGAAGGCATCAGGTAACTGCAGCTCTGGCATAGCGGCGGCGGCGGGATGGTCACTTTGGCTCTCGTTGGCATATGTCGGTCATCAAAGATATGCATTTAGCAATTGCTGTGCCACCACTGGATGAAGATTTGTTCGGCGCTTTCAAGCGTTCAGCGTTCAGCGTCCGCAGTTAGATCAACGTCTGTGTGACAGTTGACCACCCTACTGACACAGCAAGGGGTTGATGTGGGTTCTACGGATTTGCCGTTCATGCCAAGGTTTGATGAGAAAAAAACCACCTTCTCATAAAGCTGCTTTATTTGGGCGTGACGAGATTGATACTGGGGAAATAGCTTTGATAGCGACGCGTATCGCGTGTCAGCACAGGCAATCCACTGACGGCGGCATGTGCACCGATGAAAAAATCAGCAAGCACATTGGTTTTCAGTCCACCGCCTCGGCGGTACTGCATAAACGCCTTGCCAGCCAAAAAAAGGGCTGGCTTCGGGATATCAAGCAAGTCCAGTTCCATGCGGCTGATCACAGCGTCCAAGGCTTCTACCGTGGAAAAGTTCAGCGAGAGTTCAGCATAAATGATCGGATTGATGCTCAAGCGATGCACCTTGGATTGCGCCTGTAATTGGGCTATAGACCAATCGGCCCATTGCGGATCGTTTTGTAAAACATCCACCAGCACATTGGTGTCAACCAGCATCAGTCATCGCCCCGCAATAAAGCCATCAATTCCTGGGTGCGCCACTTCACGTCAGCCTTGCCGCGCACTGATTCAAAGCGATCTGCTTTATGCGGTTGGGATGTATCTGTTCGATGCAACACCACATCCCCATCGCTGTTGACCGCAAAGTCCAATTGCGCACCAGGCTTGAGACCCAGCGAATCTCGTATGTGTTTGGGTATGGTGACTTGCCCCTTGAGGGTCATGGTTGTTGACATATTGGCTCCTAGTATTACTTTTAAAATTATTGTAATACTTCAAAAAAAGAGCCGTGAATAGAAGACAGTGATATGGAATTTGCATCACCAACTGGGGCGATGACTTGATTGTTTTTTTATGATCGCAACGATAGGAGATGCCTTGGCAGATTAGATAAATTAATATATATTCGATATATACGAACGAGGTGCGCATGACAACAGCTAACGACAGCCTATTGGTTAAATTCCGGTCCAAGGACACACAATCCGGAGTCACACGAGGAACGGTCAAAGCCATGGCCAAGGAATTGGATATGAACGAAACACAAGTCATACACATGGCTTTGTCCAAATTGGCCAACGATGTTTTGCCAGCTTATGAGCCTGATGATGGACCACTGACAGCCACACAAATCAAGGCATTGCGCAGGGATGCAAAAGCACATTTGCCATCAGGCAAAACCCTGTCCAAAGCTTCATTGTTTGAATGAAGAACAACTGGGCACTGCCGGCGCCTGGGGATATCGTGTGGTGTTTATTTCCTCATATTCCCGAGTTGGAACCTGGCCCTAAACCAAGACCTGTCCTGGTTGTTCAAATGGAAGAACGAGAAGACGGCGCTATCGTCTCTGTGGTGTATGGCACTTCACAAAACGTCAAGCGCCTGAAAACTGGTGAAATGGTCATCGAGCGAGCGATACATCCGGCAGCATATGCACTCGCAGGACTCGCTTACGACACCAAATTTGATTTCAAACGGATACTGGATTTGCCTTGGTCCGATCGCTATTTCAAGCCGCCGCCACGCAGCCCTTTTGGCAATTCCCCCAAAATGGGTACTCTGCATGCGACCGTGGTTCACGCAGCAGCAGTGGCTTTTCGTGCGGCCATGGCCAGATAAACCCAAAACTACAGCGCAAGCCGCTCTATTGCAAAAAGCACAACAGCTCAGCGGACTGACCAAACGCGGACAGTTGATTCGCGAGACACTGCTGGCCTTGATTCAGCGTGAAAGTGCAGCTCGCTTGGCGGCCTTGGGCGGGTCCGCCCCCGATTTGCAACCCAATCGTCGTCGCCAATCCAAGCGCGCATGATTCTGGTTGACACATCCGTTTGGATGGACCACTTTCGCACGGGTGAGCCTCATCTGGTCGACTTGCTGAAAAAAATCACAGGTGCTGGTTCATTCTTTTGTCATTGGCGAATTGGCTTGTGGCCATTTAAAAGACCGATTGAAAACCTTGGAATTGCTGATGGGCATGCCCGCTGCAACACAGGCAAGCGACGAAGAGGCTATACACTTTTTAGAGCGACGTGGTGCAAAGTTGTGGTCACGAGACAAGCGTTTGCATCAAATGACTATTGCGCTTGGCATGGGTTATTTGGAGCTGAAACACTAAGTGCATCGATCGCCACCTTATAAATTCACCGCTTACCCTTCAGCGTAGACTCCCCTCATCCCCACTCTGCGTCCCCCCATGAACCGCCCCATCCTCGCCACCGACTACATCCACCCCGCCATCCGCGACACCATCGCTCAG
>Ga0192647_101151_pt1 | contig 17633 bp, 9 predicted proteins | sample LauGreFa1BDMLBSN_2_FD_133046 | JGI IMG/M metagenome (GOLD analysis project Ga0192647, IMG submission 133046) | Freshwater lake microbial communities from Lake Michigan, USA - Fa13.BD.MLB.SN - reassembly | ecosystem: Environmental > Aquatic > Freshwater > Lake | place: Lake Michigan, USA...
TGTTGCGCAGCAAAGACTTCGGTGTGAAGATGATCAATGGCTTGCGCAAATTGCGAACCATTTGACGACGCAACACGTGGAAGATTTGGCTGGCGGTGGTTGGCTGAACAATTTGCATGTTGGTATCGGCCGCCAACTGCATGAAGCGCTCCAAGCGCGCAGAGCTGTGCTCTGGGCCCTGACCTTCGTAGCCGTGTGGCAACATGAGCGTGAGGCCATTCACACGTCCCCACTTCACTTCGCCTGAAGCAATGAACTGGTCAATTACCACTTGTGCGCCGTTGGCAAAGTCACCAAATTGAGCTTCCCAAATGACCAAAGTATTAGGGTCGTTGGAAGCATAGCCGTATTCAAAACCAAGCACAGCTTCTTCTGACAAAATCGAATCGATCACGACAAAAGGCGCTTGGTTTTCCGCCACATTTTGCAAAGGCACGTAGGTGCCTGTATCCCACTTTTCACGGTTTTGATCGTGAATCACGGCATGACGGTGCGTGAACGTACCGCGACCGCAATCTTCACCCGACAAACGCACTGGGTAGCCGCTGGCCACCAAAGAAGCGAAAGCCATGTGTTCGCCCATGCCCCAATCGACTGGCATGTCACCTCGGCCCATGGCCGCACGGTTGTCGTACACGTTTTTAACCAACTGGTGAGGCGTGACAGAGCTAGGCAAAGTCGTGATTTTTTCGGCAATCCGTTTCCACTCCGGCATGGGGATGGCTGTAGATCCAGCATCTGTCCACTTTTGGTTGAGGAAAGGTGCCCAATTGACGGTGAATTGCGTTTTGAAGTTGGTCAAGACCACTTCTTGATCGGTGTGCTTGCCTGCATCCAAGGCGGCGCGGCAAGCCTTGACCATGTCGTCACCCAATGTGTCACCCAGGCCTTGTGATGCCAAGCGATCGGCGTACAACTTACGGGTACCGGGGTGGGCCGCAATTTTCTTGTACATCAAAGGCTGTGTGAGGCTAGGCGTGTCTTGCTCGTTGTGACCCAATTTGCGGAAGCAAATGATGTCAAGCACGACGTCTTTCTTGAACGTCATGCGGTACTCAAGCGCAATTTGCGTGGCCAACACGACGGTCTCTGGATCGTCTGCATTGACGTGCAACACAGGCGCTTCGACCATCTTCACGATGTCTGTGCAATACACGGTAGAGCGCATGTCGCGTGGATCGGAGGTGGTGAAACCAATTTGATTGTTGATGATGATGTGCACTGTGCCGCCTGTGGAGTAACCACGGGTTTGAGCCAGAGCCAGTGTTTCTTGGTTGACGCCTTGGCCAGCAAAAGCAGCATCGCCGTGCACCAACACGGGCAACACTTGTTGACCTTGTGGGTCGGCACGGCGGTCCATTCGGGCGCGCACAGAGCCTTCAACCACTGGGTTCACAATTTCAAGGTGTGAAGGGTTAAAAGCCAAAGACAAGTGAACAGGACCGCCACGGGTGCTGATGTCAGAGCTGAAACCTTGGTGATACTTCACATCACCAGCAGGCAAATCTTCGGGGGCGGTGTGATCAAACTCAGCAAACAAATCCTTGGGCAATTTGCCCATGGTGTTGACCAGTACATTCAAACGACCGCGGTGAGCCATGCCAATCACAATTTCTTGGACGCCTTTTTCGCCAGCAGACTGAATGAGTTCATCCATGGCAGCAATGAAAGTCTCGCCGCCTTCCAATGAAAAACGTTTTTGACCTACGTACTTGGTGTGAAGGAAACGCTCCAAGCCTTCGGCTGCTGTTAAGCGGTCGAGAATTTGTTTCTTCTGATCTGAATTGAAGTTGGGTTTGCTGCGAATACTTTCCAGCTTTTGTTGCCACCAGCGCTTTTCAGCTTGCTCGGTGGTGTACATGAATTCAGCGCCCAAAGTGCCGCAATAGGTTGCACGCAATGCATTGAGCAACTCGCGCAATGGCATGGAATTTTTACCAAAGAATGTGTTGCTGGTATCAAACACAGTTTCTTGGTCGGCATCGGTAAAGCCGTAAAAAGCGGGGTCGAGATCTGGAATGTCAGGACGCTCTGTGCGCTTCAATGGGTCGAGATCGGCCCAGCGTTGACCCACGTTGCGATAGGCTGCAATCAGTTGTTGTACAGCGGTGCGCTTACGGCCCATTTCGGCATCGGCACTGGCCATGACGACTTTGGTACCACCTTGTTTGGCACGCTCAGCAAAAGCATTGATGACGGGCAAATGGGGGACATCTTTGGCAGATGAGCCATCGACAGCAGGTACGTGTTGGAGGGCGTCGAAGTATTCGCGCCAACTGTCGGGAACACTGCCAGGGTTGGCCAGATAGTTCTCGTACATTTCCTCGACATATGGCGCATTGCCGCCGAAGAGATACGTGTTGCCTTGGTAGGCGGCGTAGACGGATTTTGTCTCACTCATTTTTCGCTGACCTTCGCTCCCCTTCAGGGAGCATTAGTTGGTTGAAATACCTTCCGCGACACGGCTGAACCGGTTGGCGGATGCGACTGTGGCATGGGAAGGGCCTAGTAACAGGCGCATTATCCCATTGATTTGCTGCGAGCAGCTTATTTATTTGATGCTTTGACCAAATCAGCAATTTGGAGCAACGCGCTTGGATCGTCCATGGTGGTCAGATCTCCAGGGTCTCGGCCCTCACAAACAGCTTGAATGGCGCGGCGCAGCAGCTTCCCGCTGCGAGTTTTGGGCAAAACAGACACAAAGCGAACGCGTGCTGGACGTGCCACAGCCCCCAAAGAGTTGTCGACCACCTTCATGATTTCGCCTTCAAGCTTCAATAAAGCTTGTGGGTCATTCAACAGTGCGCCGTCTTTGAGCACAGCAAAAGCCATGGCCACTTGGCCCTTGAGGTTGTCGGCCACCCCCACCACAGCCACTTCCGCTACCGCAGGATGTCCTGAAATGCTTTCCTCGATTTCACGGGTGCCCAAACGGTGGCCGGCCACATTAATGACGTCGTCCGTTCGGCCCAAGATGAAAAAGTAGCCATCTTCGTCTTTGATACCCCAATCAAAGGTGGAATAAACCATCTTCCCTGGTACCGTGGTCCAGTAGGTTTTGACAAACCGATCGTCGTCGCCCCAGACAGTTTGCAAACAACCAGGGGGCAAGGGTCCTTCGATGGCCACCACGCCTTTTTGATGAGGCTGAGTGAGTTCTTCACCCGTTTGATCGTCTAACAATTTGACGTCGTAACCATAAACAGCTTTGCCTGGTGAACCAAACTTGCTCAATGTTTTTTCAATGCCATTGCACACCGTCAAAATGGGCCAACCCGTTTCGGTTTGCCAATAGTTGTCAATGATTGGTTTGCCAAGGCCCTCTGAAATCCACTTGGCGGTTGGTTCGTCCAAGGGTTCGCCTGCCAAAAACAATGCTTTCAGGCTGGATAAATCGTATTTGCTCAGCAACGCAGGATCTTGTTTTTTTAACACCCGGATGGCTGTAGGTGCGCTGAACATGACAGTTACTTTGTACTTCTCAACCAAGCTCCACCAGATGCCGCCATCGGGGCGAGTTGGTAAACCTTCGTAAAGAATGGTGGACATACCGCCTATGAGTGGGCCATAAATGATGTAACTGTGGCCAACCACCCAACCTATGTCGCTGGTGCAGAAGAATGTCTCGCCAGGTTTGCCACAAAAAATATTGGGAATGCTAGAAGCCAAGGCCACCGTGTAACCACCGGTATCACGCTGAACACCTTTTGGTTTACCAGTGGTGCCAGAGGTATACAAGGTGTAGCTTGGATGAGTGGCATCCACCCACTCGCATGGCACCACATCGTGCATGTGTTTTTCACGCAAGCTAGACCAGTACACATCGCGACCTTCGGTGATGGCCATTTTGGCAAGACCCCGATCAACCAACAATACCGAATTTGGTTTATGTGAAGACAAGCGAATGGCTTCGTCCAGCAATGGCTTGTATTCCACGACCTTGCCGCCACGTGAACCTGCATCGGCACTCAAAATGACTTTGGGTGATGCATCTTCAATGCGTGAAGCCAAGGAGCCAGAGGCAAAACCACCAAACACCACAGAGTGAATGGCACCAATTCGAGCACATGCCAGCATGGCAAAGGAAGCCTCTGCAATCATGGGCATGTAAATCAAGACACGATCGCCTTTTTGGACGCCCAATGACAACAAGGACGCGGCCATGCGTTGCACTTCAGCATGCAATTGTTTGTAGGTGTAAGTGCGTTCTTGGTCTGTTTCAGTTGAAACAAAAATGAGCGCGGCTTGATCGCCTCGATCTTTTAAATGGCGATCGATGGCGTTGTGGCACAAATTGGTCTCGCCGCCCTTGAACCATTTTGCAAATGGCGGATTGCTGTAGTCGCAAATTTCTTGCGGCGCTTTGTGCCATTCAATTTGTTGGGCTTGTTCTGCCCAGAAAGCATCACGGTCTTGAATAGAACGTTGGTGAAAATCTGAAAATCGACCCATGGTGTCTCCTATCGACGCTGGCAGGGAAATTTATGCAATAAACAGTCTTATTTTGCAATCAATGGCAGGCGAGCCTTGCACTCAACTCGGGTGAATAGATCTCGTCTTCTGAATTTATAATTATTCATGATGGACTTGCTGGAAGCTGACTTTCAATGCAAAAAACCCTATCCCAGTTAAGCCAAGGCCTTGATCCAGGTCTGAACTTGCTTGAAATCTGGATTTTCAGCGGAACGAAGCCATTCAAACAAAACCATTTCTGTGGTCAACAGCTCAGCACCAGCCCCAGCCAACCGATCAAAAGCAGCGTCTCGATCGCGATCAGAACGTGATGCACAAGCATCGGTGACCACCCAAACGTCGAATTCGTCTTCGAGCAAATCCAAAGCAGTCTGAAGCAAGCAAACATGAGCCTCACAACCCGCAATAACCACAGAAGGGCCTGAATCTGGCTCTGGCGGCTTCTGCAAATGACGAGGCAGACTTCTTGCGTTGCCCTTGGGAGCAGCCGGTGCTGGTGGACTTAACCACTCGCCCAAGCCCTCCTCTACAGCACTGAAAGCCATTTTGGCCAGTACCCGTTGGCAATGCTGACGTATCTCTGGAGAAGTTTGGCCCAATCCGGAGGGGTTTTGCTCAGTGGCCCAGACAGGCACATTGAGCAATTTGGCAGTCCGTGCCAAAACCTCTGCACGTTGCCACACAGCCTGGGCATCCTTCATGGCGGGCATGAGCTTCAATTGGTAATCGACCAAAACCAATTGAGAGGATTCAACTTCAAGTAGCATAAAAATAAACCTTGGTACTCAATATTTGTGATTTTCAGGGATATACCCGTCATTTTGGGGTGCCATCTCCGAGAAGTTGGCATTAAACTGCATCGCTATGCGCTTGATTCTATGTGGACTCGTCTTTTTAACAACGGCAGCCTTGGCCTCGCCCGTTGAGGACGACCTTGAGCGATTGCTTAAGGAGCGTGGTTTGGTCTCCCAAGTGACCGATCAACTCACTCAGCAAATTAGCAACCAACTGAGCGGCCCGCTCCAGTCGGCCCGCAACACCTTTGGCGGTAAAGCCTCCGAGATGGTCATTCAGGCCATGGGCCTTTTGGGCGTGCCTTACAAACGGGGCGGCTCTTCTGAGGAGAAAGGCTTTGACTGCAGCGGCTTTGTGCGCCACATGTTTGAAAAATCAGTTGGCTTGGTGTTACCTCGCAGGGCTGAAGAGCAAGCTAGGGTGACTGAGGAGATCAATAAAAGTGAACTCAAGCCTGGCGACTTGGTCTTCTTCAACACCATGAAACGCACCTTCAGCCATGTGGGTATTTATGTTGGAGATGGCAAATTCATTCACGCACCTAGGCCAGGTAAATCTGTGCGTGTTGATGACATGCGAGAAGCCTATTGGCAAAAAAGATTCAACGGCGCAAGAAGAGTCCAGTCGGACAAACTTCATGCTGAGCCCTCGCAAAATTAGGACTTTCATTCGCAAGAAAAAACCGCCCGAAGGCGGTTTTTTTTCTGAGGAGAAGACTTATTTCTTAGCCGGTGGCAAATCTGTACAGCTGCCATGAGCCACTTCAGCGGCCATGCCAATGCTCTCACCCAGGGTTGGATGGGGATGAATTGTTTTTCCAATGTCTACCGCGTCAGCACCCATTTCGATGGCCAAGGCAATTTCACCAATCATGTCGCCAGCATGTGTACCCACCATGCCGCCGCCCAAGATCTTGCCATGGCCGTGGGCCTCGGGTGAATCATCAAATAACAACTTGGTTACACCTTCATCACGGCCATTGGCAATGGCTCTGCCAGAAGCTGCCCATGGGAACAAGCCCTTCTTAACCTTGATGCCTTGGGCCTTGGCTTGGTCTTCAGTGAGGCCCACCCATGCCACTTCGGGGTCGGTGTAAGCCACACTGGGTATGACCCTCGCATTGAAGGCGCTGGCAGCCAATTCCTTGTTACCTTGAATTTCACCAGCAATCACTTCTGCCGCCACATGTGCTTCGTGCACTGCCTTGTGCGCCAACATGGGCTGACCCACGATGTCGCCAATGGCAAAGATGTGCGGCACGTTGGTGCGCATTTGAATGTCCACCGGAATAAAGCCGCGGTCAGTGACGGCCACACCAGCTTTGTCTGCTGCGATTTTCTTGCCATTGGGCGTGCGACCCACAGCTTGCAAAACCAAGTCATAAACTTGCGGTGCAGGCGCGGCCACACCCTCCTCTGCCGATTCAAATGTGACTTCAATACCAGCCTTGGTCGCCTTGGCGCCAACGGTTTTGGTTTTGAGCATGATGTTGTCAAAACGATGGGCATTCATTTTTTGCCAGATCTTGACCAAATCACGGTCAGCGCCTTGCATCAACCCGTCCATCATTTCCACCACGTCTAGGCGTGCGCCAAGCGTGCTGTAAACGGTACCCATTTCCAAACCAATGATGCCGCCGCCCAAAATGAGCATGCGTTTGGGCACTTCTTTCAAAGCCAATGCGCCAGTGCTGTCTACCACGCGCGGATCGTTGGGCATGAAAGGCAAACGAACTGCTTGACTGCCAGCTGCAATGATGCAGTTCTTGAAAGCCACAACTTTTTTCGTGCCTGTTTTTTCTTGGCCAGTACCCGTGGTTTCCTCAATCACCACATGGTTGGCACTGACAAATTCACCCACGCCGCGCACAGTTGTCACTTTGCGCATCTTGGCCATGGCAGCCAAACCGCCCGTTAATTTGCCAATCACTTTTTCTTTGTGCGTACGCAGCTTGGCGATGTCCACTTTGGGGGCACCAAAATCAATACCAAGGTCTGCCATGTGGCTTACTTCATCCATCACAGCAGCCACGTGCAACAGGGCTTTGGAGGGTATGCAACCGACGTTCAAGCAAACGCCGCCCAAGGTGGCATAGCGCTCTGCGATAACCACTTTGAGGCCCAAATCTGCAGCACGGAATGCAGCTGAATAGCCGCCAGGTCCCGCACCCAGTACCAGCAAATCGCACTCAATGTCGACTGTACCGCTGTAGGAAGATGCATTGAAAATGGGGGTGGCAACTAAGCCCTTTGCAGGCTTGGCGGCCGCCTCGGCTGCTGGTGCATTGATCGGCGCAGGTACTGATACAGGTGCAGAACTGGCTGCTGCTTCACCATCCAACACCAACACGACAGACCCTTGTTTGACCTTATCGCCCAACTTCACTCTGAGTTCTTTGACTACGCCAGCTTGTGAGCAAGGAATTTCCATGGAGGCTTTGTCCGACTCCACCGTGATCAAACTCTGCTCAGCCTTCACGGTGTCGCCCACCTTGACCAGCAGTTCAATGACGGCTACTTCGTCGAAGTCGCCAATGTCTGGAACTTTGATATCAACTAATGCCATGCTTCAGCCTCTCAAAGTAGAACACGGCGGAAGTCGCCAAGGATTTGACCCAAATACGCATTGAAGCGTGCCGCAGCGGCACCATCGATCACGCGGTGATCCCATGTCAATGACAAAGGCAACATGAGGCGCGGTACAAATTGTTTGCCATCCCAAACCGGTTCGTGCGTGCTTTTGCAAACACCCAAGATGGCCACTTCAGGTGCGTTGATGATGGGCGTGAAATATTTGCCACCAATACCACCCAAGCTAGAAATAGTGAACGTAGCACCAGTCATCTCTGCAGGGCTCAATTTGCCATCACGGGCCTTCTTGGCCAACTCACCCATTTCTTGGCTGATTTGCAAGATACCTTTTTTGTCGGCGTCTCTAATCACGGGCACCATCAAACCATTGGGTGTGTCAGCTGCAAATCCAATGTGCCAGTAGTTTTTGTAAACCAAGGCATCGCCATCCAGTGAGCTGTTGAACTCTGGATATTTTTTCAGTGCGGCCACGCAAGCTTTGATCAGGAATGCCAACATGGTCACTTTGATGCCAGATTTTTCATTCTCTTTGTTGGTTGAAACACGGAAGGCTTCCAATTCCGTGATGTCGGCATCGTCATGATTGGTCACTGCGGGAATCATGATGGCATTGCGCAACAAATTGGCGCCACTGATTTTTTTGATGCGGCCCATTTCTTTGCGCTCAATGGGACCAAACTTGGCGAAATCAACCTTCGGCCAAGGAATCAAACCAAGTGCGGCACCGTCGCCTCCGGCTGGTGCTTTGGCAGCTTGTGCTTTGGTTTGAGTGGCACCAGCCATGACGGCTTTGGTGAAGGCTTGTACGTCGTCAAAAGAAATACGACCTTTGGGGCCGTTACCCTTAACCTCTTCCAGCGGTACGCCCAATTCACGGGCAAATTTACGAACTGAAGGAGATGCGTGGGGTAATCCCAAAGTGGTAGAGCCAGGGTTGTGCGCTGGCGCAGAAATAGAAGCTGTTGCGACGGCAGGGGCAACTGAAGGCGCCGATGCTGCAACTGATGCGGCAGCATTCATAGCTGCAACAGGTGCAGCGGCAGCAACACTGCCTTCCAAAATTGCCAGCAAGTCTCCAATGTTGACCTTGTCGCCAATCTTAACTTTCAGTTCCTTCAAGACACCCGCAGCAGATGATGGAATTTCCATCGCAGCTTTGTCTGATTCCACCGTGATAAGCGACTGCTCTACCTTGATGGCGTCACCCGGCTTCACAAAAATTTCAATGACAGCAACGTCTTTGAAATCTCCAATATCAGGAATGAGAACTTCGACAGGGCCAATGGCCGCAGGCAAGGCAACAACAGTTGCTGCTGCAGTGGCCACAGGGGCAGTTGCAGCTGCAACTTGAACGGCAGGTGCAGCAGTTGGAAGCGCATCAGTTGCACTTGCTAATGAAGCTACGTCGCTGCTGGCCTCCACCATCAACACCACGGAGCCTTGTTTGACTTTATCGCCCAACTTCACGCGGAGTTCTTTCACCACGCCAGCAGTTGAGGAGGGAATTTCCATCGATGCTTTGTCTGATTCAACGGTAATCAAAGACTGCTCGGCCTTCACGGTGTCACCCACCTTGACCAAAAGCTCTATGACGGCCACTTCATCGAAATCACCGATGTCTGGAACTTTGACTTCTACCAATGCCATGTGTGTCTCCAAATCTTTTTATCAAGCGTACAAAGGATTGACCTTGTCGGTCTTGATGCCATATTGCTTCAATGCTTCAGCTACTTTGGCAACCGGCACTGCGCCCTCTTCGCTCAAGGCTTTGAGTGCGGCCACAACAATGTAATGGCGATTGATTTCAAAGTGCTCTCGCAATTTGCTGCGGAAGTCGCTGCGACCAAAACCATCGGTACCCAACACTTTGAAGGTGCGACCTTTTGGAATGAAAGAACGAATCTGCTCAGCATAATTTTTCATGTAGTCAGTAGATGCAATGACAGGGCCGCCATGCTTGGCCAACTGCTGTGCCACAAACGGCACACGGGGAGTTTCCAAGGGATGCAACATGTTGAAGCGCTCTGCATCTTGACCATCACGCGTCAATTCGTTGAAGCTTGGGCAGCTCCAAACATCTGCCGCAACACCCCAGTCATTGGCCAGCAACTCTTGCGCTGCCAAGGATTCACGCAGAATAGTGCCCGAGCCCATCAACTGCACGCGTGTTTTGTTTTTGCCGCCTGCTTTGCACAAGTACATGCCCTTGATAATTTGCTCTTCCGTGCCAGCCGTTAGGCCAGGCATGGCGTAGTTCTCATTGAGCAGCGTGAGGTAGTAGAAAACGTTGTCTTGTTTTTCCACCATGCGTTTCAGGCCATGGTGCAAGATCACGCCCACTTCATGTGCGAAGGTGGGGTCGTAGCTGATGCAATTGGGAATGGTGCCTGCCAAAATGTGGCTGTGGCCGTCTTCGTGCTGCAAGCCTTCGCCGTTCAATGTGGTGCGACCTGATGTGCCGCCCAACAAGAACCCGCGCGCCTGCATATCGCCCGCCGCCCAGGCCAAATCGCCAATGCGCTGGAAACCAAACATGGAGTAGTACACATAGAAAGGCACCATGATTCGGTTGCTGGTGGAGTAGCTGGTAGCCGCGGCAATCCAGCTCGACATACCGCCCGCTTCGTTAATGCCCTCTTGCAAAATCTGGCCCGCTTTGTCTTCTTTGTAGTACATCACTTGGTCTTTGTCGACCGGCGTGTACTGCTGACCTGCAGGGTTGTAAATGCCAACTTGACGGAACAAACCTTCCATACCGAAAGTACGAGCTTCATCTACCAAGATTGGAACAATGCGCGGTCCCAAGGCTTGGTCACGCAAGAGTTGCGTGAGGAAACGCACGTAGGCTTGTGTGGTCGAAATTTCACGGCCATCTGCTGTAGGTTCCATCACCGACTTGAATACATCCAAAGCTGGCACCGTGAAGCTTTCGTCTGCCTTGGTACGACGGTGTGGCAAGTAGCCCCCCAAGGCTTTTCGACGCTCGTGCAAATATCGCATTTCCGGTGTGTCATCGGCAGGTTTATAGAAAGGCACATTGGCCAATTCACTGTCGGGCACTGGGATGTTGAAACGGTCGCGCATGTAACGCACGTCTTCGTCCGTCAGTTTTTTGGTTTGGTGAACGTTGTTTTTACCTTCACCTGCTTTGCCCATGCCAAAACCCTTGACGGTTTTAATCAGCAAGACAGTAGGTTGCCCTTTGGTGTTCACCGCTTGGTGGTAAGCCGCATACACTTTTTGAGGATCGTGACCACCCCGCTTCAAGGACCAAATTTCGTCGTCGCTCATGTGCGCCACCATCTCTAAAGTGCGGGGATCGCGACCGAAGAAATGTTTGCGGACGTAAGCGCCATCGTTGGCTTTGAAAGCCTGATAGTCGCCATCCAAGGTGTCCATCATGATCTTGCGAAGAGCACCGTCTTTGTCACGCGCCAACAATTTGTCCCAATCACTGCCCCAGATGAGCTTGATCACGTTCCAGCCAGAACCGCGAAATTCACCTTCCAGTTCCTGAACGATTTTGCCGTTTCCGCGCACGGGACCGTCCAATCGCTGCAAGTTGCAATTGACAACAAAGATCAAGTTGTCGAGGTTTTCGCGGGCAGCCAAGCCAATGGCACCCATCGATTCAACCTCGTCCATTTCACCATCACCACAAAAAACCCAGACTTTGCGGTTTTCTGTATTGGCAATGCCACGCGCATGCAAATACTTCAAAAAGCGCGCTTGGTAAATGGCCATTAAGGGGCCAAGGCCCATGGAAACGGTTGGAAACTGCCAAAACTCAGGCATCAATTTAGGGTGCGGATAGCTAGACAAGCCCTTGCCATCCACTTCTTGACGGAAATTCAGCAACTGCTCTTCCGTCAACCGACCTTCAAGGTAAGCGCGGGCATAAACACCAGGCGATACGTGACCCTGGATATACAAGCAATCGCCACCATGATTTTCACTCTCAGCGTGCCAAAAATGGTTAAAGCCTGCGCCAAACATGTGGGCCAGAGATGCAAAGGAGCCAATGTGGCCGCCAAGGTCACCGCCATCAGCAGGGTTGTGCCGGTTGGCTTTAACCACCATGGCCATAGCGTTCCAGCGCATGTAAGCCCGCAAACGTTCTTCAATTTCGATATTGCCAGGGCAGTGGGCTTCTTGATCGGGTTCGATGGTGTTGACATACCCAGTGTTGGCCGAAAACGGCATATCGATGCTGTTCTGGCGGGCATGTTCTAAAAGCTGCTCCAGCAAAAAGTGGGCGCGCTCGCCACCTTCTTTTTCAATCACGGCGGACAAGGCGTCCATCCACTCGCGAGTTTCAATGGCATCCAAGTCAGAGAGGACGTTATTTGGCTGAACGGCTGACATGTTTGTCTCCTTTGTAGGCCGTGGTTGATCTATTTTTTCAGAATTCTCTCACAAAGTTTGAAAAATTTCAAATGGTGCTTTATTGTTTCATATTGTAAAAAATAACCGAAAGTTTTCCCCTAAACTCTCAACTTATGAAGCCGCAAAACGTATCCAAAGCCATTTTGGCCATCAAGCCTGTGTCTTGGTGGAGACGTTGGTGGAAAAAACAAAATCCAGTTAAACAAGATCGATTTGCCACTTTAGCCCCAATAGCAGCTGTCTTGTTATTTTTTACCGCTATTGCTTTTTCTTTTTGGTATTTGCGAGTCGAAGAAATCGATCGAGAGCAAGAAGCTGTTAAGAGAGACGTTGAATACAGTCAACAGCGCTTAAGGCTCCTTTTACTGGAACGCCAAGAACAAATCATGCGCTTGGCCAGAGACATCTCGAACAAAGATGTCGACCTGAAAGAGTTTTCAAAACGCGCCGAAACGCTGGTCGTTAAAAACCCTGAGTTACAAACATTGGCTTGGGTTGATGAAAGGCGAAAAATTTTGGCCATTCAAACAACGCCGAGTGCTTTGATCAACCAAAAATGGCGTGTGGGTGAAGTCTTAAAGTGGGGCGAGTCTGAAAACAGCTACACACTGGCTCGTGACTTGATGCAGCCCATTTACTCCCAAGAGGATGATGGGAGCCTCTCCATCGGTAACAATTCAATGGGGCAAGAAAATTACGCCAAAAATGTTGTCCTCCAACTTCACACACCCCTGACTAACTCGCAAGGCCGCTTCAATGGCGTGATCATGGCAGAGTACGCCGTAGAGAGTCTATTGAGATACGGCGTCCCGAGCGAAATTTCTGCGAAGTACGCGGTTTCATTGTTGGACAGTGATGGCAACATCATTGCCGGACAATCGATCCCAAAGCGAATCCGTGTTTGGAGTTTCATGCCAGGGATCTCTGGGCAAAACAATGAATTTGAAGTGCCAGTTTCCCCCGTCGGAAATGGGCTCATTCTGCGAGCACAAGCATGGCGAACGTCACAAGACATAGTGGGAAATGGTTTTTTCTGGATGATTGGCGCACTGAGCCTGCTAACCGCTTGGATGCTCATCGGCAATTGGCGGCACACCCGAAAACGGCAACAAACGCAAAAAGAATTGTTTGCTGAGACCAATTTCAGACGGGCCATGGAAAACTCGATCTTGACCGGGATGCGAGCCTTGGATTTGGAAGGACGCATTACCTATGTGAATTTGGCTTTTTGCCAGATGACGGGATGGCAAGAAAATGAACTGATTGGTGCGGTTGCACCCTACCCCTACTGGCCAGATGAAGACCGCGAATTCTTGATGGCACGCCTAGAAGAGGAACTCAGCGGCAAGCAAACCTCTGGGGGCTTTCAGGTTCGAGTGAAAAGAAAGAACGGCAGCGTTTTTGACGCTCGGCTGTATGTGTCACCTCTGATTGATGCCAACGGTCAACAAACTGGTTGGATGACATCCATGACCGACATCACGGAGCCAAACCGTGTGCGTGAGCAGTTGGCGGCCTCTTACGAACGCTTCACCATCGTGCTGGAGGCCCTAGACGCTTCTGTGTCTGTGGCACCCCTAGGAAGTGAAGAGCTGTTGTTTGCCAACAAACTTTACCGGCAGTGGTTCAGCAACGACACGCATGGGCATTTGAATTTGGTTGAAAAAGCAGGCATGTTGGACATTCGAACTTCCGAAACGGAAATGGACGACGTAGACGCACTGGCAGGCTTACCCACCGAGAGTCTCACTGTTGCTCCAGCGGAACGGGCTGAAATTTATCTAGAACATTTGGACAAATGGCTCGAAATTCGAACCCGCTACATCAACTGGGCTGACGGCAGACTGGCTCAGCTGGTTATTGCCACAGACATCACCGCTCGCAGACAGGCCGAAGAATTGGCCACGCAGCAAGCCGAGCGTGCCCAAAACGCCAGCCGCCTGATTACCATGGGAGAGATGGCCTCTAGCGTGGCCCACGAACTCAACCAACCCTTGACAGCCATTTCAAACTATTGCAACGGCATGCTCTCTCGCATCAAAGGGCAACAGATTGATGAGAAAGACTTGATTTGGGCCTTGGAAAAAACCTCGCACCAAGCGCAAAGAGCTGGCCAAATCATTCACAGAATTCGAACCTTTGTAAAGCGAAGCGAACCAAACCGCACGCCATCAGAGGTGCTGTCCATGGTTAATGAAGCGGTGGAATTGGCAGAAATTGAGCTCCGCAGGCGCAATGTCAGGCTGTCCCACTACGTTGCGGCGCGGCTTCCTCAGCTCAGTGTCGACCCCATCCTGATAGAGCAGGTGCTGATTAACTTGATGAAGAATGCAGCAGAGTCAATTGACAATGCAGAAAGACCTGTCGGAAAACGCCATGTCGAGTTGAGGGTCGTTCCCAAGGTCATCGCCGCCCAAAATACGGTGCATTTTTCAGTGACAGACACTGGAAAAGGCCTACCACCCCAGGTGATGGGAAGACTCTACGAGGCCTTCTTTTCCACCAAAGTGGAGGGCATGGGCATTGGTCTGAACCTCTGCCGAACCATTGTTGAGTCACACCAAGGCAGAATCACTGCCGAGAACCTCTACAATGCCGACGAAGTTGTTGGATGTTGTTTTTCCTTTTGGATACCCGCCACGGCCATTTCGCCACATTGAATTAGCAAATAGAACTGGGAACCCCCATGAGTTTGATACCCAAAAAAGGAACTGTTTACGTTGTGGATGACGACGAGGCCGTTCGCGATTCTCTTCAGTGGCTCCTCGAGGGCAAAGACTACCGTGTCAGATGTTTTGACTCTGCAGAGTCGTTTCTCAGTCGCTACGACCCGCGGGAAGTTGCTTGCTTGATTGTCGACATTCGCATGGGCGGCATGACTGGCCTAGAACTTCAAGACAAGCTGATTGAACGCCGCTCGCCCCTGCCCATCGTGTTTATCACTGGACATGGCGATGTGCCTATGGCCGTCAACACCATGAAAAAAGGTGCGATGGACTTTATTCAAAAGCCCTTCAAAGAAGATGACCTGGTGAGTTTGGTTGAGCGCATGCTCGACAGCGCGCGCGAGTCTTTCTCAGAACATCAAAATGCCGCCAATCGCGACGCACTGTTGGCTAAGCTGACAGGCCGTGAAGCCCAAGTGCTTGAACGAATTGTGGCAGGCCGCTTGAACAAGCAAATAGCTGACGACTTAGGCATCAGCATCAAGACAGTGGAAGCGCATCGCGCCAACATCATGGAAAAGCTCAATGCCAATACTGTGGCAGATTTGCTCAAAATTGCGTTGGGACAGGCTGCGCCCAAGGCCTAGGATCCAATGCCTTTTTAGGCAGATTTTCCCGCCCGTGAACCAACAACTCGCGGGCGTTTTTGTTTAATGACGACTCATTTTGACATTCAAAACCATCACGCCATGACAGCCCAAAAAATTGACGGCAACGCCCTCTCCCAGCAATTGCGCGCAGACGTCACACGCCGCACCATGGCTTTGAAAGTCAAGGGAATCACGCCTGGCTTGGCAGTTGTATTGGTTGGTGACAACCCAGCCAGCCAAGTTTATGTGCGCAACAAAGTCAAAGCCTGCCAAGACAGCGGCCTTCATTCTGTTTTAGAAAAGCATCCCGACAGTTTGAGCGAAGCCGCTCTGCTCGAGCGCATTGAAGCGCTGAATGCTGACAAAACCATTCATGGCATTCTGGTTCAGTTGCCATTGCCCTCTCACATCGATGCTCAAAAAGTAATCGAAGCCATTTCTCCAGCCAAGGATGTTGACGGCTTTCACATCGCCAGTGCCGGTGCTCTCATGACCGGGATGCCCGGCTTTTGGCCTTGCACACCTTACGGTTGCATGAAGATGCTGGAAAGCATAGGGTACGACCTCAAAGGAAAACACGCAGTGATCCTTGGCAGAAGCAATATTGTGGGTAAACCCATGGCCCTGATGCTGCTCCAAAAGAACGCCACCGTCACCATCTGCCATAGCGCAACCACCGATTTGAAGGCCATGACTTTGCAAGCAGATGTCATTGTGGCTGCCGTTGGCAAACGCAATGTTTTGACTGCAGACATGGTCAAGCCTGGCGCAGTGGTGATAGATGTGGGCATGAACAGAAACGACGAAGGCAAACTGTGCGGCGATGTCGACTTTGAGGGCGTGTCCCAAGTGGCTGGCTACATCACACCGGTTCCGGGCGGCGTTGGCCCAATGACCATCACCATGCTGCTGGTCAATACCCTTGAAGCTGCTGAGCGCATTTAATTCAACCACCTTTTTACCAGTTGCTTGAAAGTTTTCAACCATGACAATGTCTTCCACCAATCCCCTGCTGCAAACCGCCGAGCTGCCTTTGTTTGACCAAATCAAACCCGAGCATGTCAATGCAGCCGTTGATCAGCTTTTAAGCGCGGCCTCCGACGCTTTAGAAAAAGTTACCCAAGAGGCCTTTCCCGCTGAATGGCAAGCCATCACCAAGGTGCTTGACGTTTGCACAGAGCGCTTGAGTTCTGCTTGGGGTGCGGTCAGCCACTTGAATAGCGTGGCTGACTCACCCGAATTGCGCGCGGCTTATAACGACGCATTGCCCAAAGTCACCGAATTTTGGACCCGACTAGGCTCTGACGAACGGCTGTATGCCAAGTACAAAGCTGTCAATTCAGCCCAGCTGGACAAGGCGCAACAACAGGCCTTGAAGAACGCACTTCGAAATTTTGTTTTGGGTGGTGCCGAACTTCAAGGGGAAAACAAACAACGGTATGCCGCTATTCAAGAACGCATGGCCGAGCTAAGTCAAAAGTTCAGTGAAAACGCTTTGGATGCCACAGACAGGTTTTCCCTCTTTGTGACCGAAGCAGAGTTGGCAGGCGTACCAGAAGATGTCAAAAACACAGCACGCGCAGCAGCAGAAAAAGAAGGTCAGTCTGGCTACAAGCTCACCTTGAAAATGCCCTGCTACTTGCCAGTGATGCAGTTTGCCGCTAGCAGTGAGTTGCGGCAAAAGCTTTACCAAGCCTACGTCACACGTGCTTCAGATCAAGCTGATGCGCAGTTTGCCGAACTGGACAACGGAAAGCTCATTCAAGAAATTTTGCAACTTCGACAGGAAGAAGCCAAATTGTTGGGCTACCAAAACTTTGCAGAAGTTTCGGTCGCTACCAAGATGGCAGACTCGCCTGCCAAGGTCATCGCTTTTCTTCGAGACCTGTCCATGCGAGCACGGCCTTTTGCAGAAAAAGATTTGCAAGACATGCGGCAATTTGCAGCTGAGCATTTGAATCTACAAAATCCGCAGGCATGGGACTGGCCCTACATTGGTGAGAAACTGAAAGAAGCTCGTTACAGTTTCAGTGAGCAAGAAGTCAAGCAATACTTTACGGCACCCAAAGTTT